>Ga0307986_10001985_pt1 | contig 14736 bp, 15 predicted proteins | sample EllFjometageno82_FD_203170 | JGI IMG/M metagenome (GOLD analysis project Ga0307986, IMG submission 203170) | Marine microbial communities from Ellis Fjord, Antarctic Ocean - #82 | ecosystem: Environmental > Aquatic > Marine > Unclassified | place: Southern Ocean | collected 2014-10-09
AGAAGATGTTAGTTCAATAACTTGATTCCTAACCTCTTCTTCAATTTTACTATTATCATTAGGGTTTTGAGATAGACCTTTGATAACTTTAGTAATTAAGTCACCGACAATTTGAAATTCTTTAGAACCAAAACCTCTTGTTGTTGCTGCCTGAGTTCCCAGTCGAATGCCTGAGGTAATCATTGGCTTTTCTGAATCAAAAGGAATTCCATTTTTATTACATGTAATATTTGCATTACATAGACTTTCTGCTGCTGCATTACCTTTTACATTGAATGGTCTAAGATCTACGAGCATTAAATGAGTATCAGTTCCACCTGAATAAATTTTAAAACCATTATTAATAAGAGTTTCTGATAAAATTTTTGCATTTTTTAAGACTGTTTTTATATAAATTTCAAATTCAGGTTTTAATGCTTCTAAAAAACCTGCGGCTTTACCAGCAATAACATGCATTAACGGGCCACCTTGATAACCAGGAAACACAGCAGTATTAAATTTTTTTGCAAGATCTTCATGATTAGTTAGAATAATTCCACCTCTAGCACTTCTAAAAACTTTATGAGTTGTTGATGTTACTACATGAGCATGTTCACATGGATTGGGATAACCCTTCCCAGCAACCAAGCCAGAAAAATGAGCCATATCCACCATAAGGTAAGCTCCTACTTTATCGGCTATTTCTCTAAATCTTTTAAAATCTATTACTCTTGAGTAAGCACTACCACCACAAATTATAAGTTTAGGTTTGTGTTCTAAAGCAAGCTTTTCTACATTATCATAATCAATAAGCTCTGATTCTTTGTCAACATCATATCCTATTGCATTAAACCACTTACCTGACATTGATATTTTTAATCCATGTGTAATATGACCACCCGAATTTAAACTCATACCTAAAAATGTATCACCGGGATTTAGTAACGCTAAAAAAACTGCTCCATTTGCTTGTGCTCCAGAATGAGGCTGGGCGTTTGCAAATTTGCAGTCAAATAATTTTTTTAATCTATCGATAGCTAAATCCTCAGCTACATCAACATGTTCACATCCATTATAATATCTTTTCCCAGGATATCCTTCTGCATATTTATTTGTTAAAATTGAACCTTGTGCTTCTAGAACAGCTTTTGAGACAATATTTTCAGAAGCAATTAACTCTATATGCTGTTGTTGTCTTTTTAATTCACTACTAATTACTTTATAAAGATCAGGATCAGCTTTAGAAAGACCATCTTCAAAAAAACTTTTGTATTGACTGTTTAAATAATTTTTTTCACTAGACATTATTAAATTTTCCTTATTCTTTTTGAGTGTCTTCCACCTTCAAATTTAGTTGTTAAAAATGCATTAACACAGCTCAAAGCATTTTTATTAGTTAATAGTCTTGAACCTAATGTAATGATGTTTGCATCATTATGCAATCTTGATAATTTAGTTGATCTTAAATTAAAACATTGAGCAGCTCTAATATTCTTATGTCTATTAGCAGTAATATTCATACCAATGCCAGAACCACAAACTAAAATCCCAAAATTATTATTATTAATCTTTACTTTTTTAGCAACTTTATGAGCAAAATCTGGATAATCAACACTGGCATTATTGTTTGGCCCCAAATCAATGTACATAATTTTTTTTTTATCTAAATGAAGTTTAATGAGTTCTTTCAATTTATACCCTGCATGATCTGATGAAATGAATATTTTTTTCAAATTAAAAATTATAATCTAAAACACATGCAACTAAGTGGATTCTATTTTCTTCACCACCATTAAAAGCATTATGATATTTTGTATTGTTTGTAATCCAAACTGATCCATCAGCAGGCATATGTTTTGCCACACTATCTACAACCATAATAGCACCAGGGTTAGTAATTATTGGTATGTGTAACCTTGGTTCTGGGTCTCTATGCCAACTTAAAGTAGACCTTGGCTCTTTTAGTAAAATTCTCACTCTACCTAATTTATATTTTGAAGAAAGAACATCAAAGACTTCTTTAAAATAAGTATTTTCATAATCTTTTATAAACTCAGAATAAGCAGATTCATCAACAGTGACATCTCTTGAAACTTCTTTGCCTGACTTATCTGGCTTAGTCCAATAAACACCTCTAGCTTTACTTCCTTTTACAGAATCTGGATCACCAGGAATTTGTGTTAAAGAAATAGCACCAAAATGAGCGATACCACCACCATCATCAAATTTTTTAGTTTGAACAATCTGGTTATAAGCTTCATGCAATCTATCAATGTCAAATTTTATATTTTGTTTTTGAAAGTCACTAAAATCTAAAATTTTTTTTTCATTTTTTAGATCTAAATTCACAATATTTTTATTATCAATAATCATCTAGATTGTTTTTTACTCATTTTAATATATATTTGTATAATACATTTGTCGCATTTTAAAAATAGATTAAAACATGATTACAGGAAATTATCCTAATTTAAGACTTAGAAGAAGTCGAAAAAATGATTGGTCTAGAAGATTAATTCAAGAAAATAGCCTTTCTGCAAGTGATTTTATACTACCAATATTTTTAATTGATGGAAAAAATACAAAACAATCAATCAAAACAATGCCTGATGTATATAGATATACAATTGATAAACTTGGAGTGATTGTGGATAAGGCAATAAAAGATAAGATACCTATGGTAGCTTTATTCCCCAATATAAAAAGAGCTTTAAAAAATCCACTTGGGACAGAAGCCTTAAATCAAGACAATTTAGTTTGTAGGGCAATTCAATATATTAAAAAAAAATATAATAATGAAATTGGGATTATGTGTGATGTAGCATTAGATCCTTACACATCTCATGGACATGATGGATTGTTAAAATCTAATTATGTTTTAAATGATGAGACAATAGAAGTTTTAATCAATCAATCAATACTACAAGCTGAGATGGGTTGTGATGTACTGGCACCATCTGACATGATGGACGGAAGAATTAGAAAAATTAGAAAAGCCTTAGATAAAGAAGGTCATGAAATGGTTCAAATACTTTCTTATGCAGTTAAATATGCATCAAGTTTTTATGGACCTTTTAGGGATGCAGTAGGTTCTAAAGGTTTACTAAAAAGTGATAAGAAAAATTATCAAATGGACTTTCGGAATAGCAATGAAGCGTTAAGAGAGGTTGCTCTCGATATTAAAGAAGGTGCTGATATGGTGATGGTTAAACCTGGGATGCCCTATTTAGATATAATAAGAATTGTAAAAGATAATTTTAAGATTCCTGTATTAGCGTATCAAGTTTCAGGTGAATATAGTCTATTAAGCAATAGCATAAAAAAGGGATTGATCGATAAACATTCAGTATTAGAAAGTTTAATTTCATTTAAAAGAGCTGGAGCAACCGCAATAGTAAGCTACTACGCTGATCGTATTCAAAATTTGATTAAATAATTATTTCAATAGATTTATAAAATCCAACCTACTAATAGGTAAATTAATATTATTAGGTTTTAATATACTTTTTTCAAGATAATCACTAACTAGTTTTAAACCTTTAAGTAAACTTTTTAAATCAATATCATTATTACTTCTATCAATTAAGAAATTGGGCACATTTTTTTTTTCTTTAGACGTTTTAACAAAGTAATTAATTTGATTACTGATAATTTCTTTTGTAACCATATTTTTTAATTCAAGATCATAGCCAAGTAGTTTAAGCAGTTCCAATTCCCAAAAAATATATTCTTTTATCCAATTATTTGAATTAAGGATATTGAAAAATCTATCTATTAAAATAAAAATTTCTTTATTAGATTGGGCCTCAGCAGTTAATATTTTAATTAAATTCATAGCTGAGGTAATGCAAGATAATTTTTTACTATCATCAAAATACAGTGGTGTTAAAGCTTTTAAAATTTCAACTTTAAAATAACCAATTCTTGAGGGACTCTTTGCTTTATAATTAATAAAAATCTTATTACCAATTTGTAAGTAATTCTTTATTTTTTTTGAAGTACCACCAAAAATCATGCCTGACGTCTTACCATGATTTTCTGTAAAAACTTCTGCAATGATAGAATTTTCACTATAACGGTTTTTGGAAATTAAATACCCAGTATCATCCCAATTCATTATTTTAAACTACTTTCAAGACACGCTGTAGCAGCATTTTGTTCTGCATCTTTTTTAGAACTACCCAAAGCTGTGAAAAATTTACTATTTTTAAGTTTAACAGCTACTTTGAATAATGGCTTGTGTCTTGGGCCTGTATTTGAAATCAGCTTATAAATAGGAAGGGCTTTAAAAACTTTTAACGAGTGTTCTTGTAATTTAGTTTTGGCATCTATTTGAGTTATAACACTAGCGGTTATATGATCACTCCATAATCTTAAAATAAACTTTTCTACATAATTTAAACCTTTGTCTAAATAAATAGCACCTATTAAAGCTTCTAAACAGTCAGCTATAACCTTGTCCTCAATTATTATTTTTTTATTTTTTGGGTTAAATACTAAGATGTATTTCTCTAGCTCAATCTTTTTTGCAATCTCTAAACATTTTTTCTTGTTAACTAATGATGCAAATTTTTTGTCAAGAATACCCTCTTTTTCCTCAGGATAAATTTCTAATAATTTTTTAGCAATAACAAGACCTAATACACGATCACCTAAAAATTCTATTTTTTCATTATTATTTTTTGAGTCATAACTTTTGTGTGTTAAACTTTTTATAAAAATTTTTTGATCATTAAATTTTAATTTAAGTTTTTTTTCTAAATTTAAAGAACTAGTTTTCATCAATTAATTCTTTTAAAAAATCTATCTAATCTTAACGTTTTATGCCATTTCCAGAACGAAAAAATACTTCCAATTCTAAAATCAGATGAAAAAAAAATAAATTGTGCTTTACCTACAAGATTATCTTGATGGACATAACCTACACTTGTTAAATACCTACTATCCTTAGAACAATCTCTATTGTCTCCTAGAAAAAAGTAATGATTTTTAGGTACTATAAAAATATCTGAATTTTGATAACTGTAATCTTTTAAATAAACTGTATTATGTACCTTACCGTTAGGAAGTATTTCTTCAAAAGTATTTACATCAACAGTTTGACCACAATAAATTATATCAGTTTTAGATAATAATGATTTTAGTATTTGAGTATTATTTAAAAACAAATCACCATTAATAAATTGTATTTCATCACCTGGTAAACCAATCAATCTTTTAATATAATCTGTTCTATTGTCAGCAGGGGTTTTAAAAACAACAACATCGCCAATTTGAGGGGTGTTAGCAAACAGTCTTCCTTTAAAAATAGGTGGACTGAAAGGAAATGAGTGTTTGCTATAACCATAAGAGTATTTAGTGACAAATAACCTATCTCCAATTAATAAACTAGGCTCCATGGAAGATGAAGGTATGTAGAAGGGTTGAATAAAAAGTGACCTAATTATTATGGCTATAAACAATGCATAGAAAATTGTTTTAATATTTTCAATTATATATTTTTTATTTATCATTATTTTTTTTGTAAAATCACGAAGGCTATAGAATATTTTTTTTCATCTGAAATTGATAGAAAGAAATTAAAAGAGGTTATTTTAAAACGTTTTTTTATAATTTTTTTAAGTTTTTCATTTATAACAAATGATGGTTTTCCAGCTTTATTATTAACAATGGATATATCTTTGAAATTTAGGTCATCTCTGAAACCAGTACCTATCGCTTTAGCAAAAGCTTCTTTGCTTGCAAATCGTTTTGCGTAATAGACAGATTTATCTTTAACTGTTTTGGAGAATGAGATTTCACTTGTGCTAAAAATTCTATTAATAAATCTTTTATCTTTTAAAGAGTGTTTAATTCTTATATTTTCAACAATATCAACACCTGTGCCTAAAATTTGCATAACTATCTATTTAATATTCTCTTAAATCTTTTAATCGTTTTGCTTAAACCATGCGTAATAGCCTCACTTATTATAAAGTGACCAATATTGAATTCAATAATCTCTGGAATCTTGCTTAAAATGTCAGTAGTTTTATAATCAAGACCATGTCCAGCATGAACTTCTATACCTATTTTTTTTGCTAACTTACAACATTTTTTAATTTTGTTTAATTCAATTTTATAGTCTTTTTTATTTTTAATTAGATTGGAAATCTTACCAGTGTGTAACTCAATACAATCTACATTTAAGTTTTTTGCAATTTTAATATCTTTTAAATTTGGATCTATAAAAACACTACTTCTAATATTTTTTTTTTTGAATTCAAAAATAATATTTGTTATCTTTTTTTTATATTTAGAGAGATTTAACCCTCCTTCAGTAGTAATTTCTTTTCTTTTCTCAGGAACTATACAAATAAAATTTGGTTTATTTTTAAGAGCAATTTTTAATATTTGCTTATTTACAGATATTTCTAAATTGATTGGTATATTTTTATTTTTACACATTTTAATTACATCAGAATCTTTTATGTGACGTCTATCTTCTCTTAAATGAATAGTAATAGAATCTGCTTTACAGGTCATAACATATTTAGCAATTAATGATGGATCTGGATGTGATGATCCTCTTGCATTTCTTATGGTTGCAACATGATCTATATTAACACCAAGTCTTTTTTTCATTTAATAAACCTACTACCAGGAATGGTGATGGGTATATTTTTAAGTGAATCTGGTAATTGATTTTTTTTAAATGTTGGAACTTCAATCTTTATCTGAGAAATAATATCTTTTTTTATCTTTAGATTTTTTTTGGTTGATCTATCGATGATTGATGCAAAACCTATTAGTTTTGCTTTAGATTTTGTTATTAACTTAACACATTCCATGCTCGATTTACCTGTTGTAATCACATCCTCTATAATCAAAACTTTAGCATTTTTTTTAATTTGAAAACCTCTTCTTAATGTAAACTTACCATTTACTCTTTCACAAAAAATAGTTTCTTTTTTCAAAATTCTTCCAATTTCATAACCGATAATCACACCACCCATTGCAGGTGCTAATATTAAATCAATAGTTTTAAATTTGTTATTAATTTTTTTTGCAAGTGAATTACAAATTTTATCTGCTAGGAAAGGGTAACTTAATAGTTTAGCACACTGTATATATTTTGATGAATGTAAGCCAGATGAAAGAACAAAATGTCCTTCAATTAATGCGTTAGTCTTTTTTAAAATATCTAAAGATTTTTTGTGTGAAAGCATTTCGTTCTTTTAACCAGTTATCTTCATGTCTAATGATTTTAAATTTAATATCTTTCTGTTTTAACTCACTAATAAAATTTGTAAAGTTCTTCAAGTCGCGTATGATTAAATTAAATTTAAAGTTAATATATTCTTTAGACTTTTCCTTCATTTCTACACTGGATATGTTTAATGTGTGAGATCCAAGTAAAGTTGTAATCTCACCTAACTTTCCAGGCTTATCGGGTAAGGACATCCATAGTGTTGTATTATATTTCTTAATTTTTTTAGCTTTTTCTTCTCCTTTTTTGTACCAATATTTTCTAATAGCAGATCTCGCTTTTCCAGTCTTTGTAATAGGTATCCAATGTAAAGATGGTGATTTATTTTTAGAAGTAATAATATCTACTACATCGCCATTATGAAGTATGCTTTGTAATTCACTTTCATTGCCATTAACTTTGCATCCTATAGCGTGATTACCAATTTTTGTATGTACAGCGTATGCAAAATCTATTGGGGTAGCATCTTTTGGAAGTTTTATTACAGATCCATTTGGAGTAAAGCAAAAAACATTTTCCTGAAACATTTGTAATTTTGTGTATTCAAAAAAGTGTTCCGGGTTTTCATTCTTATCAATAATCTCAACTAAGTCTGCTAACCAATCATACTCCCTCCAGGTAAGTGAATTAAATTTTTCAGAAGATTTGTATTTCCAATGTGAGGCAATGCCTCTTTCAGCAAATTCATGCATTGAGAAAGTTCTAATTTGAATTTCAATAGGTCGTTTGTTTGGACCAATCACTGCAGTATGTAATGATTGATAATCGTTAATTTTAGGTGAAGAAATATAATCTTTAAATTTTCCCGGAATACAATTCCATTCTTTGTGAAATATACCAAGAGTTTTATAACAATCTTCAACATTATCGAGAATTATTCTAAAACCAACAATGTCTGAAATTTGCTCTAAAGAAATTCTTTTTTTTTGAACTTTTCTCCAAATTGAAAAAGGTGTTTTTTCTCTACCAACTATTGAAGCATTTATTTTATGGTCATTTAATAGTTCGCTTAATTGAAGTGAGATTGAATTAAAATTATTAACTTTATCATTTTTGACTTTATCTAGTCTTATTTTAATCAACTCTCTTGCTTTGTTGTTTAATACTTTAAAAGATAAGTCTTCTAATTCATCTCTTATACGATGCATTCCCATTCTATCAGCTAATGGTGCATAAATTTCCATAGTTTCTTTTGCAATACGTTCTTTTTTTTCAATTTTTTCGATAGCATCTATTGTTCTCATGTTGTGAAGACGATCAGCAAGTTTAACCAGCAAAACTCTTATATCTTTTGAGGTGGCTAAAATTAATTTTCTAAAATTTTCTGCTTTTGAATTTTTAGTCACTTTGTTTTCTAAAACTGAAATTTTTGTTACACCATCAACTAAATCTGCAACTTCTTGACCAAATTCTTTTTTTATAGTTTCGTAGGTTGCGTAGGTATCTTCTATTGTGTCGTGTAATAAACCTGTGGTAATTGTTGCACTGTCTAATTTAAGTTCTGTTAAAATACTAGCTACGGCTATTGGATGATTTGAATAAGGATCACCTGAGTCCCGTTTTTGATTTTCATGAGCTTTTACAGCAAAAGCATATGCTTTAGTCAGTTTATCTGGGTCTAAAAATTTATTATAGCTCTTTACTTTATTAATTAATTGTTCAGAATTAAGCATCAACAATCATATCATTAATTTATATTCGTTTAATAGATCTTAAGTGTTTAATTGGCAAAGAATTGATTAATTTTACTATATTAATCTTAGATTTTGGATGTTTCCAGCTTTTATCAACATCAAATAAAGGTAGTAATACAAAATTTCTTTTAAACATTCGGGGGTGTGGTAATTCAAGTTTACTATTAGGCTTACCTAGTATTTTATTATCATAATCAATAATATCAATATCACATGTTCTTGGTGAATTTTTCTTTGTTCTAATTCTTCCCAGTTTTGATTCTATAGTATTACAAACTTCTAATAATTCTAAAGGTGTTAAGCATGTTTCTATCTTTATAACAATATTGATATAATTTGGCATTGAATCATCAGGCCATGATTTTGATACGTAGAAAGATGAGGATTTTAAAATTTTGATTTTATGCTTTACTAGTTCAAATTTAGTAACTTGAATATTGTTAATTTTGTTTCCTAGATTTGATCCTATAGCCAAATATACTTGACTAGCTTGATTTTCTAATATGTCTTGCTTTTTCACGATTCCAATCTCTATTTTTTTTAGTGGCTCTTTTATCAAATTGTTTTTTCCCTTTAGCTACTGCTATTTCTATTTTAGCTTTACCTTTTTTAAAATACATCTTTGTTGGAACAAGTGTTAAACCATCTCTCTGCATTTTTCCTATTAGTTTATTGATTTCTTTTCTATTAAATAAAAGTTTTCTTTCATCCATTGGATTATGATTTGAGTAACTGGCCTGTTTAAAGGCAGCTATATGTGAGTTAATCAAAAATATTTCACCATCTTTTTCTACAGCGTATGAATCTGCAATATTAACCTTGCCTTCTCTAATTGATTTTACTTCAGATCCTTTAAGTACAATACCAGCCTCTATTAAATCTTCAAAAAAATAGTTAAAACTTGCTTTTCTATTTAAACAAATTATCTTCAAACCAGGATTGTTTTTCTTGCTCATTAAAGTAAATTTGCTGAAACTAAAGCTTTTCTAATAACTTCCTTTGTAGGTTCTGTAACTTTTACAAGGGGTAATCTAACGTCATCTGCACATAAATTTAAAAGTTTTGCAGCGTATTTAACAGGACTTGGGTTGCTCTCAATAAACATTGAACTATGCAAGGGTTGAAGGATAGAATCTAATCTAATAGCTTCTTCTTTCTCCTTATCAAATTTAGAGCCTGAGGCTCTTTGAAAATCAGAACAAAGTTTTGGAGCTATATTTGCTGTTACACTAATTGAGCCAACTCCACCCCTTCTGTTAAATTCTAAAGCATTATCATCATTACCAGTAAGTTGAATAAATTCGTCTCCCATTTTATCTTTTTGTTGATCTACTCTATCAAGATCTCCAGTTGCATCTTTAAGACCGACTATATTTTTCAGTTCAAATAGTCTTGCCATTGTATCAACACTCATATCAATAACAGATCTTCCTGGAATATTGTAAATCAATATTGGGATTCCACATTTATCATTAATTGCTTTATAATGCTGGTAAAGACCTTCTTGAGTTGGCTTGTTATAATACGGAGTTACTATTAAAGCTGCATTAGCACCTACTTTTTCAGCATGCATTGTTAAAGATATTGCTTCTTCCGTTGAATTAGAGCCAGTGCCTGCAATAACAATATTTTTACTATTACTCTCTTTTATACAAAGCTCTATGACTTTTTGATGCTCAGCATGACTTAATGTCGGAGATTCCCCAGTAGTGCCGGCTGGAACCAATCCATTAGTTCCATTTTTAATTTGAAAGTGGATAAGTTTAATATAAGCCTCAACATCAAGCTTATTATTTTTAAACGGGGTTATTAAAGCAACATTTGATCCTTTGAACATAAATACTTATAACATAGTTTAGTGATTCATTTAGTAAAATTTATGCGTAGAAATATATCATTTTATATAAAATTATTATTACTGTCATTATTGGTTATAGATAATTTACATGCAGTTGAATTGTCAATAATTCCATTGAAAAAACCTATTTTAGATAAAATAACAAAACAAAATAAGATAACACAAGGTATTATAAGACCTAAGTCTAAACCTATTAAGAAAATAGAAAAACAAGAAATAGCAAAAGAAATTAATCAGCCTAAGTCTAAACCTATTAAGAAAATAGAAAAACAAGAAATAGTAAAAGAAATTAATCAACCTAAGCCTAAACCCTTTAATAAAACAGAGCAAGTAATTACTAAAAAAGTCAAAGAAAAAATAAAAGAAATTGTTTTTTTAACACCAAAGAGCAAACCACTAACAGTTAAAAAAATATCCACAGTAAAAAAAACAAAGTCAAAATTTTATACTCAAAAAGATTTTAATATTGCTAAAAAATCAATTCAAGCTATGGAAAAGCGTCAATGGGCCACTGCCTTATCTTTATCAAAAAAAGCTAAGGATAAATCTATTTATAATTTTATTCAATGGAGACATTTGCTTACAACAGGTAATCAAGCAACTTTTTATGATTACCTTGCTTTTATTAAGAATAATGATGACTATCCTAGGATTAATAGAGTTAGATATTTAGCTGAACATAAATTGTCTACTGATAAAATTTCTCCAAAAAAAATTATTAATTGGTTTGGTTCTAATGATCCTTTAAGTGGTTTTGGTAAATTAATTTTAGGAGAAAGTTATATTAAGAGTGGTGATCTTGAAAAAGGTATTTCATTGATTAAAGATGGGTGGATTACAGCAGATCTAAATAGATCAAATATGAAATTCTTTAGAAAAAAATTTAAAAATTATTTAAATGCTAGTGATTATATTAAAAGAGCAGACCATTTAGCTTGGGAGAATAAATACTGGGACCTGAAAAGAATGCTTAGATATTTACCAAAAGATTACGAATTACTTTATAACGCAAGACAAATACTAATGAGCAAGTCTTACGGTGTTGATAAAGCAATTAAAAATGTCCCTACACGTCTTAAAAACGATGCAGGACTAAACTATGACCGCCTTAAATGGAGGAGAAAAAGAGGTAGAGTTGATGATTCATTAGAGATTATTCTTAAGGTAAGAGGTAATAAAGATTATCTAGTTAGACCTGATAAGTGGTGGATTGAAAGAGCTATTATGGCAAGAGCTCTTATTTATAAGAAAAAGTATGAGTTGGCTTACAAAATTGCAAGTAAACACTCTCTTGATAAAGGACCAGAATTTGCTGAAGCTGAATGGATGAGTGGATGGATTGCATTAAGTTTTCTGGATGACCCAATTTTAGCAATAGACCACTTTAATAATTTTTATCAAAATGTTGGGTACCCCATAAGTTTATCCAGAGGCGCATTCTGGCTTGGGAGATCATACGAAAAAATTGGTGATAAAAAACAATCTCTACAATGGTATGAAGAAGCAACAAAATATTTAACAACATATTATGGTCAATTAGCTCATCTAAAAATTAAACCAAATGAGAAATTTGAACTTAAAGAGCAACAAAAAATTACTAAAGAATACAATAAATACTTTTATGAAAATGACTTAGTTAAAATTATATATCTTTTAGATGAACTTGATAAAGACAAATATACAAAAAGTATTTTAAAGCATATCGCTAATGATAATATTGACAAGGGTAGTGAAATTTTAGCAGCCGAACTTGCATCAAAAATATCAAGATATGATTTTGCAATACAAATTTCAAAGCTAGCCTCATATGAAAAAAGATTTCATAATGACTTTAATTATCCAATAATAAGTACACCCAATTATGTTAATGGTCGTAAAATACCTGAGACAGCGTTTATACTTTCTCTAATCCGACAAGAAAGTGAATTTGATATGACTGCTAATAGTCATGCAGGAGCTCAAGGTTTAATGCAATTAATGCCCTACACTGCAAAACTTGTTTCGAAACAAGCAAAACTTCCTTATTCAAAATCAAGATTAACATCCGACCCTGAATACAACATAAATCTAGGATCTCATTATATAGCGGGTTTAATATTACAGTATGATGGTGCCTACCCTTTTGCGACTGCAGCATATAATGCTGGTCCCAAAAGAGTTAAATATTGGAAAAAAATAAATAAAGATCCACAAAAAAATCAAGTCGATTTTGTAGACTGGGTAGAGCTAATAAAATTTAAAGAAACAAGGAATTATGTTCAGCGTGTTATGGAAAACTATAATGTATATCGGTATATATTAGAGAAAAAACCAATTGAAATGAAAGACTTTTTTAAGGATAGCCCTCTATTTTAGTGGCGGAAGATGAGAGATTCGAACTCTCGAAGGAGTTTTCACCCCTTGGACATTTAGCAAACGCCTGGTTTCAGCCACTCACCCAATCTTCCACACGCATAAGGATATAACCGATTGTATTGAATTTTCAATATTTATAAAGTAATTCTTGATTTATATTATGAAAAATAAGTATTCCATATTTTCTTTAATCAAAAATGCTTTTTCCTACCATGAGAATTGGCAAAAAGCGTGGAAAGACCCAGCTCCAAAAAAAGAGTATGATGCAGTCATAGTTGGTGGTGGTGGTCACGGTTTAGCGACAGCTTATTATTTAGCAAAAAAACATAATATGAAAAATATCGCTGTTGTTGAAAAAGGTTGGATTGGTGGTGGTAATACTGGAAGAAATACCACTATAATAAGATCAAACTATCTATGGGATGCAAGCGCCGGTCTTTACGATCATGCACTAAAACTATGGGAAGGATTGTCTCAAGAGATAAATTATAATGTAATGTTTAGTCAAAGAGGAGTAATGAATCTTGCTCATAACTTACAAGACATCAGAGATTTAAAAAGAAGAACACATGCCAATAGATTAAATGGGATTGATGCTGTTTATTTAAGCACTGAAGAGGTAAAAAAATTTTGCCCCATCATTAATACATCTCAAAATATACGTTACCCAGTATTAGGTGGTACTCTACAAAGAAGAGCTGGCACAGCACGACATGATGCAGTTGCATGGGGTTATGCTCGTGGAGCAGATGCTATGGGCGTTGATATAATTCAAAATTGTGAAGTTAAAGGTATTAAACGTAATGGTGATGAAGTTGAGGGATTAGAAACAACTAAAGGATTTATCCAAACTAAAAAAGTTGGGGTAGTTGCTGCAGGTCATTCAAGTGTGCTAGCTAATATGGCTGGCCTAAGACTACCTCTAGAAAGTAAACCACTTCAAGCACTAGTTTCAGAACCTGTAAAACCAATTATTGATACAGTTGTTATGTCTAATGCAGTCCATGCGTATGTAAGTCAATCAGATAAAGGTGAGCTTGTAATAGGTGCTGGTACTGATGATTATGTTTCTTATTCACAAAAAGGAAGTCATGATATTGTTGAGGGAACTTTAAATGCAATTTTAGAACTTTATCCAATTTTTAGTCGAATGAGAATGTTAAGACAATGGGGTGGAATTGTAGATATTTGTCCTGATGCTAGTCCTATAATAAGTAAAACTACGGTAAAAGGTTTATATTTTAATTGTGGTTGGGGTACAGGTGGATTTAAAGCTACACCTGGTTCTGGAGATTTATTTGCTCACACTATTGCAAATGATGAGCCACACAAACTTAATGCAGCTTTCAATTTAAATAGATTTGTTAGTGGTGATCTTGTTGATGAGCATGGTGCAGCGGCGGTAGCACATTAATGTTTTTAATTACTTGTCCTTATTGTGGTGAACGTGAACAAAGTGAATTTAAAGCTGGCGGAGAAGCTCATATAGAAAGACCAAAACAACCTACTGAATTAAGCGATAGTGAATGGGCTGAATATTTGTTTATGAGAAAAAATATCAAAGGTATTCAGTTAGAAAGATGGAACCACGCTCATGGTTG
>Ga0307986_10001986_pt1 | contig 14731 bp, 7 predicted proteins | sample EllFjometageno82_FD_203170 | JGI IMG/M metagenome (GOLD analysis project Ga0307986, IMG submission 203170) | Marine microbial communities from Ellis Fjord, Antarctic Ocean - #82 | ecosystem: Environmental > Aquatic > Marine > Unclassified | place: Southern Ocean | collected 2014-10-09
ATCCTCAACTTACTACAGAGTTAGGAGGAATGCTTAAAAAATTAAAAGACAGTACTATTGATGTACAATTAGGCATGAATTCACAAATAAATGTAAATCGTGGAGAGATATCACTGGGACAAACATACTTTGCCGCAGTAGAGGCTAAATACCAGAACAGAGAAGATGCAAAAAAACAATCTCAGAAAGGTAGAGAGCTTAAAGCCTTAATAGAAAATATACAAGAAGAACTAGGAAAAGTACTATCAAAAGCAAACCCAGGAGCGGAAAAGGCTTCTAGAAGTTTAACTGAAACAATAGGAGATAGCATTGTAGCAGGTAAGCAAGTACAAAAAGCACTAAGAAGAAAAGGATCAAAGAACCTTAGCAAATATAAAAGTAAAGTTAAGAGTGTTCCTAAAAAGACAGTAAGAAGTAAAAAAGACACAATAACACAAACAGCCGCTTCTTTAATGGTCGGAGGTCTACCAAAAGGACTGAAAGCTCCAGCTAATAAAGAGATAGGCACTAAAGGGATAGATGAAGCATTTGATATGCGTAATCTACTCAAAGTAAAAAATGCAATTAATAAAAGATTGCCCGCAGAAGTTAGAAGAAACATGGGAAGACCCGCACTGATAAATAGATCGGGTAGGTTTTCAAATTCAGTAATGATAGATAGTGTTTTCCCAGCAGCACAGACACTGCTTGTAAAATATAACTACAGATTGAATCCATATGAAACATTTGAGAATAAAGGACGAAACAAGTGGCCTTCAGGTTACAACCCAAAGCCTTTAATAGCAAAAAGCATAAGAAACCTAGCAATGGGTATGGTGGATCAAAAATTAACAATTAGGAGAACATAATGGCATCGACGTATAGAACAGCAAGAAATAAAATTGTTGATAGCCTAGTAGAAAAATTAAATACAGAGATTAATGGTGTACATCCATATAACTCTAACATCTTTAACAATGCCCACGGGCATTTAAAGTTCTTAGATCAAATCCAAGAATACCCCGCAGTTTGCGTGGTAGCAGGAGACGAGACAAGACAATATCAGCCTGGCGGGCTGAAGTGGAGATTCCTTAGACTTGACATAAGAATTTATGTTCAATCAGAAGAAGAACCACAAGAATCTTTAGCACTTTTAATGGAAGACATTGAAAGAATTATAGATGACAACGATATTCTTACTTACGACGACGATGTAAGTCCGAATTTAACAACGACTTCCTTAACTTTGTTGACGTTATCTACAGATGAGGGTGTTTTATCACCCCTCGGAATTGGAGAAATGGCAATGGAGATTAGGTACTAATCGAAATTACAAAGCAGATAAAAATCTAGCTAAGTACTTTCAAAGACTAAAAAAAGAATAGGAGAAAAGCAATGGCTTTAAATCTTTCGAGAAATACCAAAGTATTTGTTAGCTCAGCTAATGGAGTACCCACTGCAGGTGGGGGAATACTAACAGCTTATGTTAGTACTAAAGGAACTGGATACGCCGTCGGAGACGTCGTAACACTAGGTACTACTTCTGGCTCAGGAGCAAATGCAAAATGTATAGTTCTTTCTATTGGTGGCTCAGGTGTAGTCGAATCAATAGCAATCCCAAATAACTTTAGAGGTGATGGGTTTGTTGTAGATGAAACAGCAACCGAGACAGCAGTACAAAACTATGCAGGAACAGATAACAGTTCCGCAAGTGGTTTAATAGTAACAGTTAAGACAGTTACAGGAACTACCACACAACAAGGCGCACGAAAAGGAACAGGACGCTTCAAAGGAAATGAAACAACTTGTAATACATTCAGAATTGGTGTACTAGATGGATATAGCTTCTCACAAGGAAGTGAATCATCTGAAGTAACAATTACTGAAGCAGGTGCTTCACCAAATAGGGGTTCAAAAACCTTTAATGATTCGTTACCACCAGCAGAATGGTCATTTGGTACGTATGTACGACCATTTGTTCATGGAGCAGCAAGTTGGAGAGCAAATAACACTTTTGATTGTGTAGAAAACATACTATGGGCAGCCCTAGCAGGAGTAGCTCTATCTGATGCAACTGGAAACGGTATTGCAACAAGCACAAGTTCAATAACTGGCGCATTAATTGATTTTATAGAATCAGATGCTCATGAACTTTTAAAATTAAACATATTTTTCGTCTTAGAAAATACAACTTATAGACTAAATGACTGTCAAGTCAATAGTGCTGAAGTTGATTTCTCTATCGACGGAATAGCCCAGGTCACATGGTCTGGCAACGCAACAACTATCGACCAAGTATCTTCAGCAAGTGAAGATCCTTCTAAGTACGTAATTGAAATATATGATGCAGATGGAGCGAGTTTAACTCATTCAAGTGCAAGTGTAGATACTTATGTAGAAACATACAATTACGCTGATGCAACTGGTCCAAGTGATGCAGATTATTTAAGAAACAAATTATCCACACTATATCTTGACTCAGATGCTCAAGGTGGTGGTAATGCTTCAAATGGTTTGGATGACAGAACTTATGATATTAATATCACAGGTGGGTCTATCTCAATCCAAAATAATGTTACTTATGTAACACCAGAAACAATCGGTATTGTTGATAAACCAATTGGCTCATTCACAGGTAATAGATCTATTTCAGGATCTTTAAATATGTACCTTGATACAAAATCCAATGGTTCAAACCAACTACTATCTGACTTATCAGATGCTACTGACCTTGTAACTAACGTGTTTGACATGCGTTTATACATGGGTGTAGCAGGTGTAGTCGGTTCCGACAACGATGCAATGGAAGCTAATGACTTCACAGCACCGGGCGTCGAATTTAACATGCCAAAAGCTCATTTATCAATACCAGCTATTGAAGTTGGAGACTTAGTCTCTGTGTCAGTCGAATTTGCGGCTCACGGAACTGATCTACTAACTGGAGATGAGATGAAAGTTAAATACTTAGGTTCAACTGTTCACACTCAAGCAGGATATCTTGCTACGGGTGCTACAGCACTTGATGCTTAAGTAAAATGTCTTATAGTTTTCTCAAGGAGAGTAAGCTATACATAGTGTATGGCGGGAATAAGTATAGAATCTATACTACTACCGCCATATCCTTTAATCAAACATTTGCGGAAGATTCGTACCCAGTAAAGACTTTGCACGATCAATCAAAAATGTTAGAAAATATAACTATAACGAAAGCCAACCCGGCTTCTTTTAGTTTCGATGTTCCTTTAACAATTGAAAAGAACGAGTCTATAGTACTTGCACTAGCAAGTGATTTAGTAGCAAAAACAGGTGATCCAGAAAGTAATGTGTCAACAAGACACAATGCAACTGAAAATGGTATATCCTCACAGCAACTAAAAGCATTTGATATGTATGTACAAACGGGTAGTAGCACTTACAAAGTAAAAAATTGTGTTGTTACTTCAGCTAATTTTGACTTTAAGTCAGAAGGGCAGTTTACGATAAGATTAGAAGGACAAGGAACTAAGGTTTCTAGGGCGGGTAACGAAAGTTATACCATTCCTGGCTCAGCAATCTCTGAGTCGGCAACCAGAACACCCCTCTTAATTTATCCTGTTGTATCAATCGATTCTCTAAATATGAGTAGCATTATTTCAGTTACTCTACAAATACAGAACGATATTAACTATACAACATTTGCAACCCTTCAGAACAGCTTGTCAGTAACTAGTTCGAGTAACGTTCAGTTTCCGAGTAGCTACACCGTGGAAAAACGTATTGTATCGGGAGAAATACGCCAGTACCAAACAGATAATAACAACACACAATTTGATGACTTTAATACTAATAGTAACTTAACAATCAAAGCAGTGCAGGTAGGGAAGGCCGCTAACGCGACCCCTTTCTTTCAAATTAGTTTGAACCCTATAAAATATACTGCCAGACTTGACGTTGCCGAAGTTTACACTCAAAGCTATGACTATATGTCTTTAGACAACACAGCATTAGGAACAAGCATCACACAATATTCGTAGGAGAATAACACATGGAATTAAAAAACTTACTAGTGGATAGTAAAACCACTTGGGTAGAGTTTCCCGGCTTAAACGGCTTTGAAGTCGAACTAGCAAACTTATCCCGAAAAGAACTTGTAGCACTTAGAAAAAGATGCACAAATAATAAATTTAACAGAAAGACAAGAGCTTTCGAAGAGTCCTTAGATGATGAAAAATTTGTAAAAGAATTTACTAATTCAACAGTTAAAGGTTGGAAAGGATTAAAATTAAAATATCTTGAAGATTTAGTACTTGTTGACTTAAAAGGACAGAATCCAGAAATGCTATTAGATTGGTCAGTAGAAAATGCAGAAGAACTTGTAGAAAACTCATCAGAGTTTGATAATTGGCTCAACGAGGTAGTCTTTGATCTAGAAAACTTTCGAAGTAAAAAGCTTGAAACTAATAAAAAAGAGGCTGAAAGTATACCTGGATCATAGTGGAATAGGTATGACTAAAGACCAGTATTTGCGTATGGTAGAGCAAACTGGTGAAGCAATAGACTGGGAGAGATGCCCACCTGATATAGAAGATTTTCCACCAGTAGTTCATACAGCAGTAAATGTGTATAACCAACTAGGAGATAGAGTTTTCGGAGACGTAGGCTTTATTGGGAAAGATTATACAAACTTAAATTTGTTACTAGAATTAGAAGGAATAACTACCATAAGAAATAGAGAAATAATACTAGATTTTATGCTCATGTTTGAAAATGAAGCAATACAAGAATCACAGCGGCAAATTAAAGCCTCAATAGATAAGATGAAAAGAAAATAATGAGTGAAGAAAAGATTATATTTGAGGTAGTAACTACTGCGAAGGGCTTAAAAGTCGTACAAAAAGATACGGAAAAATTAGCTAAGTCTACTGATAAGGTTGACAACTCGCAGAAGAAAGCTACTAAATCTGGTAATCAATATCACAAAATGCAAAAAGGTGTTGGGCAGATGGGAGCCAACAATACCAAAAACTTCTCAAAAATGAGCCAGACCCTCGGAGGCGGGGGTTCTTCTGGTTTAGTAGCCGCGTATGCAACATTAGCGGCTAATGTCTTTGCTGCGTCCGCAGCATTTAACGCTCTTTCCAGAGCAGCAGAATTTGAAAACCTTAAAAAAGGTCTAAGTGAACTTGGTGCTCAATCAGGTAGAACTCTGTCCGTTATGGCAGATGGTCTTCGTGAAGTAACAGGTGGAGCTATATCCGCAGAAGAAGCCATGAGAGGAGCCGCTTTAGGTGTGTCTGGTGGTTTTGGTGGAGAGCAACTTGAAGGTCTTGCAAAAATAGCAAAAGGTGCTTCTATTACATTAGGAAGAAGTTTACCAGATGCGTTTGACAGGTTAACAAGAGGTGCTATTAAACTAGAACCTGAAATCTTAGATGAATTGGGTATTATGGTGCGTCTTGATGATGCTGTAGAAAACTATGCTGCAGAGATAGGAAAAGCTGGTGGAGCACTTACTCAAATGGAACGAAGACAAGCGTTCATGAATGAAATTCTTTCACAGGGTGAAGCAAAATTCGGAGAGATAGCAGATGCAGTCGACACGGATGTGTACGCTCGATTAGGAGCCACCTTTGCAGATTTAAATAAGAATATATTTAACTTCATTAATAATACTCTAGGACTAGAAAAAGTAGTAGGAGTACTAGCAGATAATACAGGTATACTTTTAGGAGTTATGGTACTCTTTGCAAGTACTATAGCAGGGAAAATGTTACCTGGGCTATCCAATATGGCGGCGTCTTCTGCAAAAAATGCGGAAAGATTACAAGGCTTAGCAGATGCTGCTGGTGAAGCCGCTATAGGAAATCAGAAGCTTGCAAACTCTTTATTAGGACAGGGGAAAATAGGATCAAAAGCATATAAAAATATGTCGAAAGGTCTAGAAGCCTCCGCTAATAAAACAGAAACATTGCGTCAGATGACAATGAGTTTAAATAAAACTGAAGGTCAGCTAATGAAAACAAAAATCTTTGCCAGCAAAGCAGAAGAATTGTCTCATAAGAAAAAATTAAAGAGCCTCGCCACAGAAAAAGCACTACTACTAGAAGCAACAAGACTAGAAGCAGGAAGAGGCTTAGCAGCTGTAGCAGCAAACAACGCAGCTTCAGCAGCAAATGCAGCAAAAGCAACAGCAGGTATTGTAGCAGCATATGCATCAGGTAACGTAGCTCTTACTGCTTCTCTTGGAGCTTTATGGGGTACTACAACTAAGTATACAGCCTCTCTTACAGCAAACACAGCAGCTTTAACTACTAATAGACTGGGAGCAGTTTTTACGGGTAAAGCGATGATCTTCTTAAAAGGAGCTATACATCTTGTATCAGGAGCAGCAAAAATTGCTGCTGTTTCGTTACTTGCAATGATGGGACCGATTGCTGTACTTCTGATAGCAGGAGCAGCTCTTTTTGCTGTTTTTAGTCATATAGTAAATACTAAAGAACAGAAAGCCTATACTAAAGGTATGAAGGCATTAAATACAACAATAGATAACGTAGCTAAGAGTGCAGAAAAGTATGCAGCAGCTATGGACAGTGCTATGAGTTCAGGAGCCAAACAAACAAGAATGTTTGAAATTCAAAGTGGTTTTGTTGGAGAGCTTAATGCATTATTAGTAACACAAATTAAATTAAGAAAAGAAGCAAATGCAACTTCTACTACTGGAGATATAAAGCTTGCTAGTGTTGCCAATCAAAATATAAAATCTGATGGCACAGAAGTTACAGGTGTTCATGGCTCCAACAAAAAATCAGGACAACTAACACCAAGAATTAACACTAGTGATAATAAGGCAGCAGAAGCAGGCTTAATGGCGTCTAACCTTTCTGCTGAAGCTCTGACAGCAACCGCAATATTGGAAAGTGGTATAACTTCTTCAGCTCAGGTTATGTCGGAAGAACTACGTAAAGCATTTACGAAACCATTCAAAAATGCAGAAGAAGCTGCAGCATTAGTAGCCTCTGCAGTACAGGTAACTCAAGACAGACTTAAAGCCATAGGCCCTTCAGCCACAGGTTTATCTACTGCTATGAAAGAAGCTAGTAAAGAATCTTCTAAGTTTATGACTTCATTTCAACAAAAAACAAAGTTTGATGCTTTAGCAACCTCAACCTTAGAAGTCAAGAAAAACATAATAGCCTTAGTTGAGGCAAACAAACTAGCTTTTGGTAAAGAAGCAGAAGATGACGTACTTATAATAGGACGAGCTTTAACAGACATTGGTACTAAAACAGGAATGATGATAGCTAACAATAAAGAGGGCTTAAACTTTAGAGAAGTACAGATGGCTGCAGGACGTGTTACTAAAGAAATGCAAGACATGACTACAGCAGGTACTAAATTTAAAAAAGGAACTACAGACCTAACTCCAGAGTACAAGCGACAGCAGGGCTTATTAGAGGATCAAAATAGACTATTAGGAACATTTGGTAAAGAGTATGATGACATGGTGGATGTCATAGGAGATGCTCAAAGACTTGAAATGACAAAGAAAAGCATAATGAAAGCTCAGACAATGATGATCAAAGGTATGAGTAAATTTAAAAAAGTAGATATTTCATTGGCTGGCAAAGAAAATTCAATGATGGTTGCTAAACTGAAAACGATACAACTGATAGCTAATGCTGAAAGAAAGATATTAGAAACTACCCATCAAACTATAGTAACTGAAAGAGACACCAACGGTGTAATGGTAGAGAGTATAACCCATGCCGAGCTTATGAATAAAAGTTTAGCAGAACAACTAAAAATAGTTGATGACGGACATATAACCCAAAAAGACTTATTTGCTTTAAGAAACGCAGAGATTGCTAAATTAAAAGAAATAAACGAGATCGCACATCAGGGGAATATACAAGAGAATGCAGCTAATGTAGATAAAGCAGAAGCAGAAATGGCTTCACTCGCACGAGCAAAAGAACTATCAGATATTCAAATGAAAAATAGTGAACAAGCAGCAAAAATAGAGAAGTTTCAAGCAGGTGGTGCAGGCATTAATGGAGCATTAGACCCAATAGAAGCCGCTAGAATAAAAGTAGAGGCTGCACAAAAAGAAGCAGAGTTTGCTTTTGTGAACAATGAAGTGCAGAAATCGTTAATACACGCAAAAGGTGAGATACAGAAAAAAGAGTTCGACTTGTTAAATAAACAGATAGAAGTAGCAAATAAGGGCTTAAGTGAAACTGATGATGGTTTTGTTTCTAAAATTGATAATGTCAAAGACATTAAAGACTCAATAGACAAAGCAACCCAGGCTTCTAAGGACATACTAGATGCAAATGTTCTAACCTTACAAAATAATGTAAAGCTTGCATGGATTGACGGAATTAAAGCTGGTATGACAGCACTAAAAGATGGCAGTGTTAATTCAAGCCAACTTACAGACTTTATTAAAGATGCTTCTACTAATGCTACTCTTGGAGACGATGGAAAAAATACTTCTGGTACAACCGGAGACGACAAGGGAGCTATAGATACAGCAAGAGCTAGAAAAGAAGAATTAAGAGGCATACTACTAGAAGCAGAAACAGACTTAAACAAACTAGGCCCAACCGGAGAAGCCTATGGTGCAGTATTAGGTGGATTTACTGCTATGTCAGATGGCTTTACATTATTTGCAGACTCCGCAAAGGGTAGTGCAGATAAAATTGAAGGTGTAAAACAAGTAATTGCAGGTATTGGCTCAATAATGGCAGGAGCTTCTAAAGCAGCTGTAGCCGGAATAGATCAACAGATAAAAGCAGAAGAAAACAGAGACGGAAAATCAAAAGAAAGTCTGAAGAAAATACAAGCATTAAAAGTTAAAAAATATCAAATGGAGAAAAAAGCCTTTGATCAAAATAAGAAATTCCAAATAGCAGAAGCTTTAATCTCTACTTATTCAGGTGTAGCTAAAGGTGTAGCTAAAGGGTTCCCAGCAGGTATTCCAGATATCGCAATGGCACTTGGAATAGGTATGGCACAAGTTAAAGCTATTCAAGCTACTCAATTTGGAGGATCAAATCCTGCCGGTTCAGCTGGTGGTGGATCCCCTGCTTCTTTATCCGTAGGTAAAAGAAACAATAGAGTAGATACTTCAATGGGGAGTAGCGCAGGAGAACTAGCGTACCTTAGAGGATCAAGAGGAATTGGTTCAAATGCTAATAACTTTACCGCAACAGGTGGAGCAGCAGGAATGAAGAGCTATGCCGCAGGTGGAGAAATACTAGTAGGAGAAACTGGACCAGAGACTATTACACCAATATCAAGTGGTTATCAAGTAAATCCAAATGATGAGTTAAATAGATCAAACACTAATGTTAACTTTACAATTAACACAATCGACTCACAAGGAGTTGAACAATTTTTAAATACAAATCAAGGCGCAATTATAGGTACAATTAGAACTGCGGCAAACGCTCACGGACAAGACTTTATGGAAATGGTAGATACTCAAGCATATCAAGGAGAGAAATAAATGGCAACTTTTACAAGTTTTTTAAATATACTTCCTGATCCAAATACAGCTATTGGAGTAGCAGGACAGGCTCTAACTACAGGAAGCGGTGGATTAGCTGGCCCTGGTTTTGCTAGTGTTAATTTTAACTCCATGTCTCCAGTTCAAGTAAGTACAACAAATAGTGGCAGAACTATAACTAGAGGAATTGCAGGACATAAATTTAGTATAAAAATTAGTTATAATCCACTAACTAGAGAACAGTTTGAACCAATATATAGTTTTTTACTACAACAAAAAGGTAGATTAAATCCTTTTTATGTACAGTTACCGAATCATCTTACTTCTAGAAACACAGCCTTTGCTACATACGCAGGTAGTAATGCAATTACTGCTGCAACTGCCTTAAACCAAGGAAAAGACTTTATGCTACAAGCAGGACACAGTACTACCCAAACAACAACACCAGAACCAGGAGATATGTTTACAATTACAAACGCAGCAGATAGTTTACATACTAAAGCATATAGAGTTACTAGAGTAATGAATAACGCTACTTATAATAGTGCGGCTCACTCTCAACCTACTACTGCACAACGAATCGTATACTTTACTCCTAGCTTGCAAAGAACAGTAGCAAGCGGATCAACAATAGATAATACCCCACTATTACGTGTAATACTCAAAGGAGATATTCAATCGTATAGTCTAGGTACAAATAATTTGTATGAATTTTCACTTGACTTAGAAGAAGCACAAGCATAATGGCAGAAAGAAGTTTAAATATAGCACTCAGAAAGCGACTCTTAAATAATGAGCCGTTTATATACGCACATCTTGTAAAATTTGAGCGTCCTAATAAATTCCCAACTATCAATGGGGTAACAAACCCTAACGCAGCTCAGTACTCTTATTTTACTGACGCAGCAATGAATATTAGTTTTGACGACGGTACCTTAACAGCTACTGGTGGAAGTAATGGTGCGCAAACTTATATAGCTGATAAAATATTAAAAGTAGGAAACTACTCAGAAACAATACAATCAAAAGCAACAGGTATGACACTAGAGCTTGCTGCTGAAACTTTAAATAATTCTGTTACTTCTTCTGGAGTAAATTGTTCAGGTGGAGATACTATTACTTTCCCTGTAGGGATAGACTTAATAGATGCAGGATTTAGAGAAGGTGATAAAATAGAATTAAGTGGTGGAAGCTTTACTGTTGCAGAATCTTATGTTGTTACAGCTATTAATAATAGTAGTAGAACATTTAAAGTATCTGTTATTAATGATGCTTTTGAAAATCAAACAAATATATCCTTAACAGCAAAAATAGTATCAGACGAATTAAAAGGACCATTGGGAGAAACCAATGATGTTACGACACTTAAGTCTTACCACAATAGAGATGTTTTTGTTTACAAGGCTTTCCTTGACCCTGACGATTATTCCATAATAGGTGCTCCAGTACTTACTTTTAAAGGTATAATTGTGGGCTGTGAGATAAGCGACGATCCTTCATCCAATTTACGAGTAAAATGGAGCTTGACAAGTCATTGGGGAGATTTCGCCGCAGTAAAAGGACGAATTACTAATGATGCTATTCACAGAGCCTTAAATTCCGAAGGGAAAGGACAACCAACAGTATCTTTACGCCCAGAGTACGCAACTGATTTAGGCTTTCTGCATGCAGAAGAAACAATCAACTTGTTAGCAACCTATACTGCTATAGAGCAGGAAATGAGAGTTAAGACTAAGAAGAAATGGGGTGGCTTAAGTACTAAAACAAGTACCTGGATGGAAGATGTTGAAGTTGAACGAGAGGTCGATTTAAACTTTTCACTTTCATCAAAATTTTTACCTGTGGTATATGGGGTTCAAAGAGTCCCTGGAATACCTGTCTTCGTAGATACAAAATCTAATGATCCCAATAACATTTATATTGCATACGCAATTTGTGAGGGAGAAATTGGAGGTATATATGATTTATATATAGACGACAATCCTACTGTGTGCCAGAACTTAGAAGATTTCGACGACAGAACACAAACAGCGAATAATGACAATGTAGAAGTATTTTGCAGAGGAAGAGCCGACTTAGGACAAACATTAGGTGGAACTTTAATGTCTGGTAATAATGTATCAGGGTCTAATAGAACTCAGTTTAACTACGGAGGTAATGTATACGGTATGGGTCCTTCTGCAATGAGATCCTTTAGAGATAACATACAACCTGAAGTTGATGAATTCTATACTCCCAATACTGCTCTACTAAGTAGCTTTCCCACCTCAGAATCCGCAGGAGTTACACATGGTACAACAGTACCTTTAACCGCTCCAAATACTATGCGGATGACTTTACACACAGGTAAAATTGATCAAAGATCAGATAATACTTTAACATCTATAGGAGTTACTCCTAAGTTTAAAAGACAACAAGACTACTTTACAGGCGAAGAAGAATACTGGGGTCCTCAACACAGATTACTTGATACAGCGTATATGGTTATGGATTGTGAGATTGCAGAAGATGCAACCACTGTTCCAAAAGTAGAATATGTAGTAAGAGGAAAAGTACTTGACTCATTTAACTATGACTATAGTTATAATCATCAGGTAGCCTTTACTTCCGAAGCTCACACTAACTTTAAGGTCGGTGATACAGTAGACATAAAAAGAACAAGCAATAATGAAGTTTTAAATAATGATGTATTTATTATTGATAAATGGGTCTTTACAGATGAAACAGGAACAGATCAATATAGATTTAGATTTAGTGATGCTCCAGACTTAAGTTATACTAATGGCACACCAGCTATTACTGACTTCTATATGCAAGATGCAGATGGAACTAACAAGTGGCATATGGTTACTTTTAATGATACTCCTAACTCTGGAACAGTACCTTCTACTCTTTATACAGAAGCTTCTACTGTAACAAGTACTTCAGGAACTTTTGCCGCAGGAGCAGGGTTACAGATAGACTTTGGCAGTGCTCCTAGTTGGCTTGATGTTAACTTAGGAATGGAAGACTTTTCAGGTAAGTTTAATATTAGTATCTTTGGAGTAAATATAAACGCCGCCTTAGCAAAAATCACAGCTTTTGTTTCTAATAATAATACTCGTTTAACTGTTTTAGGTAGTAATGCTGGTTCCGAAGGGGCAGATGCTACACTCAAAAAAATAGTATCTACAGCACAACTTCAACTAGCAACTAGTGCAGTCGCTACTAATGATATTTATAATGGGTACGAGATAGAGTTAACAGTAACTCATGCTGACGGGAAGATCGAAAAAGAAAAAAGAACTATTACTGACTATGTAGGCTCTACAAAAATTGCACAGTTAAATACTCCATGGTCACCAGACTTTATCCCAGATCCTGACAATATAGCAGGTACTAACGCAGGTAAAAGTTATAAGTATGCTATACAAAAGAAAAGAGGACAACAAGACAAACGTGTAAGTATAAATCCTTCTATCCAATTAACAGATTATTTGACAGCTAAAACTTACGGAAAAGGATTAGACACAGGTAAAGATCTGGACTTATCTTCTTTCTTAGCGGCAGCAAGAATATGTGACCAAAAAGGTACTCAAACACTTACAGGAACAAATATGTCTGCAACCGGAGGAGACTTTGGTACAGGAGAAATTTATGCTCTAACAAGTAATGGAGCTACTAACGGTACTGTTGTAGCAATGGGTAAAGTCAAGACTAGCGTTAGTGGTGCTACATCAGTAGTACTCGAAGAATGCTTTGGTAAGTTTACTAAAAAGTTTATGAAGAATTCTCATGCTTATGAAGTAGGAGATATTGTTACTGTTCCTGGTGGTTACTATAGAGTAACTGGAACAGCAGGAACTAGAGCTACTCTACCTTCAGGAAGTAACCCTACAGGGTTTACAGGACCTCTTTCAAGTTTTCCTATACATAAGCTTACTCAAAGTAGTGGAGCTACTACTATAAGTTCTACTGTATTAACTATAGTTAAAAAAGTTGGAGCCACATTTATAAACCCAGTAGAGTATAGTTTATATGATTGTGATGATGTAAGATATTGGAGATACTTAGGGTGGAACTCTCATAATCAAAGAGAGGTTACTCGACATCAAACAAATGGTACAGTAAATACTTCTAGTTCTGTGTTTTCTAATGTTAACGGCTTTTTAACTCAATTCAATGGAATGCTTTCTTATGAAGCTGGTAAATATACTCTAAGAGTTGCAGTAGCTGAAACCGCACCTAGTAGTGATATTGCTACTTCAAGTGATACAGGGTATACTATAGGAACTGAACTCGAACCTAGATTTATTACAGAAGGAGATATAATAGGTAAAATTTCAGTTAAGGATGGTGGTCCCTCAAAGTCTTTCAATACTGTATCAGCAAGTATATCTGATCCTGGAAGTAGATTCAATGGAAAAGCTGTAAGTTTTTATGACTCTAACTACTTAAGAGCAGATAAGGGAGTAATTAAATCAGGCAACATAAATATGACGTCTATATCTAGTTACTTTAATGCTCGTATAAATGTAGAAAACTACATGAGACAGTCACGATTCAATCAAAGAATAAGTTTTAGACTAGGACCAAAGAGTCTCTTACTATTAGCAGGGGATGTTATAGCAGTTACTCATGCTAAATGGGAATTTAATGCAAAACAATTTAGAATAGAGAACATTAGTTTTAACCAAGATTGTACTGCTTCAATAACTGCTTCAGAATATGACTCTAGTTTTTATACTATTTCAAACTCTCAGCTATCAAGCGTATCTAATGGAGACCACAGACAAGGTTCTCCTGGAGGCCCAGGTGCTCCAAGTAGCTTAAGTGCTACAGCTAATAATCTGGGTGGAATAGATTTAGCGTGGACTAATTCTTCTGGAGATAAAAATAATAGGATTACTGAAATATGGTCTCACCCAAGTAATAGCGCAGCTAATAGAACACTACTAGCTACTGTTGCAGGAAGTACAGCTATTTATGCTGATTCCAAAGGTGCAAAAGATATAGCAAGATACTACTGGATTAGACATGGAAGACAAGTAACTTTAACTTCTGGTGCATCAAATAAAACAAAGTTTTTATACTCAGCCTTTCACGGACCCGCCAATGCAACTACTGTAGCACCTATTTCAGCTTTTGGTGTAGCAATGAGTGGAGAGCAGTTCTTTAGTAGTACAGATGGTACTCTTTCTCCTTCTTCTATAGTATTAGCAACAACACGAACAAACCTAACAGGAAATGTAAGCTATGCAGCTGTAAATAATGGCAGTGGTA
>Ga0307986_10001987_pt1 | contig 14729 bp, 11 predicted proteins | sample EllFjometageno82_FD_203170 | JGI IMG/M metagenome (GOLD analysis project Ga0307986, IMG submission 203170) | Marine microbial communities from Ellis Fjord, Antarctic Ocean - #82 | ecosystem: Environmental > Aquatic > Marine > Unclassified | place: Southern Ocean | collected 2014-10-09
AATGATAGTAATACACAGAGTAATTTTATTAAAAACACAATAGATATAATTTCCTTAGATAAGGATGCTGTTTTAAAAAATATTTTAATTCAAAATTCAAAAAATAATGGTCATTTTTATAAATATATAAAAGGATCCTTAGAAAATAGTTCTAATTATGAGAGCTACATTTTAAGCTCTGGTTTAAAGCTAAATAAAATTGAAATTGAAATAAATTTAAACAAAGATAATAGTAGATGTAGCATTTATTCAGCCTTAAATTTACTAGAGGACCAGCATCAGGAAATTAAAACACGCATAAATCATAATTCACCAAATTGTAAAAGCTATCAAAAAATTAAAAATGTATTGAACGATAAAAGCAAAGGTGTTTATCAGGGAAAAATATTTGTAGAAAAAATAGCACAAAAAACTGATGCGTATCAGTTAAGTAAAGCTTTAATAATTAATGATGATGCTGAATTTGATGCAAAACCTGAATTAGAAATTTATGCTGACGATGTAAAATGCTCTCATGGCTCCACATCTGGAAGCATAGATTCTGACGCAGTTCATTACCTAATGACAAGAGGTATACCAAAAAAAGAAGCGGTTAAACTTTTAATCAATGGTTTTCTTGGTGAGGTACTAGAAAATATTGCCGAAAGTGAATTAAAAACTTTTTTAGAAAAAATATTAGAAGGCCAAATTAATGGACATTAAAAATCTTAAATCTGAATTTCCTATCTTCAAGCAAAAAATTAATGGAAAACCTTTAGTTTATTTAGATAGCGCTAACTCATCACAAAAACCTAAAACAGTAATTGACAGACTGTCTAATTTTTACGAAACAGAATTTTCTAATGTTGGAAGAAGTGTTCATACTCTAGCAGTCAAGGCAACAAACAGATTTGAAGCGACAAGAGATATGCTTAAAAAGTATGTGAACGCACAACATAGAGAAGAAATAATATTTACAAAAGGAGCTACTGAATCAATTAATTTAGTCGCTTCTTCTTACGGAGAAAAATATATTAAAAAAGGCGATGAAATATTAATTACAGAGTTAGAACATCACTCTAATTATGTGCCCTGGCATTTTCTTCGAAAAAATAAAGGAGCAGTAATTAAATTTGCACCAATAAATAAAAATGGTGAAGTCGAAATTGATGAAATAAAAAAACTTATTACAGATAAAACAAAAATTATTGCTATCACACACATTTCAAATGTAACGGGTGCTATAATGCCAATAAAAAAAATTGTTGACATGGCCAAAGAAAAAAATATTCCAGTTTTAGTTGACGGGACTCAAGGAGCACCTCATATGCATATAGACATGCAGGATCTTGGTTGCGATTTCTATGTAATATCATGTCATAAAATGTATGGCCCAAATGGACTAGGAGTATTGTACGCAAAAAAAAAATGGCTAGATGATTTACCTCCGTACCAAGGTGGGGGTGGAATGATAGATGAAGTTAAGAAAGACAATATAACATTTGCTGACGCACCAACAAAATTTGAAGCTGGCACCATGCAAACAGCAGAAGTAGTAGCTTTCGCAGAAGCGATAAATTTTATTGAAAAATTAGGCATCAAAAATATTGCCACACATGAAAATGAGGTTTTAGAATACGGTTTTGAAAAATTAAAAAAAAATAATTCAATAAATATAATTGGCAGTCCTAAAAACAGAGGATCTGTTTTATGTTTTACTATTAAAGGTATTCACCCCCATGACATAGCAACAATTTTAGATGATGAAGGTGTTGCTATAAGAGCAGGACATCATTGTTGTCAAATATTGCATGATAAACTAGGAATTGCAGCTACAGCTAGAGCTTCTATTGGTGTTTACAACACTAAAGAAGATATAGATATTCTGTGTAAAGCTATTGATAACTGTAAAAAAGTATTTCAGATTTAAATGGAACTTAAAGAATTATACCAAGAAATCATTTTAGATCATGGGAAAAACCCTAGAAATAAAGGAAGGTGCACTGGGTACAATCATGATGCCCAAGCACATAATCCTTTGTGTGGAGATAAAGTCCATGTTTATTTAAAATTAGACAGTGAAAAAAAAATTATAGATATCAGCTTTGAGGGTGAGGGATGCGCTATTTCACTCGCCTCAGCTTCTATATTGACAGATACACTTAAAGGAAAAGATCTTTTTTTTACAAAAAAAGTTAGTGAAGATTTTTTAAGCATGGTTAAAAATAAAACAAAAATTACTCTTAATAGTCTTACCGAAGATCAAATTACTACAATAACTTCTCTATCAGGCGTCCAAGCTTTTCCTATGAGAGTTAAATGTGCTACAATGGTATGGCATACATTTTTATCAGCTTTAGATAAAAAAAATAATTAATTATTTATGAGCGAATTAAAAGAAAAAATAATCTCAGAAATTAAAAAAATTTACGATCCTGAAATACCAGTTAATATATATGAACTAGGTTTAATTTATAAAGTAGAAATCGATGAAAGCAGTAAAGTTAATGTAGAAATGACACTTACAAGCCCTAACTGTCCAGTTGCTGAGAGTTTGCCAAATAGTGTTAAAGAGAATATAATGAAAGTTGAAGGTGTTACTGATGTTGATCTTAAGTTAGTTTGGGATCCACCTTGGAGCAAAGACAAAATGTCTGAAGCTGCTAAACTAGAATTAAATTTATGACACAAGTAATTAAATTAAGCGATAATGCTGCAAACAGAATAAAAGAAATAATGTCTAACGCTGACAACTTAACCATTGGCGTTAGAGTAGGTGTCCAATCTGGAGGATGTGCAGGTATGTCATATATTATGGAGTATGCAAAAGAAGTAAAGCCCAACGAAGAAGTCATCGAAGATAAAGGTGTTAAAGTTTTAATCGACCCAAACGCTATTATGTATCTTTTAGGAACAGAGATGGATTATAAAAAAGAAAAATTTTCTTCACAATTTATATTCAAAAATCCCAATGAAACAGAACGTTGTGGATGCGGAGAATCTTTTAAAGTTTAATTTTCTTCAGATCCACGCCCCTTTAAAAAAGCGCTCAATTTTTTTTTATTATTGACTATAATACATTTCGTATTCAATTGGATGTGGTGTGTGTTCTAATTTATAAATTTCTTCAAATTTCAAAGAAATATAACCATCAATCTGATCATCCGTAAAGACGCCACCTTGAGTTAAAAAAGATCTATCTCTATCAAGATTTTCCATTGCTTCTCTTAGCGATCCACATACCTGAGGTATTTTTTTTAATTCATTTTCTGACAAATGATATAAATCTTGATCCATAGATTTACCTGGATCAATTTTATTTTTTATCCCATCTAAACCAGCCATCAACATTGCAGCGAAACCTAAGTACGGGTTTCCAGCAGCATCAGGAAATCTAATTTCACATCTTGCGGATTTCTTATTCATAATCACAGGTATTCTACAAGAGGCCGATCTATTTCTAGCTGAATAAGCAAGCATTACAGGTGCTTCAAAGCCAGGAATCAATCTTTTATAACTGTTTGTTGTTGAGTTAGTAAATGCATTTATTGCTTTCGCATGCTTAAGAACTCCACCAATATAGTAAAGAGCTTCTTGAGATAGTCCTGCATATTTGTTTCCCATAAACACAGGTGTGCTTCCTTTCCAAATTGATTGATGAACATGCATACCAGATCCATTGTCACCTTTAATAGGCTTTGGCATAAACGTAGAAGTTTTGCCAAACGAGTGTGAGACCATATGTACTGCATATTTATAAAGCTGAACATTATCTGCTTGATCAGTTAGAGTTCCAAAGTACATTCCTAGTTCATGTTGGCTTGGAGCTACTTCATGATGATGTTTTTCTACTTTTATTCCCATGTCTTTTAAAGCCTTTAACATTTCAGCTCTCATATCTTGAGCGCTATCTACTGGAGGTACAGGAAAATATCCTCCTTTAACAACTGGTCTGTGCCCCATATTTCCATTTTCATATTTTTTACCTGTGTTGTAAGGACCTTCAGAGCTATCAATAAAAAAGTTACTAGTATTCATTTTATTTTCAAATCTAACATCATCAAATGTAAAAAATTCTGGCTCTGGACCAAAATAAGCTTTGTCACCGATACCTGATTTTTTTAAATATGCTTCAGCCTTTTTTGCAGTACTTCTCGGGTCTCTTTCATAAGGTTCTTTTTTTACGGCATCTAAGATGTCACAAAATAAATTAAGTGTATTATGAGAATTGAATGGATCAACAATAGGTCTTGCTAAATCTGGCTTTAAAATCATGTCAGACTCATTGATCGCTTTCCAACCACCAATTGATGAACCATCAAAAAAAGTTCCTTTTTCTAACATTTCGTCGTCAACGATTGTGGCGTCCATTGTTAAATGTTGTAATTTTCCTTTAGGGTCTGTAAATCTAAAATCAACGAATTCTATCTCTTTATCTTTCATTAATTTAAAAATATCTTTTGCGCTCATTAATAATTCCTTTGTATTTTTTTTAAAAAATTGTATTAAACATAACAGAAACAACCAATTCAATAATATAATATAAATCAATAACAGTTATGCAGCGATCACATACGTACAATCTAGAATTGAAATGAAAGAAGCAAAAACAACGGACATCTTGTTATTGCTATTACTAGGTGCGATATGGGGATCTTCTTTTTTTAATATAAAAATTGCCACTTATGCTTTCGAGCCTTTTACTTTAGCGTTAGTAAGGGTAATTTTTGCTATATTAACACTATTAGCAGTTTCTTTTTATTATAAGATTAAAATTCTAGCTTTCTCAAAAAAAAAATGGAAAATTTATGCTTTGGTAGGACTATGCAATATTGCAATCCCTTTCTCTTTAATAGCTATAGGAACCAAAGAAGTTGATAGTTACTTAGCTGCAATATTAATGAGCACCACACCGTTAACTGGATCAATTTTGGCTCATATATTTACCAAAAATGAAAAGATAACTTTTTTAAAATCACTAGGGATTGTTCTTGGTTTTATGGGTGTGATGCTTTTATTCTTCGACAAACTAATTATAAATGAGAGTAATTATTTATTTGCAATAATAATTCTAGTTGGATCAACTTTTTACTCAATTTCTGGAATAATGATTTTAAAGTATTTAAAAAAATCTGGTAACATAAATGTTACTGCTTCAACATTAATTTGGTCAGTAATCTTTTTAATACCTATGTCTTTTATTTTTGAAGATCCATTAAACTCTACACCAACATTATACTCTATTCTTTCGCTTATCTATTTAGGGGTGGTAGCAACTGGATTTGCCTGGTGGTTAAGATTTAAAATTCTTGCTAAAAATGGTTTAGTTTTTCAAACACAAGTTGCTTACTTAATACCTATTTTTGGAGTTATATTTGGTTCATTAGTTTTGAGTGAACAAATAACTTGGAAAGTTTTAACTTCCCTTATAATAATAATTTCTGGAATATATATAGTAAAAAAATATAATAAATAATGTTATCTGAAATCAACTTAAGTTTTTTTATTACTTTTGCTCTATTAAGTTTTCTTGTTACTTATTTAATATCAAAATATTCAGAATTTTTTTTTTCCGGTTCTCTTTTAGATAAAGATTTTTTAAAACCTCAAGCATTTCACAAACAGCCTATAGCTAGAATAGGTGGACTTGCAATCTTACTATCATTTATTTTTTTTGTTTTACTTTATTTTTTTATATTTGACGTATTCTTAAATGATTATTTTACAGTCTCACTTTTGTTGTTCACCTTAGGTTTTTTAGATGATTTAAAAATAAAAATTAATCCAAATATGCGCTTAGCTTTAATGCTCATACTATTATTATTTTGCATTAATACTTTTTCAATTCAAATAACCACATCAGGTCTAAGTTTATTAAATCTATGGCTGGAAAATAATGTATTTCAAATATGCTTTGTGCTGTTATGTTTTTTGTTTATAATAAATGGTGCTAATCTAATTGATGGTTTTAATGGCCTTCTAGCTATTCATTTTTTATTAATAAATTCTATTTTTCTTATAATAAATTTACTTAATCAAAATGAGAGTCTTTCAATTATTTTATCTATACAAATTATAATTGTGTTATCATTTTTGTTATTTAACTTTCCAAAAGCAAAAATTTTTCTAGGTGATAGTGGTTCTTATTTATTGGGGTCTTTAATAGTATTAAACACGATCAAGACGTATGAGTTAAATGTTGAGATTTCACCCTTTTTCTTTGCAGGCGTACTCTTTTATTTATTTTATGAAGTTTTTTTTTCTTTTATTAGAAAAATAAAATTAAAAAGATCTCCATTAAAACCAGATAAAAATCATTTACATATGTTGTTATACAGTTGGCTTTTTAATGTGAAAAAAATAAAAAACTCTAACTATTTAACTTCTCTACTTATTAATTCTTGCTATCTTTTTTTACAAATACCTCTTTTTTATTTTCAAAATAATGGTTTAATTTCAAGATATTGGTTTTTCTCATTAATTATTCTTTATACCGTGATATATTTTAGACTTTATAGTTTCTCTAAAAAGTAAATTGTTATATAAGCTGATCACTTAAAATAAAATAGTGGGCAAGTGGCGGAATTGGTATACGCGCTAGTCTTAGGAACTAGTACCGCAAGGTTTAAGAGTTCGAGTCTCTTCTTGCCCACCAAAGAAATTATATGAAAGTAGAAATACAAAACAAAAAAGGCTTAACTACAACTCTATCGATAATTATAGATAAAAAAATAATTCAAGAAGAGTTAAATAAAAAATTGTCAAAGCTACAGTCAGAAGTTAGTCTTAAAGGTTTTAGACCCGGAAAGGTTCCGCCGGCAGTAATTAAAAGTCAATTTGGAAAAGCTATTTATGGTGAGGTTATTGATAAAATTTTACATGAAAGCTCAAACAAAGCTTTACAAGAAAAAAAAATAAAAGCAGCGGGACAACCTAAAATAGATTTAAAGACATTTGGAGAAGGTAAAGATCTTAATTACACAATAGAGGTTGATTCTTTACCTGAGGTAAATCTTGCTAGTTTTGAAAAGTATACTGCTAATGAGTATTTATTAAAAATTGATAATAAGTTAGTTGATGAAAAAATTAAAGAAATATCTAAAAATAACAAAACGTTTTCTGATAAAAGTGAAAAATCAGAAAAAGGTGATTTAGTAATATTTGATTACAATGCATCTGTTGACGGAGCGAAATTTGAAGGTGGTGAAGGAAAAAATACAAGATTGGTGGTCGGTGAAAATCTCTTTCTTGAAGGCTTTGATGAAAAATTAATTGGAATTAAAAAAGGAGAAAACAAAATTATAGAAGTTAAGCTACCAGAAAACTATCCTAAAAAAGAACTTGCAAATAAAAAAGCTAAATTTGAATGTAAAATTACAAACATACAAAAACCTAACGAAACAAAAATAGATGATTCTTTTGCAAAAAGCTTAGGAGCGAAAGATTTGACTGATCTTAAAACATTAATAGAAAAACAAATATCTACACAATATAAACAGACGCTTGATTCAATTACTAAAAAAGAAATTTTAGACCAGATAGAAAAACTCCATAAATTAGAATTACCTAAAAATCTTGTTGAACAGGAAGTTAATTTAATGACAAGTAAGCTTAAGAAAGAAGAAATAGAAAAACATAAATCTAAAAATTTAAAAATAGCCGAGTCAAGAATTAAACTAGGTCTAGTCTTAAATGAATACGGAGAAAAAAATAATTTAAAAGTATCAAATGATGAAGTTAAAGCAGAAATTCAGAAACAAATTCAAGGAATGCCAGGCCAAGAAAAAATGGTTTTAGATTATTATGAAAAAAACCCATCTGCATCGCAGAGCTTAAAAGGAGCTTTATACGAAGAAAAAATTTTAACTCTGTTCAAGTCTAAAATAAATTTAAAAAAGAAAAATATTACAACTACTGAAGCGGAAAAGATAATTTCTGATTTTAATAATTCTTCGCAAGACCTGTCTGCTACCAATCAAGAAAAAAAAAATAAAGACAGTAAAGAAAAAAAAATTAGTGAAACTTCCTCTAATACTAAGAAAAAAACAAAAAAAGTTAGTAAAAAGTAACCTTTGGTTATATAAATTTATCTATGAGTCGAATTGAAGAACAAATGAATAACCTTATTCCAATGGTTGTTGAACAAACTAGTAAGGGAGAGAGATCTTACGACATTTATTCAAGGTTGCTAAAAGAAAGAATTGTTTTTTTAGTTGGTCCAGTAAATGATAACGTGGCATCTTTAGTCACTGCTCAATTATTATTTTTAGAATCTGAAGACCCTAAAAAAGAAATATATTTTTATATCAATAGTCCTGGTGGATTAGTAACTGCAGGATTAGGAATTTACGATACAATGCAATACATTAATTCTCCCGTTTCTACTCTATGCATTGGTCAAGCATCATCAATGGGCTCATTTCTTTTGGCCGCGGGTGAAAAAGGAAAAAGATACTCGCTACCAAATTCAAGAATTATGGTTCATCAACCTTCCGCAGGGTTTCAAGGACAAGCTACAGATATTCAAATTCATGCAAAAGAGATCTTATTGTTAAAAGACAGGCTTAATAAAATTTACTCTAAACATACCGGAAAAGCAGTTGAAGAGATCTCACTTGCCTTGGAAAGAGATAACTTTATGACAGCAGAAGAAGCAAAAAAATTCGGTTTAATAGACTCTGTAGTGGAAAAAAGAAAATAATACACATCATCTAGCCAATAGCACAACTTATACTTGCTATCAGGATTCACGTAATTTACAAATATCTCATTGATTCGATATGTCAGAAAAAAATAATAAAAATATTCTTTACTGCTCTTTTTGCGGCAAAAGCCAACATGAAGTTAGAAAACTGATTGCAGGACCTACTGTATTTATTTGTGACGAGTGCGTCGAACTCTGTATGGATATTATCAAAGAAGAAAACAAAAGTTCATTGGTCAAACACCAAGACGGGGTTCCTACACCAAAAGAAATTTGTACTGTGTTAGATGAATATGTAATTGGTCAGAAATTTGCAAAAGAAGTTTTATCCGTTGCTGTTCATAATCATTACAAAAGGTTAAATCATGAAAGTAAAAACAATAAAGAAGTTGAGCTTTCTAAATCAAATATCCTTCTAGTTGGTCCAACTGGATGTGGTAAAACACTTTTAGCACAAACTTTAGCGAGAATTTTAGATGTGCCATTTACAATGGCTGACGCAACAACATTAACGGAAGCAGGATACGTAGGAGAAGATGTAGAAAATATTATTTTAAAATTACTACAAGCAGCTGATTATAATGTTGAGAAAGCACAAAGAGGAATTGTTTATATAGATGAAGTAGATAAAGTCAGTAGAAAATCCGAAAATCCTTCTATCACTAGAGATGTTTCGGGTGAAGGAGTGCAACAAGCTCTTTTAAAAATTATGGAAGGAACTGTAGCCAGTGTACCCCCACAAGGTGGAAGAAAACACCCACAACAAGAATTCTTACAAGTCGATACCACCAACATACTTTTTATTTGCGGAGGAGCTTTTGCTGGTTTAGATAAAATAATTGGCATGAGAGGAAAAGGTACCTCAATAGGTTTTGGCGCAAAAGTTAACAGTAAAGAAGAAAAAAGATTATCAGAGACTTTAAAAAATCTAGAGCCTGAAGATTTAATTAAATATGGTTTAATTCCAGAGTTTATAGGAAGAATGCCAATTATAGCAACCTTAGATGATCTAGACGAAAAATCTTTAATAAAAATTTTAAAAGATCCAAAGAACGCTTTAACTAAGCAATATCAAAAATTATTTGAACTTGAAAATGTTGAATTGGAATTTAAAGATGACGCTTTAACTGAAATAGCAAAAAAAGCTATTAATAAAAAAACGGGTGCAAGAGGTTTGCGATCAATCTTGGAGACTATTTTGCTGAAAACAATGTTTGAACTTCCTGAGCTAGAAAATGTTCTTAAAGTTACTGTTGACAAATCTTCAGTTACAGGTGACGCGGATCCTATTGTCACATATGGCAAAAAACAATCAACATCTGTAGCTTAATTTCTAAATAACATCCTTGATATTACAATATTAAGTACCATATAAATATAATATGGAAATAATAAATTTAAAACCTTTGTTACCACTACGAGACATCGTTGTATTCCCTTCAATGGTCGTTCCGCTTTTTGTAGGTAGAGAAAAGTCTATTAAAGCTCTGCAAGAAGTAATGAAAACTGATAAGTCAATAATATTAGTTTCCCAAAAAAATTCAGAAATTGACGAACCAGAAAATAAAGATATTTATGGTTATGGCTGTCTAAGCAAAGTTTTACAATTACTTAAACTACCAGATGGAACTGTTAAAGTTTTAGTTGAAGGTCAAAAAAGAGTAAAAATTCACGAGATAATAAAAAAAGACCTTAATTTTTTAAGCTGTAACATAGAAATTATAGAGGACACTAACAAAACAAAAGAGTCAGAACTTTTTGCATTTAGCTTAGTTAAAAAATTCGAAAAACTTTTAATCGCAAACAAAAGAGACTTGTCAGACTCAATCAATAGTATAAAGAAACTAAAAGATCCAAGCCATATAGCTGATAATATTGCCTCAAACTTAAACTTACAAATTTTTGAAAAACAAGAATTACTAGAAACTGTAGATTTAAAAAAAAGATTAGAAAAAATTAATGAATTAGTTGAGAAAGAAACAAGCGTAATTTTTGTTGAAAAAAAAATTAGAGGTAGAGTTAAAAACCAAATGGAAAAGACACAAAGAGAATATTATTTAAACGAACAATTGAAAGCGATTCAAAAAGAATTAGGAGAAATTGACGAAGGTAAAGATGAAATAGCAGGAGTAAACAAAGCAATACTAAAAGCTAAAATGCCAAAATTAGCTCAAGAAAAATGCATGGCAGAGCTAAAAAAATTAAAATCCATGAGCCCAATGTCTGCCGAAGCAACAGTTGTTAGAAACTACTTAGATTGGATGACGGAGCTACCTTGGTCAAACAAGAGTAAAATTAATAATGATCTAAAAAATGCACAACAAATATTAGACGAAGATCATTTTGGATTAGAAAAAGTTAAAGAAAGAATTATAGAATTTTTAGCTGTTCAAAAAAGAATACAAAAATTAAAAGGACCCATTCTTTGTCTTGTTGGTCCTCCAGGTGTTGGAAAAACTTCTTTAGGCAAATCTATTGCAAAGGCAACTGGAAGAAAGTTTATCAGAATTTCTTTAGGTGGTATTAGAGATGAAGCTGAAATAAGAGGCCACAGAAGAACTTATATTGGTTCTTTGCCTGGAAAAATTATTCAGATGATGAAAAAAGCTGGAACTAAAAACCCATTATTTCTTTTGGACGAAATAGACAAAGTTGGAAATGATTATAGAGGGGATCCGTCATCAGCATTGCTAGAAGCTCTAGATCCTGAACAAAACAAAGAATTTAATGATCACTATTTAGAAGTTGATTACGATCTTTCAGATGTAATGTTTGTAACAACAGCAAATACTTTAAATATTTTACCACCACTTCTTGATCGTATGGAGGTTATTAGGCTTCCCGGCTACACTGAAGATGAAAAAGTTAATATTTCTCAAAAATATCTTATCCCAAAACAAAGTGAAAATAATGGATTAAAAAATAATGAATGGAAAATTGATGAAACCGTAAATAGAAAAATTATAAGACATTATACTAGAGAATCTGGCGTTAGAAATTTAGAAAGAGAAATATCAAAAATTGCTAGAAAAACTGTAAAAAAAATTGATGGAAATGAGAAAGTTGTAAATCCTTTAACAGAGAAAGATTTATCAAATTATTTAGGTGTAGAAAAGTTCAGTTACGGTGAAATTGAAGAACAAAACAGAATAGGTGTAGTCACAGGTCTCGCGTGGACGGAAGTTGGCGGTGAAATACTAAAAATCGAAACTGTTGTAATGCCCGGAAAAGGTAAAATGGAAATAACTGGTCAGCTAGGTAGTGTGATGCAAGAGTCTATTAAGGCAGCTAAATCATACATTAGATCTAAATCTTTAGACTGCGGAATTATACCACCTTTTTTTGATAAAAAAGATTTTCATATACACGTACCTGAAGGCGCAACACCTAAGGACGGACCCTCAGCTGGCGTAGGAATGGTTACGTCCATGGTTTCTGCAATTACTGAAATACCGGTAGACAAAAATATAGCAATGACAGGAGAAATTACACTAAGAGGAATTGTTTTACCTATAGGTGGTTTGAAAGAAAAATTACTTGCAGCGCACAGAGCGGGAATAAAAAAAGTATTGATACCTTTTGAAAACAAAAAAGATCTAGTAGAAATTCCAGAAGTTATCAAAAAAAACATTGAAATTATTTGCGTAAAAAATGTAGATGAAGTTTTAAAGCATGCACTTACTAAAGAATTAAAAAGAGTAGAATGGGTCGAAGTTGAACAGGTTTCAAAGAAAGCAGACCTAGGAACTGCCACTAGTACACACTAAAATTATATCAAGGTATTAACTCTGCGATAAAGAAGAGGGTCTTCAACAAATCGAACAAAACAGTCACAATTATTCATTAACTTTGAATTATTATTAAAAATCTATTAAATAGATTCATAATTTTAAAATGAAAAAAAAAATCATAATAACAGGTGGTTTAGGTTACATAGGAACAGAATTATGTAAACTTTATTCAGGCGTTAGCTGGAACAATGAAATAATTGTAATAGATAAAAAGTTTATATCAGAAAGAGTTAACCAGATTAGAAACTGGAACATGAATTTTATTCATGGCGATATTCTAGATAAAAAATTAATAAATAAATACTGCAAAGATGCTGATATTGTACATCATCTTGCTGGCATAACAGATGTGCCAAGAACAAAAACTGAAAGCAACGAAGTAAAAGATAGAAGTATTAAGCAAGTTGCTGAAGAAGGAACGCAAAATATACTTGATGCCATTACAAACAAATGTAAAATTATTTTTCCCTCTACTCATGTGGTTTATGAGGGAATTGAAAATGTAAAAAATAACATATCTGAAGACGAGACTTTGAAACCTTTGCTTTCTTATTCATCTTCTAAAGCAATTAATGAAAAACAATTAAAAAATTCTGGAAAAAATTATATAATTTTACGACTAGGCTCAGTTTACGGCTATTCAACAGACACAGCTCGTATCGACATAATGCCGAATTTATTTTCAAAAATAGCCTCACAAGATGGAACTATAAAACTCTTTGCAGGCGGAAGACAAATAAAAAGCTTGGTCCCTTTAGTTGATGTTGCTAGATGTTTTAAAAATATGGAAGAAAGAGAAGATATTCTATCAGAAACTTTCAATCTAACAAAAGATACTGTGACCGTAAAAGAAGTTGCTGAAATATGCAAAAAATATAACCCAAAAGTAACTCTAAAAGAAACAAATGATGAGGTTCCTAATTTAGGATTTTCACTCTCAAATAAAAAAATTTTAAACACAGGTTTTAAATTTTTATATAGTTTAGATCAAAGCATTAAAGAAATGATTTCTAGGTGGTCTAAGCAAGACTTAATTAAAGATTTAGAACATGTAAGAGACGGAGACAATGAATATATTGATGCTAGAGGAAAAATTAGTAACCATGAATTAACTGAACCAATTAATTTAATAGGCTTGATAGATTCTAAAAAAGGCACAATTAGAGCTAATCACTATCATCCACAACAAGAACAAAAGTGTCTATTTACCAAAGGTCAGATTATAGAAATATTTCAAGATATTCTCAATCCAAAATCTCCTAAAATCACCCAAGTTGTAAACGAAGGGCAATTATCGATTATAAAACCAAATGTAGCACACACAATGGTTTTTACAAAAGACACTACTTTCTTGAATTTGGTAAGAGGAGAAAGAGAGCACAACAATTATGGAATTACACACACCATTCCACATGTTTTTGTAGACGAAGAAGAAAAAGAATTATTATTTAACTGTTATAAGTTCGAATGTAGATCATGTGAAAACACTAATTTAAAAAGAGTTGTTTCGTTAGGTTATCAGCCTCTTGCAAACAATTTGTTAAATAAAAAAGATGAAAAACATGAACTTTACCCGCTAGAAATGAACTACTGTCCAAAATGTCATAACTGCCAACTATCAGTTGCTGTAGATCCAAAAAAAATGTTTTCTAATTATTTGTATACCTCATCCACCTCATCATCTTTTCGAAATCATTTCGTTGGAGCTGCAAAAAATTATGTTAAACAATTAAAATTGAAATCAAATAAATCTTATATTATTGATATTGGCAGTAACGATGGTGTTGCCTTAAAACCTTTTAAGGATATGGGTTTTAAAAAAATTCTAGGCGTAGAACCCGCTAAAAATTTAGCAAAACTTGCAAATAAAAATAAAATTAAAACCTTTAATGGTTTTCTTGAGAGTAAAAATTTAAATAAAATAAAAGGTAATGCAGATTTAATTTTAGCATCAAATGTATTTGCTCACTCTGACAAGCTAAAAGAGATGGCAGACTGTATGTTCAAACTATTAAGTAAGAATGGAACTATTATAATAGAAATACAATATCTGCTTAACACTCTAAAAGACTTAACGTTTGATAATATTTATCACGAACACTATAATTATTGGTCCTTAACATCTTTGGTGAATTTCTTTAATCAGTTCAATTCCACTATCTTTAATGCTGAAAAGATTGACACTCATGGAGGCTCCCTAAGAGTTTATATAAAAAAAGGAAAAAAAATAAAAATTGAAAAAAATGTTAAAGCGT
>Ga0307986_10001989_pt1 | contig 14726 bp, 16 predicted proteins | sample EllFjometageno82_FD_203170 | JGI IMG/M metagenome (GOLD analysis project Ga0307986, IMG submission 203170) | Marine microbial communities from Ellis Fjord, Antarctic Ocean - #82 | ecosystem: Environmental > Aquatic > Marine > Unclassified | place: Southern Ocean | collected 2014-10-09
TAATAAAGGGAGGTGTAAATATACTACCTGCAGAGATTGAGGAGATACTTAGTAAGCATCATAATGTTGCTGAAGTTGCAGTTTTTGGAATTCCAGATAAAATATCTGGAGAAGAAGTATGTGCTATTTTACGATTGAAAGCTAAAACAAGAAAATCTGATCTACTAGATTTTTGTGCTAAAGAGATCTCCCACTATAAAATTCCGAAGGAAATCATTTTTATTGATGATCTGCCAAAAGGTCCATCCGGAAAAGTTCTTAAAAGGGTGTTGAAAGATAAATACTGTAATGGTGACCTCCTTTGATGAGTGAATGGAGTAAAGAATTAGAGTGTGCCGTTGTAGCCGCAAAAATAGCAGGCCAGTTGATTTTAGATAATTTTGAAAAAGATATAGATATTATTCATAAGTCAAAGAAGGAGCTTGTTACAGAAGTTGACATAAAGAGCCAGTCTATAATTCAAAGCATACTCAATAAAGACTTCCCTGAATATGATTTTTTTGCAGAAGAAGGTTATGATGACGAGCCAATTTATGGGCTAACGTGGGTAGTTGATCCATTAGACGGAACTCATAATTATATTGCAGGCATTGGTAACATTGGAGTTTCAATTGCACTGGTTTCGGAAAAGGGCTTTCACCTAGGTGTTCTTTTTTTTCCAATCAAATCTAAACTTGTTTACGCAATAGACGGTGATGGAGCCTATTGCAATGGTAAACTTATCCGTGTAAGTAAAAATACAGATTTATCTAAAAGTATGGTGACTTATGACAATCAATTTTATTTAAACCCAGACTTTTTAATCAATTTTGAAAAAATAATTTCAAAGGTTTTTACGGTTAGAATTTTTGGTACGGCGAGTTGGGATATGTTATTAATTGCAATGGGAAAAATAGATGCAAGAATATGGAATTGCACTAAACTAGTTGATATAGCTGCAGGATGTGTCATTGTTAAAGAGGCTGGAGGGTGTGTTTCTGATTTTAATTACTCAAATATTACGAATGAGCCGATAGATGTCGTTGCCTCGAATGGATTAATTCATGCCGATTTGATGCAGGCTTTATCTGTCATTTGATTTTCATAAAAAAGGTGTTTTTTAATATATGATAAATAAAAAAAAAATTGATGACTTGCTAGCAGATTATTACAAAGAATATTATAAGAACCAGCTAGGGTTGCCAGATTATAAAGACAGAGTTAAATTAAGATTAAATGAAGACAACAATTGCCACATAAGATATATCAATTGGATAGAGGAGTGGCTTAATTATGATTTTTCTAATAAAAAAATCTTAGTTGTTGGCTGCGGTACCGGAAGTGAATTAATCAATCTAAAAGAAAGAGGGGCTAATGTTTTTGGAATTGAGCCGAATAAAGATGCTTTGGATATTTGCCATTTAAAAGCAAAAGAGCATTCAATACCAGAAGATAATATTATTTCAGGATTTTCTGAAAGTATTCTTTTTAAAAATAATGAATTTGATTTTATTTATTGTTTTACCGTGTTAGAGCACGTGAATGACGTTAATCTTTCTGTTAAAGAAATGGTTCGTTGTGCTAAAGTTGGCGGGAAGATCTTTATTGGGACACCTGATTATAGACAATTATATGAAGGACACTATAAATTACCGTTACCAATGTTTTTACCAGTTTGGTTTAACAAGATAATATTAGCATTCTTGGGAAGGCCAACTGGATTTATCGATACAATAAATAAAGTTAACAGTAGGGGATTGTATAAGATATTCAAGACTCTGCCGGTTGACTCTATGAGAGTGTACAAGAGTATACAGAATGACAAGATAAAAGGAAAATCAAAATTATCAAGTTTTATTAAATTCTTGCAAAATCTTATTTTTAATGTATTTGGAGTGCAACTAAATCAAATATGGGTACTACATAAAACGCCTAACTCTTAATGTGAGTTAGTGTAATTTCAAATAAATTTAACTAAAATCTCTAATGAAAAATATCTTTATTTATATTATTAAATTTTCAATAATATCAAAAATTTTACTAAAGCCAACTTTGATGCTACACGGATTTTTTTATAAATTATCAGGAGTAGCGGCAACTAGTGTAAACAAAGGCAGACACCCTAAACATGAAATAATAAAATACTCTCGTTGGTTCAATAGTAATATTGGCAAAAATGAAGTTGTTTTAGACATTGGTTGTAATACTGGAACTATGACAGAAGAGTTGGCTCATCAGGCAAAATTTGTTTACGGCCTTGAGATAGAGGGTAAGCATATTGAAGAGGCAATATTTTTAAACAAACAAGCTAATATAAAGTATATTTGCGCCGATGCTACAAAATTTGATTACACAAATATTGATGATATAGATATAATTACCTTGTCAAATGTATTAGAGCATATTGAAAATAGGGTTGTTTTTTTAAAGATGTTAACCAGAAGAGTGCCGGGGGTACATACGTTACTAATACGCGTTCCTATGATTGACAGAGATTGGATTACTATTTATAAGAAAAATTTAGGATTAGATTATAGGCTGGATAATACACATTTCATTGAATATACGTTTGAACAATTTAAATCTGAACTTTCTGAATGTAATATTAGCATTATTTCTTATCATATTAGGTATGGTGAAATATATGCAGTTTGTAAAGCCATTAATTAATTATAAAAAAATAAATGTCACTACAAGATCAAAAGAAAATAGCATTAAAAATTGATGATATTGGAGTTAGTGCTAAAAAATTTGAAGTTTATTCAAAAAAATGGTTTGAATTAGGTATTTTTTTATTTTTGAAATATCTATCTTACTTCAAAGCTTGGGGTGGGTATAGGGAGATGTCAGCTGATGAATGGTATGCAGTATTTGACTTGCTGACAAAATATAACGCTAAGCTTACTGTTGGTGTAACAGTGACGTGGGTGAATTATGATGGCGCTAGTGTTTATTTTTTTGAAAATTTTAAGGATGAAGCGAAAGCATTGCAATATGGACTGAAGCTGGAGGGGTGATTGAAATTGCAAATCATGGATTGACACACTGTGTAGTGAGGAAGAAATTATTTAGACCTAGGCTTTTTTCTTCAAATAGAAGATGTCATCGAGAATTTTGGAGTTGGTTTGGAAAGGAGAGTCATTTTGAGCATATTAAAAAATTCCAAGAGATATTACAAGGGTTTTTTTAAGATAGATGTGGTTACACTAATCTCTCCTGGGAGTGTTTATTGCAATTATTAGTCACCGGCGGAGCAGGCTTCATCGGCTCTGCTGTTATTCGCCATATTATCAATAACACCAATCATAGTGTCATTAATGTTGACAAGCTTACCTATGCAGGCAATTTAGAGTCTTTAACTTCAGTTGAAAACAATGCAAGATACACATTTGAGCAAGTAGACATTTGTGATGCTAATGAGATCAAACGTGTATTTAATGAACATCAACCAGATATTGTGATGCATCTTGCTGCTGAATCACATGTAGATCGATCGATCGATGGCCCTGGTGAATTTATCCAAACTAATATTATTGGTACTTACGTACTATTAGAAGAAGCTAGAGATTATTGGTCTAATCTAGATAGTGATAAGAAAGATAACTTTAGATTCCACCATGTATCTACTGATGAAGTCTATGGTGATTTAAAAGGTACAGACGATCTATTTACTGAAGATACGCCTTATGCACCTAGCTCACCTTACTCTGCTGCCAAAGCAAGCTCAGATCATTTAGTGCGTGCATGGCAACGTACTTTTAAGCTTCCAACACTGATTACAAATTCCCTTAAAGTGGATTTCAATGAATCAATTATTACGATTCTTACTGTTAACTATAATACTAGTGAGTTTATTGATTTAATGCTTTTTAGTCTGAGTTCTTTAACAAAAAATAGCTACCAGGTAATTATTTGTGACAATGGCTCAAATCAAGAAGAATTGATTAATTTAGATAAAGTTGTTCAGAAATATGAAAATATTGAAGTTATTTTTAGGATTCAGTCTATACATGGTAGTATAGGGCATGCTGAAGCACTAGACCTCTTAATTAAGAAATCAAATACTCAATATACTGTTGTAATGGATTCAGACTGTGCGTTATTAATCAAAAATTGGGATCAATTATTGATTAATCAGCTAAATACTAATATAAAAATTGCTGGAACATGTGAACCTTTAGAAAGACAAGAAAAGTCGAAAAGAGTTGGTAAAAATTTTCCTTTACCATTTACAGTATTATTTGAAACAGAAACATATAAAAAGCTAGACTTAAGTTGCATGCCTAATGATCTTTACAAAGGAGAGGATACATGTTGGATGTGGGAAGAAGGCTACATTAGTAGTGGATATTCTGGTTTTAATATTTATGCAAAGAGCACCCGAACTGCATACATTAAAGAATTTAATAAAATTGTTGGATGTGACATATATTATGTTAATAATAATATATTTAGCACTCATTTTGGAAGGGGCGGTACAATTGGAGCTGCTAAATATAAAACTTGGTTTTATAGATATATACCAATAATTTCTAAAGTTATTAGAAAAAGATATGGCCTTAAACAGAGGGGTTTATGGATTCAGGCCTGTAAAAATATCATCAACCAAGAATTAAATTAGAGTTTATTATTAATAATTCAGATGAAAAAGTCAGTGAGTAAATGAAAAAAATAGCACTTAGAATTGATGATATTGGAGCCAGTACTAAAGAGTATGAAATATACTCCAAAAAGTGGTTTGGTCTAGGTAATTTCTTTTTTTTAAAATATATGAATTATTTCAAAGCTTGGGCAAAATATAGAGAAATGAATGCCGATGAATGGTACGCAATATTTGATTTATTAGAAAAGTATAAGGCAAAATTAACAGTAGGTGTAACGGCTACTTGGGTTAATTATGATGGGACCAGTATTGCCTTCAATAAAAAATTTCCAGATGAGGCAAAAGCTCTCAAACATGGTATGGATAAAGGATTAATTGAAATAGCTAACCATGGGCTTACACATTGTGTTGTTAAAGATAATTTATTTAGACCAAAACTATTTTCTTCGAATAGAGTATATCATCGAGAGTTTTGGGAATGGTTAGGAGAAGATTTGCACCATAATAATATTAAAGAGTCACAAGATATATTACAAGAGTTCTTTGATATAGATGTAATAACATTAATACCACCGGGTAATGTTTACTGCAAATTTACGGTTGATGCCGCAAATAAATATGGCATTAAATATATCAATTGTCAAACCCAAGATGCAAAAAAAAATAGCATTAAGATTATTTCAAATAATAATGTTTATGCATTTCATGATAAAGAAATAGTTCAGGAGGGGTTAGATTGGTTTGAAGGTGTTTTAAAAAAACACCAATCGTATCAACATGTCTTTGTTAGGGAGTTAACTTGAATTTTATAAGTTTTAGAAGATATTATTTGGACCTAATACTTGAAGAAAATAAACAAGTATTCAAAGGGAAAATTCTTGATATTGGTGGCAAGAAAGATAATAGGAGAGGGGAGTTTCAACCACCTTATGATCAAGTGGAAGAATGGTTGTTTTTAAATAATGATAATCAGGCTAACCCAGATATTCTAATAGATTTACCAAGTATTCCTTTAAAAGATAATTGTATAGATGTAGTTTTATGCACAGAGGTTTTGGAGTATATTTATGATTATAGAGAGTTACTTTTCCAGATGGGCAGAGTAATTAAACCTGGCGGTGTTTTGATTCTAAGTACGCCTTTTATGGGGGCTTTACATGGTGATCCTGAGGGTGACTATTATAGATTTACAGAGCCTTTATTAATTAAAGAACTATCTGATAGTTTCACGATTGAATCTATAGAAAGGATGGGTGGTATTGTTGCTGTAATTTATGATCTGTTAAGGAGTTATATGAGTTACCAAACTAAAAGGTCTTTTTTGATTAGAGTAGTGAGTACTGTCTTTATTAAATCTAATAGATTTTTTATTTGGCTAGATAAGAGGTTTTTTAAAAATAATTATTATATCAATAGTGGATTTTTATTGGTTGTAAGAAAAAAATGAATACTCATAAATCATTAAATAATAATTTTAAACTACAAATTTGAATGCGCAATCTTAAGGTGCACATATTGTTTGATTTTGTTGATAGCTCTTGGGGTGGAGGCAATCAATTTCTAAAATCAATTAAATTGTATTTGGTACGAAATAATCTTTACTCAAATGATATACAAAAGGCAGACATAGTTCTTATCAATAGTCATCATAAAATATTTGAAGCTGTTAAAGCAAAGATCATAAGATCGGAGTTGGCTTTCGTTCATAGAATTGATGGCCCGATTGGATACCATAGGAAAGATGGAAAATTACTAGATAGAATAATATTTAAATATAATAAAACATTAGCAAGTGGGACTATTTTTCAATCTAGTTTTTCAAAGAACGAGTCCATTTTAAATGGGATAAGTATATGTGGACAAATGAGTTCCGTTATTACAAATGCTCCAGATGATAAGATATTCTATAAAAATTATCATAAGGTGAGCAATAAAATAAGATTAATTTCAACAAGCTGGTCAAGTAACCCTATGAAAGGATTTGATACTTATGAGTGGCTTGATAAGAATTTAGACTTTAATAAGTATGAAATGGTTTTCATTGGAAATTCATCTATTAAATTTAAGAATATTACCCATATTCCGCCTTTAAGCTCCTTAGAACTAGCAGATTTTTTAAGGAAATCTGATATTTTTATTTTTGCCTCAAAGGTAGAATCTTGTTCAAATTCTTTACTTGAAGCCTTACATTGTGGGCTGCCAGTTGTTGCGTTTAATGGTAGTAGTAATCCAGAAGTAGTTAAACAAGGTGGGTTGCTATTTTTTTATCCAGAAGAAATACCGAGTCTATTAAAAGATATAGAGTTAAACTATAAAACATTTCAGGATAGAATTAGGGTGTACAGTTTGTCACAGATTGGTGAAAAATATTATAACTTCATGTTAGATTCCTGCCAAATCAAAAAGAAGATTAGAATTTTTACTGTAGTATCTTTGGTGTTTTTAGTTGCATATAGATTTTTACTAAGAGCCTTTTCTAAGCTTACCTCTAAGGCTAGAATTATAGGTTTCGACATATGACTAAAGATAATATTGCTTGCTTGGTAGGATCCATTGCTAGACTTCCTAGTTATTGCTTATCTTTTTTTTTCATAAAAAAAATAGATGGGCTGGTATTAATTAGCGAGTCTCATGGGTGGGTTATTAGTGACATTAGTAATACAATAAAAAATTTATTAACTAATAAATTTAAAATTTATATTGATTCTCTACCTTTTTTTTATGCTAATAAAATTATCCATTTTGGCTCATTTAATTCAATTAGTAAAGGCAAGTATAAATTTATTGGATTAAACAATAAGATTGTAGTCACTATTTATCACATTGATTTTTATAACGCTAATTACAAATCAAAAATAGCATTCTTAAAAAGTATCATTGATAAGATAGATAAAATTACAGTCCCTAATTATTTTTTGTATGATTGGCTGATTAAAAATGGCTTCATAGAAAGTAAGTTATTATTAATACCAATTGCTTATGATGAGTTTCATTTTAAATCTAGACATAAGGAGCAAATAAAAGATATTCAATCTTTAAAGAATCAATACAATATACCTACTGAAAAATTAATAATCGGCTCCTTTCAAAAAGATGGCAGTGGCTGGCAAGGAGGTACAAGCCCTAAATATATTAAAGGACCCGATGTATTAGTTGAGGTTCTTACAGGTATTGCGAAAAGATATGATGTTTGCTGCTTGCTAACTGGCCCGTCACGAGGTTATGTTATTTCTGAGTTTAAGAAAAATAATATAGATTATGTGCATATTGATGCAAGTAAAGACCAATTACCTAATTTATACGCTTGTTTAGACGTGTATTTAATAACTTCAAGGATAGAAGGCGGGCCAAAGGGGTTGATGGAGTCAATGGCAATAGGTGTTCCGGTAGTGTCGACTAGAGTTGGGATGTCGGAAGATCTAATTATTAATCACCATAATGGCATTATTAGTGATGTTGATGATTCAGATGGACTAATAAAGGGATTGGATCAATTGCTTGGCAATGCATTGTTGGTTAAAAAAATAACCAATAATGCATCTAAAAATATTTTACAATATTCATGGCCTGTGGTTATTCATCAGTATGAATCAATGTACAATAAACTAATGACTTTTGACAATATATGAATAGTAAAAATCTTTGCCTGTTTTTTACCAGAGGGATTTCTGTCGAAAGTTGGCTAGAATCTGGCTTATTGGAACGTGAGAAGCAATTATATGAGGCTCATTTAAATAGTGGAGTGCTGAAGTCTGTTGTTTGGCTTACTTATGGCAGTGAGGACTTGTTTATTGCTAATCGATTGAAAGTGCAAGGGCAGTTACATGAGGATATTGCAGTTATTCCAATGCCTAGGATTTTTAATTTTTTATTAGGCTCTTGGATTTACAGCTTACTCTTGCCACTTATTCATTTAAAAACTATTAAAAAATGTAATATTTATAAAACTAATCAGATGGATGGTAGCTGGACTGGGGTTTTAGCTAAATTTTTATATCGAAAGCCTTTATTATTAAGAACAGGGTATACGCAAAGTATTTTTTTAAAAAATAAAAATAAAAATCCATTTATTTTATGGATTTCTAGTGCTGTAGAATTTTTTGCATACAGGTTCTGTAGTCTCGGTATTGTTACAAGTTATCGGGATAAATATTATTTAATAAAAAAATACAATCTAGCTAGTCACAAAGTAAAAGTAATTCATAATTATATTAACACTGAATTTTTCAAACCAAAAGAGATCGTTAAATATGAAAATAGAATTGTTTTTGTTGGTAGGCTAAATAGGCAAAAAAATCTATTTAATTTAATCGATGCGATGGCACAAACTAATTTAATATTAGATGTTTATGGAGATGGCGACCAAAGAAAAAAGCTACAATCCTACGTCCTTAATAAAAATGCAAGAGTGAATTTCTTTTTGGTGGTTGATAATTGTGATTTACCAAAAATTTTAAATAAATATAAGTACTACATACTCCCTTCTTTTTATGAGGGAATGCCAAAGACTTTGTTGGAGGCTATGTCTTGTTCATTGCTGTGCATTGGTACAAATGCTGATGGGATAAATGAGGTAATAAATGATGGTGTTAATGGAATCTTAAGTGCAGGATTTAATGCACCTGATCTTGCCAATGCAATTAATAGGGCTCATGCTCACAATGACATTGGCGCTATTACTAATCAGGCGAGAAGTCTTATTGTTAGCGATTATTCTCTTTTATATGCTCAGAAAAAAGAAAAGGAGGTGTTTGGTAGTGTGTAAGCATGTAGATGCATCCTTTTTAATGTGTACAAATGTATTTGATGAGTATTTTAAAGGCGCTGTCATCTCATGCCTCAATCAGACTGTTAGGAATATCGAGGTTGTGATTGTAGTGAATAAAATTAGTGAGAATGATAAAAGTAAAATTAATTTTTTTTGTCAGGATGATAGGATTGTCCTTGTATTTTCCAAAGCAAAATACCTAACTTACAATCTTAATTTAGGACTACAACACTGTAGTTCTAATTTTATAGCTAGAATGGATGCTGATGATATTTCACATCCAAATAGAATTGAGAGACAATTGAAATTTATGGTGCTAAATAATATTGATGTATGCGGCAGCTCATACCAGTTGATTGACAAAGACAATGCAATAATAGGTAGGGTATTTAAGCCAACAAATGATAAGAGCATCAAGAGGCAGATGTATTTTTCGAACCCAATCGCTCACCCCTCAGTTATGTTTAAGAAAAATATTGTGTTAGATGTCGGTGGCTATATGGGAGGTGAGTTTGCTCAAGATTACGACTTATGGTTGAGGCTTGCATATAAGACAAAAGCCAAGTTTTATAACTTTAATGATTGTTTAATTAGCTACAGGGTATTTGGGTCTGATGCTAGATCTTCTAAACAAGCATATTCAACTGTTTCATCAGTCCAGTGGAAATATTTTGTGTTAACTTATAATCCTATATGGCTATTTTCGTCCTTACTATCATTAATAAAAAGAATTTTTCTTTCTAAAAAATAGTTTATTATTCCACATAATATTTTGAATTTTAACAATAAAAAAACTGTTTTATTTGTAATTAATGTTGATTGGTTTCTGATTTCTCATTTTTTGCCGGTTGCTGTAAAAATGCTAAATAAGGACTGTGAAGTACATATTTTATGTAAATTTACAACTAAAAAAGACTATTTAAAGAGCTTAGGTTTTATTGTGCATGATATTGATATATCTAGAGGGAGGGCTAATATTGCCCGTGAGTTAGCGACATTAAAGCAAATGTATAAAACAATAAAAGAGATAGCCCCAGATGTTATGGAGCTATATACTATTAAACCTGTTATATACGGAGGTATTATCTCTAGACTATTAAATATAAAGAAAAATATATTTTATATCACAGGTTTGGGGTATGTTTTTATAAGCCGAGGTTTTGTTTCTTCAATGAAGACTGTTATTTACAAATCTCTATACAGGTTTGCAATACAGGGTAAAAACACAAGAGTAATTGTTGAAAATATTTCAGATGGAAATTTTATTAATGCACTTAATGTGGTTAATTCATCCAGGATACACCTTATTAAAGGTGCAGGGGTGGATTTAGGTAAGATTAACTATGTTGAAGAAATAAATGACCAAGTTGTCGTGGTAATGGCATCAAGATTTCTTCGTGATAAGGGTATTTTTGAGTACGTAAAGGCTGCAAAAATTATAAAAGACAAGGGGTTGAATGTCAAGTTTGAACTATATGGAGATATAGACAAGGACAATCCTGCGTCGCTAGATAACAGTGAAGTTAGCATTATTAAAGATGAAAAAATAGTTAAAGTTTGTGGATTTTCAAAGGATATAGTGTCTATTTTTTTAAAGGCAAATATTGTCGTTCTCCCTTCGTACAGAGAAGGATTCCCCAAGGTTTTAATTGAGGCTGCGGCTTGTGGTCGAGCAGTCGTAACAACAGATGTTCCTGGGTGTAGGGATGCAATTCAAACTAATGTAACTGGGTTGTTGTGTAGTAGTAGGGATGAACTATCATTAGCTATTCAAATTGAAAGATTAATTTTAGACTCAAAGTTGAGATCTAGTATGGGGAGAAATGGTAGAAGGATGGCTATTGAAGAGTTTGATCAAGATAAAATTATTAAAAAACATGTTGAGATTTTTGAGTAGTGGCATGATTTTTATTTTTAACTTTAGATTAGAGTGATGAAAATTTTATTTATATCAGGTTTGTTATTTTGAAAGCATTAGTTACTGGTGCAACAGGCTTTATTGGAAAAAAGCTGTTAAATGCAATTAAAGATGAAATATGCATCTTATCTAGAATTAAGCACAAAAAGTATCCAACTATAATTTGTAATTTTGAAAGGGAGGAGTTACCCATGAACTCTTTAAAGGATATTGATATAGTTTTTCATTTAGCTGGAATTGCTCATGATGTAAATAGAGCTAGTAGTCTTTATCAAAAAATTAATGTAGATTTTACAGTGCAACTAGCTAATATCGCAGCCAAGTCTAATGTTAAAAAGTTTATATTTGTTAGTAGTGTCAAAGCTGGTGGTGCGCCCAACTCCATGAAATGTGTCAATGAAGATGACCAGAGAGATCCAGATGATACATATGGAAAAACTAAGAGGGAGGCTGAGATCAAGCTGTTAAAAATCGGGCAGCAAACAGGAATGCACGTATCTATTATTAGACCATCTTTAGTGTATGGGCCAAATGTAAAAGGAAACTTAGAATTAATGTTTTCTGGTATTAAGAAGGGGTGGTTCCCACCTATGCCAGAAGTTAATAATAAGCGCTCAATGATCCATGTGGATGATTTGGTTAGGGCGATAGTGTATGTATCAGAAAATAGCAAAACTAAAGGAGAGATATATATAGCAACTGATGGCGTGCTTTATACATCCCGTGAAATATATAATGTTATGTGCGTACTTGCAGGTCGATTAGCTCCAAAATGGAGTATACCAAAGTTTGCACTTAATATGCTTTCTTTAGTAAACCGGGATTTTCGATATAAAATCAATAAACTTATTGGTAATGAATGTTATTCATCAGATAAACTAGAAAAAATTGGGTTTAAACCCTGTAAAACATTAGAGGACATGCATGAAACGTCTTTTTGATCTATTTATAGGAACTATAGTTTTGATATTGTTTTTTGTTCCAATATTTATAATTGCTATTTTAGTTCGCATAACATCCAAAGGGCCGTCGCTTTATTGGTCTAAGCGAGTTGGAAAAAATAACATAATATTTAAAATGCCTAAATTTAGGTCTATGTTGGTCGGAGCACCTATTACAGCAACGCATTTATTGGTCAACCCAGATATTTACTTATCTCCAATCGGTGGATTTTTACGTCGTTCTAGTTTAGACGAGTTGCCACAGTTATTTTCAGTTTTAAAAGGGGATATGAGTCTTGTGGGGCCTCGTCCTGCACTTTACAATCAAGATGATTTAATAACTTCTAGAACTGAAAATGGTGTTGAAAAGTTATTGCCAGGTATAACGGGATGGGCGCAAATCAATGGAAGAGATGAAATATCCATTCTTGAAAAAGTGAGACTGGATGTTGAATATCTGCATCATCAATCATTTTGGTTTGATCTTAAAATTCTATATATTACCTTTTTAAAAGTAGTTGAGCGAACTGGGATAGTGCATTGATCAATAGAATAGTCAAATTAACACGCATTCAAAAGCAGATGATTGTCATTGCTCTTGATTCCATATTGATTGTTGGTTGTTTATTTACTGCCTTCTCTATTAGATTGGGTTATTGGTTTTGGCCTGATAATGATTTAATGTTAGTAATTCTAGGTGCGCCGATAATAGCTATCCCAATTTTTGTACGATTTGGCTTATACCGAGCAGTAGTTCGATATATCGGCTTTAAAGCTTTATGGGCAATTATTAACGCTGTGTCTTTATATGCTTTAGTATGGGGTATTGTTGGATTCATGGCTGCTATTGATGGCATACCAAGGTCCGTCATTATCATTAATTGGATGTTGTCCCTTATGGCAATTGCCGGATTGCGAATTATAGCCAGATTAATAATTAGTGGCAATATTCGTATATTTAGCAATAAAGTTAACAACAATCAGAAGCAAGTTCTAGTCTATGGTGCTGGCGATGCTGGTGTGCAATTAGTGTCAGGCCTCCAGTACTCTTCTGAATATAATCCCGTTGGATTTATTGACGATTCTAGTGAACTGCAAAGTAATCAAATTAGAGGGTTAAATATTTACAGTGTAGATGATGTTAATATGCTGATTAATCGCTTTAATCTGGACGAAATATTAATAGCCATGCCTTCTTTGTCACGTAGTAAAAGAAGTATAGTGCTTGAAAAATTAGAATCATATCCAGTACTTGTTCGAACTCTTCCAGGTATTTCTGAATTAGCGCAAGGAAAAATCAATGTCGATGATTTACGTGAAGTGAGTATTGATGATTTATTAGGTAGGGAGTCAGTAAAGCCGGACCAATCCTTGCTACAGGAAAATATTAAAGATAAAGTGGTTATGGTAACTGGTGCAGGCGGTTCAATTGGTTCAGAATTATGTAGACAGATAATAAAACTTGGTGCTAGTAAGTTGGTGCTATTTGAGCAGAGTGAATTAGCTTTATATACAATCCATCAGGAGTTATCTAAAGAGTGTGTATTTCCAATATTGGGATCTGTGGTTAATCAGGATAGAGTGGAAAAAGTTTGTAAAAAATTTGGCATAAAAACAATTTACCATGCCGCCGCATATAAGCATGTACCAATGGTTGAATACAACAATTCTGAAGGCGTTATTAACAATACATTTGGCACATTGAAATGCGCTCAGGCTGCTATCAATTGTGATGTTGAAGCATTTGTATTGATATCGACAGACAAGGCAGTGCGCCCAACAAATACAATGGGTGCAACAAAACGAATTGCCGAAATGGTTTTACAAGCGCTGTCAGAATATCAAAATACTACTAAATTTGCCATGGTTCGTTTTGGCAATGTGCTTAATTCAAGTGGATCAGTAATCCCCTTATTTAAGTCTCAAATTAAGTCTGGCGGCCCAGTGACAGTTACTGACAGGGAAATTATAAGATACTTTATGACGATACCTGAGGCGGTTGAATTGGTGATACAAGCCGGTGCAATGGGTAAAGGTGGAGAGGTGTTCGTGCTAGATATGGGTAAGCCGGTTAAAATACTTGATTTAGCAACCAAAATGATACATTTGAGTGGATTAGAAGTTAAAAATGAATTAAATCCTAATGGCGAAATTGAAATTAAAGTTACTGGGTTAAGACCTGGTGAAAAGCTTTTTGAGGAGTTATTGATTGGTGATAATGTAAATAAGACCAAGCACTCTATGATTATGAGAGCTAAAGAAGAAATGTTACACTGGGACGAGTTAAGCATTGCCTTAAACTCTTTAGAGGAAGCTGTGATAGATTCTAATCAAGAAGTTTTACGATCTACTCTAATGAAAATTGTGCCAGGATTTAAGCCTCAGTGCAAAATAAGCGATTTGTTGTACAAAAATATTGAGTTATAGCTAAAATTAACCATATCTGTATCTTTATATAATGACATGAAATACAATAAAAATTTCTACCAAATCAAATCAAATACTCAGATCTTTGAA
>Ga0307986_10001991_pt1 | contig 14709 bp, 16 predicted proteins | sample EllFjometageno82_FD_203170 | JGI IMG/M metagenome (GOLD analysis project Ga0307986, IMG submission 203170) | Marine microbial communities from Ellis Fjord, Antarctic Ocean - #82 | ecosystem: Environmental > Aquatic > Marine > Unclassified | place: Southern Ocean | collected 2014-10-09
TTTTCCACCAACCTTAACACCACCCATGCTGTTAATTCTCTCGACAGCTAAGTTATAGCCGTTTTGAGTATGAACACCATTTGATGAATATTTTCCAGTCAACGAAATAGCTGCACCTAAAATAATTTTGTCTCCAACTACCTTAGCGAAAGATACTGTTGAAGCAGAAATTAAAAGGGCAATTGCAGAAACTAATGTAATAATTATATTTCTGATTTTCATTTTATCTCTTCCTTTGTTAGTTATTTAAATTTAAATAAATATTAAACCTTTAAAACGAATTATGTACAAGCCCCTAATGAAATGATGCGACTTAATATTTTTGAATAAAGGCTATAATAATTGCGATTAATATTAATACGCACGCTGAAATTGTATTTATAACTTTTGGATTTGCTTTTATCCAAATAATCAATTTTCTAGCAAGTACAGCATAGGCAATTAAAGATAAAAAATCTAAAACCACATAAGTTGTAATTAAAATTAAAAATTGAACTACATAATTTTTATTAAAATCAATAAATTGTGGAAAGATTAAAGGAAAGAACATCCAAGCTTTAGGGCTTGTTCCCGCAACTAGAAAACCATCTTTAAAGAAAGAAAATAAACTTTTTGATGAAATGTTACCGGGGCTTACTTCTTTTGGTTGTGAATTGTAAATATCATAAGCAAGATAAAGCAAATAAGCTATCCCTATCCACTTGAAAGTATTTAAAAAATTTGGATTATCTGAAAAAAAAGATCCAAGAACAAAAATTACTAAAGTTGCTTGAATAATATTTGCAGTGACATCTCCTAGTGCAGTCCAAATACATTTTTGAACTCCATAGTTCATTGAATATGAAATGATCACAATTCTAGGAGTTCCAGGTGTAATAAATAAAAAAAGGACTATCTGTAGAAAAAGGAAATAATTTATGGGAAGCATTTTAACGGTTTGGATAGTCCTAAATAAAACCGGGAGCTAAAGATGGCTAAATAGGACTATCGTAAAATCATATTACCATGCTCATTAAAAAAATGCATTAATCATTTTTTTCAAATATAAGGGATTCATGAAAAAAAAAGGTCACACCCCTACAACTAGGGTTAAAAATCCAGAGCCCCATATTGATGACCCAGATTGGATAGTTTGGGCTGCTTGGGCAGATCGTATCACTTTTGAAGAAATTGAAGAAAAGACTGGAAAGACAGAAGCTGAAGTAATCAAGATTATGAGACGATCTATAAAACCAATTTCTTTTAGATTGTGGAGAAAGAGAGTTAATCAAAAAAGCATAAAACATAGAAAAAAATTTGAATATTCTAGAAAAGAAATTACTAGTAAAATTAAAAAGAATGATTATTTATAATCTATGAAAATTGTAACAATTTATACGGGTCCACTTTGTACTTTTTGTGATGCAGCAAAAAAATTATTAACTAGAAATAATATTGAATATAAAGAAATAAGTATTGCAACGGTTGATGGTGCAATGGATGAAATGATTGCAAAAGCAAATGGTAAAAGAACTATTCCTCAAATTTTCTTTGATGAACAGCACATTGGTGGTTACGATGACGTTAGAGCTCTAGAAAAAGAAAATAAGTTACAAGAACTTCTAAAATAATTATTGAATTGAAATAGTAACAACTGGCTCTACTGGTTCTATATTACAAAGATTTGTTGATCCAATTTCAGAAGCGTTGACTGCTGTTTGAGTTGCAAATGAGATGTCTAGTATTGGGGCTATTAATGCAACTGTGTAAGGTGCTACAAGAGTATAAACCATAACATGGTCTGTTTCTTCTGATCCATCTGCATGTTGAGTTTGAAAAGTTGAAGAACCAGTTCCTTGAGCATAAGTATTATCATTAACTTTTTGGTTTAAAAGTTAAACAAACACCATTATTACAATATCTTTTTCCAGTGGGGTTTGGTCCATCTTCAAAGATATGACCATGATGTCCACCACATTTTTTGCAATGATATTCTACTCTTTCGTAACCCAATAAAGTATCTGTCTTAGTTTCAAATGCTTCTGGTAACGACCCATAAAATGAAGGCCACCCTGATCCACTTTCATATTTGGTACTTGAATCAAATAATTTTTCATCGCAATTAATGCAGTGGTAACTACCCTCTCTCTTCTCACGATTTAATTCACTGGTACCTGGGGCTTCAGTTCCATCTTCAAATAAAACCAATTTTTGATCAGTTGTTAAATCTTTATTGTATTTTTTTTCCATAATTATATTAAATATATTTAAAAACAGTTATAACAATATTTTACTATAAATTATATTTATTATGTTATCATCAAACTTTTATCATCGGCTTAATTATTTAGTCAAAAAAAAATCTAATTTTAGTGTAATACTAAATTTTTTTATAGATAGAATTAAACACCCATTTTTGAAGTCTAGAAAAAAATTATATAGAAAAATACACCAAGATTACTTGAGTACTAAAAAAACAACGACAGATTATTTTTCTATAAATGCGTATTATTGGCATCAAATAATAAATAATAACTATACAGATTTTTCTTATCTAGAAATAGGTTCATGGGAGGGCAATAGTGCCTTATTTATTTTAAATAACTTTAAAACAAAAAAAGTTATGTGTGTTGATGTTTGGGAGGATAGTAATTTTTCTGAAATTCAATTAAATAATTTTAATAATTTCAAAAGTAATATGAATGAGTTTAAAGACAGGTTTTCATCATTCCAAGGTACATCAGATAAATTTTTTTTAAAAAATAAAGACAAATTTGACCTTATCTATATTGACGGAGCTCATGAAGCAATGCAAGTTTATAAAGATATTAATAATGCTTGGGATGCACTAAGTGTTAATGGAATAATAATTTGCGATGATTATTTTTACCTAGATCCAACAAACATTATGGAAAATGTCCCTGCTGTTTCAATAAATAAATTTATGTCAGAAAATCAAAATAAATACAAAATTATTTGCGTTAACAATACTCAAATTTTTATTAAAAAAATATTAGATTAATCTAATTGGTTTTCCTTTAACACAGGCTTCTAGGTTTTCAATCATCTGGTTGTAAAAAGTAGTATAGTTTTCCGCCGTGACATAACCTATGTGTGGTAACAACAACGCGTTTGGTAGAAATCTTAGCTTATTATTTTCTGGCAAAGGCTCTTTTTCGAAAACATCTAATCCTGCACCTGCAATGACATTGGTTGATAATGCAATAATTAAATCATCTTCGTTGATAATTGAACCTCTTGAGGTGTTTATTAAGAATGATGTTTTTTTCATCAAATCTAATTCTTTTAATTTTATTAACTCTTTATATCTATCTCCACCCTGAACATGGATAGAAATAAAATCTGAATTTTCCAGTAAGTCTTCTTTGCTACATGGTAAAACATCAAATTCTTTACATGTGTCTAAATTTAAATTTTCACTCCACGCCATTACTTGCATACCAAAAGCTTTACCAATTTTAGCCACTTGAGATCCCACTCTACCAAGCCCAATCAAACCCAGAACTTTTCCTTTAAGCTCAAACCCAATCGAAGTTTGCCAATAACCTTGATACATATTATCAATTTCTTCTTTAACATTCCTTGCTAATCCTAAAATTAAAGCCCAAGTTAATTCTGCTGTAGGATTAATATTCATCTCAGTTCCGCATACTACAATCTTTCTTTTTTTTGCTGCTTCTAAATCAATTGCTCTATTTCTCATCCCGCTAGTAATGATAAATTTCAAATCATTTAAATTATCAATTAAATTTTTTGTTATTTGTGTTCTTTCCCTCATAATTAATAGTGCTTCAAAATCAGATAATTTCTCTATGGCATCACTTTCATCTAAAAAAGGTTCACTAAAAATTTTAAATTCATATTTTCCAGACAATTTTTGTAAGTCTACAAATTCTTGTGACACATTTTGATAATCATCTAGGATTGCAACTTTAAGCATTTATAATTTTTTTATTTGATAGAAACAGACCTAATACAATCAAAACAGAACCAATGAAATGAAAAAAATAAAATTCTTCATTAAAAAAAATCATTGCTAAAATTGTACTAAATAAAGGGATTAAAGACAGAAAGATGCCTGCCCGATTAGCTCCTATTATAGCAACAGCACCAGCCCAACAATAATATGATCCTATGCTCGGAAATATTGCTAAATATACTAAGTAATAAATTAAATTATTATTAAATATGATTGATTTTCCTTGAGACAACTCAAATATAAATTGAGGCATTAAAGTTAATAAACCAAAAGTACACAAAATATGCACTAGTGCTAAAAGCGATACTTTAAAATTTTTTTTTTTTAAAAAAGCAGAATAAATACCCCATGAAATCACAGCACCAATCATCAAAATATCTCCTTTATTAAAATTAAGAGTAAGCAAAATATTTAAATCAAACTTTGTAATTATTGATAAAATTCCAAATATAGAAATTATTAATCCTAAAATTTGAAATCTATTTGTTTTTTCGATTTTAAATAAAAAACAAAATAAAATTATAGCTGCTGGTATTGCGGAGTTAAAAAGAGATGCGTTAATAACCTGAGTAAAATTAAGTGCATTATAAATAAATGAATTAAATAAACCTACACTTGTTAACCCTAGTAAAAATAACAAAAATAAATTATCTATAATTACCCTTTTAAGTTTAAAGATTTCTTTGTAGGTAAATGGGATTAATATTAACCAAACTAGTAACCACCTAAAAAATGTAAGAGAAAAAGGTGGAACATTTTCAATAAATGCAATTTTACCTACTACAAAATTTCCTGCCCAAAATAATGTTGCAAAAAATAACATTATATAGGCTTTAATATTTTGATCCACTTAACTAAATCTTAAAGAGCTGTACGGTTTTAAATTTAAATTTGTATTTTCTTTAGCAATCATTCCTGAAATTATCTTCCCTGAAATTGGACCTAATGTCCATCCTAAATGATGATGCCCAAAACAGTAAAAAATATTTTTATGATTTTTTGATGGTCCTATTACTGGTAAAAAGTCTGGCGTACTTGGTCTAAAACCTAACCATTCATCTTCATGCTCTGGTAAATCACCTAACATGTATTTTGCATTAGCTATTAAGTTATTAATTCTTCCTTTGGATAAAGAATTTTCCAAACCACCAAATTCAACTGTTCCCACAACTCTAAGTCCTTGTTCCATTGGCGTAATACCAAAACCTCTATTAGAAAAAATTACCGGTCTACTTAAAAGTTGATCACAATCCTTGAAATGAACATGATAACCTCTTTCTGTATCAAGTGGTATTCTTTCATTTAAATTATCTGTTAATTTTTTAGAGAACGCTCCACACGCAATAACGATTTTATCAAAGTTGAAGTTTTGATTTTCAGTTTCTATAATTGGGTTTTCATCATTAAATTTTATATTCTGAACGTTCATCTTTAAGAATTTTCCATTCTTTTTTTTAAAAAGATCAAATAATTTTAAAAGTATTTTTTTTGGATTTCTTGCATGTCTTCCATGACGATAATAAACACCCCCGTGGTAAAAAGGTTTTATATTTGGTTCAAGGTCGTGAATCTCTTTGGGTGTCACAACTTGTTGATCTACACCAAGTTCTTTTCTAATACTAATTTCAAGCTGTCTACTTTTTAAACTTTTGTTATTCCAGACATATAAAATGCCTTTTTTTTCAACTAATCCCTCAAGATTAATTTCATCAAACAATTCATCATACGCTGGCAATGCTAAGTCTAAAATTTGATGCATATTTTTAGCTGTATGCATCATTTTACTTGTGGAGCAATTAAGAATAAATTTTACAAACCAAGGGATCATTTTTGGAACATAGTTCCACTTAAGTGCTAGTGGTCCGGTTGATCTCAAAAGCATATCTGGAACATCTGTTAAAACATCAGGTCTATTCATGGGAACTGATGCATATGGTGAAAAATGACCTGCATTACCATATGATGCCGTTGGACTGCCAGGTTCATCTCTATCAAAAATAGTTACGTCAAAACCTTTTTTTTGAAGAAATAATGCATTTGAAATTCCCTGAATACCAGCACCTATTATTCCAATTTTTAATTTTTTATTCATAAAAAGTTATATAATTTTTAATGTCAATTATTCTAGCGACAAATTATACTAAATAAGTGTCTAGATAATTAAGCAATTAACTGTTTGTGATTAATTTTGGCGCTCATTATAATCCCAAAACCAATCATGGTTGATAACATTGAGGATCCACCATATGACATGATAGGTAATGGGGAGCCGACAATGGGCAGAAGCCCCAAAACCATGCTCATATTTATAGTTACGTAGAAAAAAATTGCAGAACCATAGCCATAACAAAATAATTTAGCAAAATAGCTTCTTGAAATGAGACCTATTCTTAACACTCTATAAATTATGGTTGCATAAATTAATAGTAATAATATTGAGCCTAAAAAACCATGCTCCTCCGAAAATAAAGTAAATATAAAATCTGTATGTTTTTCAGGTAAAAAATCTAAGTAACTTTGGGTTCCTTTTAAAAAGCCCTTCCCCGTTAAACCACCTGACCCCACAGCAATTTTAGATTGAATAATTTGGTAGCCCGCACCTAAAGGATCTCTGTCCGGGTCAAGAAAAGTCAAAATCCTTAATTTTTGGTATGGCTTTAAAAATGAAATTGCAAATGGTAGTGAGATAATCAACGCTATTAACGAATACATAAAGTATCTAATGTTGACTCCACCTAACCATACAATGACTAATCCACTAAGAGCAATCAATATTGCCGTTCCTAAATCTGGTTGAGTGACTACCAGAATAATGGGTAAAATTAAAATAGTCAAAGAGATCAATATACTCCTGAATGAGTTAACTTTATCTAACTGAACACGGTGGTAATATTTAGCAAGACATAAAATAATACCAGTTTTCATGAGTTCAGAGGGCTGTATGTTTATAAAATATAAATTAATCCATCTTTGTGAGCCAGATGCTTTAATTCCATACAAAGAAGCCCAAATTAAAAGTGATAAGATAATTATATAAAATAAATAACTCCAATAATGCCAAAACCTAATATCAAAAAAAGATAAAACAATCATCAATGGGAAAAAAATTAATAATTTAATGATATGACTTTTGCTATGAAAAAGAATTTCCCCACCATCCGTTGAATACATCGACATACTGCTTATTAAAGCAAGTAAAAGAATGCACGTAAGTAAAATAAAATCATAGTTTTTTAATTTTTGAAATATTGTTGTCTGAGAATTTACCAAATTATATTGAAGCATTTATACCTTTTTTATATTTTTTTTTCTAATCTTCTCTCTGAGTTCATGTCTATCTATTATTAACTTAAATAATTTTTTTGCAATTGGTGCTGCTGTAGAACTTCCTGACCCTCCATGCTCAACCACTATACTTAGTGCATATCTTGGATTCTTGTAGGGGCCAAAAGCAATGTATAAAGCATGATCCCTATCTTTATATGGTAAATCTACTGTTTTTAGTTCTAGCTCTCTTTGTTTTGCTGATATTCGTTTAACTTGAGACGTTCCAGTTTTTCCAGCAAACCTATACTTTGGGTCATTAATTCTAGAAGAGTAAGACGTTCCTCTACTTTCATTTGTTGAGGCAAACATTGTTTCTTGAATAAATTTGATATTTTCAGAATTCCTGAATAAAGGTTCATGTTTTTTTTCTTTTATAGAATTAAAAAATTGCTCACTAGCTTCTCTTAAGCCATCTTTTTCCTTATCAGCTACCATGGAGTTTTTCTTAATTGTCTCTTTAATATTTTCTAGAGTATCATCATTTTCATTCATTGTAATTCTTGGATAAATCTTATAGCCGCCATTTGCTAGTTGAGCAGTCATTAAGCATAACTGTAATGGAGTGGTTTGAATGTATCCCTGCCCAATTCCAGTAATCAGAGTTTCTCCTAGGACCCATCCTTTACCTAAATTATCTTTTTTCCACTTAGTGCTTGGAACCAATCCATCTTTTTCATTTATAAAGGTGTCATTTAAAACTTTTTTTCCTAGACCAAATTTTACAGCCGTTTCTTTTAAGCGGTCCACACCAAGCTTTCTTGCAATTTCATAAAAATATGTATCACAAGATTGTTTCATGGCGCTTCTTAAATTCACAACACCATGTCCTTTTTTTTTCCAGCAGTGATAAGTTTGACCATACATTTCTGTTTTACCTGTACAGTTCACTCTAAAATTCGTTGAAACAACATCATTTTCTAAAGCTGATAGTGCCACAATAGGCTTAATTGTTGAGCCAGGTGAGTATAGCCCAGATAAAGTTTTGTTAGTAAGTGGTTTTAAAGGGTTATTTCTGATTAATTGCCAATCATCCTTGCTTATACCAAATAAAAATAAGTTCGCGTCAAAGGATGGAGAGGAATGCATCGCAACTATTTCTCCTGTGTAAATATCCATCACACTTATGGATCCAGCTCTATCGGCTAGTAATTCATTACATAGTTTTTGAACTTCAGTGTCTATTGTAAGTTTAATTGTTTTTCCCTTAACACCCTCTACATAGTCTACTTGGTTAATTCGTTTACCATATGCATTAACTTCATATCTTTGAATACCATTCGTACCTATTAATTCTTTTTCAAAAGTTTTTTCTAATCCAATTTTCCCAACATTTAATCCTGGCACATGATTTTTTTTAATAATCTTACTGTTTAGTATATCTTTTTTACTAGCTTCACTTACATAGCCTAATATATGTGTGTAATTATCTTTAAAAGGATAGTTTCGAGATATAGATAAAACAGGTTTCGCTCCTGTTAACTCATGAAGAAAATAATTAACTTTTGTAAACTGTTCCCAAGTTAGATTTTCAGAAATAATTAGGGTTTCCCAAAGTTTTTGGCTATTTTTTTTTTTTAGAATTTTTGAATAATCTTTGTCACTCAATTCTAAAATATTTTTTAACCTTGTCATCAGATACCTAAAATCTTCCACTTGTTCTGGGACTACATGAAGTTGATAAACCTTAAGATTTCCTGCTACAATATTTCCAAAATAATCTAAAAACTCACCTCTTACTGGTGGCAATTTCCATTCTCTTAATCTATTTTTGTCAGATAGTGTTAAATATTTTTTATTTTCTGTAATCTGAAGTGAAAATAGTCTTGCCACTATTCCTGTAAAAATAACAATTTTTGCAGTGCCAATAATAAACATCCTTCTATTAATAGTATGTAGTTTCCTTACTCCAAAATTACCATTAATCATTTATTCTTCCAATTATTTTCGTTTCTAAAAAATTAAATAAATATGAAAAAAAATAGTATAAAAAAAATGTAAAAAAAGTATTTGTTAATATGTAAAAATAATCCACCTCAAATTCAAAAAATAAAATTAACAACATATATGAAGATGAGTTTATAACTAATAAGGTAATCAAAAAAAATATCCAATCTTTAAACAAGTTTGGTCTTAAAGTTATATTTCTAAGGTAAGCAGCCGCACCACATATCAGTAAATAAAATAAACTACTTAACCCAATTGGAGTACCTACAACTACATCGTTAACTATTCCCGCAATAAAGATTGCTCCATATCCCAAACCATCCTTTTTTTTTAAATTATAATAAAAGATTAAAATATAAGCAAAGTTAAATGAAAAATATTCTGTATTTAAAAAATTAAAGTCGAATTCATTTAAAACGGAAAAAAAAAGTAAAATTATTGGCAAATTTGATGAAATTCTTTTATAAATACCTGTACTGTAAGTGTTGGTCATATATTACTTAATACCTTTGTTTAGAATACACTCTTTATATTCTGGGGTTCCAACTTTATAAAGTTTTGGGAAGAAAAAATTCTTTTTACATTTCCTGGAGTACTTTTTTTCTAATATAATGAAGTGTTCATTTTTAATAGCTATTTGATTCTTTTGTTTCTTTTTATCTGCAATTGTTTGAATTTCTTTTTTTAGATTTTTAATCTCCTCATCTTTTACTAGCATTAGTTTTTCAGCTTCAATCTTTGCTTTCAAGTTTTTTTTCTTATCTATAGATAGTTCATGAGCCAATTTCTGTGCTTTTAGTGCCTCAGCTTTTATCCTCTCTATTTCTTTAGCTTTTCCAGATATATCAAATTTTGCCTCAGAATATGATGCTATTTTGACAAATCTTAATTGTGAAAAATCAGAGAAAAAACTAACTACTGATTCGTTATTTAGCTCCATATCTTCAACAATTCCAATGGGTATTCCTGCTTTAAATAGCCCGCCCGATCCCGAGGTATAGACGGTAGAGCCCGGTTTTGTCTTATGTTTTTCTTGTAAATACTGAATGATGCCATCAACATTTCCTGTCCCAGATAATATAGATTGGATTCCTTTTGGTTCTATCGAAACTGGAATTTTACTATTTAAATCTGATAATAACAAAACTCGTGATGTTAAAAAATTTACTTCAATGATTTTTCCAACTAAATAATCACCTTCTAAAACAATCATTCCTAGTTTTATATTATCTTTGCTACCCTTATTTACAATAACTGACCTTAAAAATACACTTTGTTTGTCTATTAATACCTTTGCAACTACCTCATCTGAAACAATTAAATAGTCATTAATCACACTCATTAATCTAAGATTTTCTTCAATTACAAATTTATTTAAAAGATTTTCAGATCTTAAATTTTCTAATTCTAATTTATTTTTTTGATAATCGTTATAAAAATTAAAATGTTTTTTAGTAGCTAAATTTATATTCTTTAAAAAATTTTCTGGCCCAGAAACAACATATGAGGCTCTATAAATAATTTCTTGTGTTCCACTTCTTACATATTCAATAAATTTTAAATTAAAGTTTCCTAAAATTATTAATATTATTGAAAAGAATATTAATCCTATTAGTGAAAATCTTTGAGTAGCTCCTGTTTTTATAAATGCAGATCTTATTGCAATTACAAAATCATCTCTACTTGATTCCATCTATACTAATATTCAGAAAGCATATCAGAAAATATTTCTTCCTGATCTAAGGCTTTTCCGGTGCCAATGGCAACACATGCTAGTGGGTCGTCTGCCACATGTACCGGCAATCCAGTTTCTTTTGAAAATCTTTTATCTATATTTTTTAATAACGCTCCACCACCGGTTAGTGTTAATCCCATATCTACTAAATCAGCTGACAATTCTGGGGGTGTATTTTCTAATGCATCTTTTATTCCGTTAACCATTTCTTTTAAAATGTCATTTAATGCTTCAGCAGTATCTTCTTCGTTTATATTAACTTCTTTAGGTGTGCCCGATCTTAGATCTCTACCTTTTACCGCATAGGTATTATTATTCGATGGGATGGCAGTTCCAATTTCTTTTTTTATCTTTTCTGCAGTACTGTCACCAATCATAAGGTTATATTCTTTTCGCATATAATTAATCATTGCCGCATCCATTGCATCTCCTGCTACTCTTAAAGATTTTGAATAAACAAGACCTCCTAGTGACATAACAGCAATCTCAGTTGTACCTCCACCAATATCAACTACCATTGATCCTGTTGCTTCTGAGATTGGTAGGCCTGCACCGATTGCAGCAGCAATTGGTTCTTCAATCAGCTGTACTCTTCGAGCACCTGCTGCAAGTGCACTATCTTGAATTGCTTTTCTTTCAACTGGAGTTGAGCCAGTCGGAACACAAATTAAAATTCTTGGATTTGCAAAAGTGCTGTTTTGGTGGACTTTTTTTATAAAATGTTTGATCATTTCCTCTGTAACAATAAAATCTGCAATAACTCCATCTCTTAAAGGTCTTATTGCTTGAATATTTCCTGGTGTTCTTCCAAGCATTGTTTTTGCCTCATCACCTACTGCTAAAACTGTTTTTTTTCCTCTATTTTCAACAATAGCAACAACTGATGGTTCATTTAAAACGACACCTTGCCCTTTTAACACAACTAATGTGTTTGCTGTGCCAAGGTCAATTGCCATATCTTGACTCCAAATATTTGTTAAATTCTTAAACCATTTAGCCATATTATATTCCTTTCACTCTCTGAGTTTCGTGCTCCATTGGAGCAGTTTTTTTTCTTTTAATAATCATTTTATTTAAAGCACTTAAATACGCGTTGGCTGATGCCACTAATGTATCTGTATCCGCTGCTTGTCCGACTGTAGTTTTACCGTGTTCTTCAATACGAACACTTACTGTTGCTTGTGCATCAGTTCCTTCAGTTACTGCATGAACTTGATATAATTGAAGTTTAACATCATGTGGGTATAAAACTTTTATACATTTAAAAATTGCATCCACTGGTCCATCACCCGTTTGGGAAGTTTTTTTAACTTCGCCATATACATCCAAAGTCATTTCTGCTTTTTGTGGCTCACCAGTTCCTGCAAAAACTTTTAAAGATTTTAAATTGATAACGTTTTTATCTAAAACCATACTGTCATCAACTAAAGCAGCAATATCATCATCATAAACATGCTTTTTTTTATCTGCTAAAATTTTAAACTTACCAAAAGCAGTTTGGATGACATCATCAGTAACATCTGCATATCCAAGGTCATTTAATTTTTCTTTAAATGCATGTCTTCCAGAGTGTTTTCCCATTACTAAAGATGTTTTTTTAACCCCGACACTTTCTGGGGTCATGATTTCATATGTTTCTCTATTTTTAAGCATTCCATCTTGATGAATGCCCGCTTCATGTGCAAATGCATTTTTACCAACAATTGCTTTATTAAATTGAACTGGAAAAGTTGCGTTAGAAACTATTCTTGAAGCTTTACTTAATAATTCAGTTTTAATTCCTGTTGAATATGGCATTAAATCATTTCTAGTTCTTATTGCCATAACAATTTCTTCAAGTGCAGCATTACCAGCTCTTTCACCAATACCATTAATTGTGCACTCTACTTGCCTTGCTCCTGCAGAAACTCCTGCTAAAGAATTTGCAACAGCTAAACCTAAATCATTGTGGCAGTGAACAGATAAAATTGCTTCATCAATATTTGGTACTTTATTTTTTAGAGTTTTAATAATTTCTGTATATTCTGATGGAGTTGTGTAGCCAACTGTATCTGGAATATTTATTGTTTTAGCACCACAACTTATTGCAAGCTCAACTGACTTACACATATAATCCATATTTGTTCTTGTTCCATCTTCGCAAGACCACTCAACATCATCCGTAAAGTTTCTCGCATAAGTAACACTTTCTTTAATTGCATCCAAAACTTGTTCTGGTGATTTATTCAATTTATGTTTCATGTGTAGAGGGCTTGTTGAAATAAAAGTATGAATTCTAAATCTTGGTGCAGATTTTAATGCTTCATGACATGCATCAATGTCTTTTTTACTAGCTCTTGATAGTCCACAAGGAATTGAGTTTTTTAATATTTTACTTATTGCCGTTACGGCCTCAAAGTCTCCTGGAGAAGCAATAGGAAATCCAGCCTCTATTATGTCAATACCCATTTCATCAAAAATTCTTGATATCTGAATTTTTTCCTCAAGACTCATGGAGGCTCCAGGCGATTGCTCACCATCTCGCATTGTTGTATCAAATATAAAAACTTTATCTTTGCTAGTCATACTTAGAATTTAGAAAATATATAATACAATCTATAATAGAGATTGCAAAATAATTTTATCTACTTTGCTAATATCAGCAACCGATCTGGGTCTTTAGTAAAAATTAACTCTTATCACTGTCTATTAATTTCTTTTTACCAATCCAAGGCATCATTGCTCTAAGTTCTGCACCAACTTTTTCAATTGGATGATCTGCAAGATCTTTTCTCATTTTTAAAAAGTTCTTCTGCCCACCCTCACACTCTTTCATCCAATCTTTAGTAAATTTGCCAGATTGAATGTCGGCCAAAACTTCTTTCATTCTTTTTTTGCTTTCACTATCTACAACTTTTTTACCAGATACATATTCTCCATACTCAGCTGTATTTGATATTGAATAATTCATGTTAGCGATCCCACCTTCATAAATTAAATCTACAATCAACTTAACCTCATGTAAGCATTCAAAGTATGCCATTTCAGGCTCATAACCAGCTTCAGTTAAAGTTTCAAAACCATTCTTGATTAATTCAACTAATCCACCACAAAGAACAGATTGTTCTCCAAATAAATCAGTTTCACATTCGTCTTTGAAAGTAGTTTCAATGATACCAGATTTTCCACCTCCTATCGCTGATGCATAAGATAATGCAAGGTCTCGTGCTTTACCTGTTCCATCTTGATGAACAGCAAATAAACATGGTACTCCACCACCTCTTTCAAATTCACTTCTAACTAAATGTCCAGGTCCTTTTGGTGCAACCATAAATACATCTAAATCTTTTCTTGCATCAATAAGCTTGTAATGAATGTTTAATCCGTGAGCAAAAGCTATACTTGTTCCTGGTTTAATTCTTTGGTCAATATGATTTTTGTAAATTGCTGCTTGTAACTCATCTGGAGTAAGTATCATCGCAACTTCTGCCCACTCTGCAGCATCAGATAAACCCATTACTTTTAAACCTTTAGATTCTGCTTTTGCTTTACTTGCAGAACCATCTCTAAGAGCTACAACAACTTCTTTAGCTCCACTATCTTTTAAGTTTAATGCATGAGCATGACCTTGGCTTCCATAACCAAAAATTGCTATTTTTTTACTCTTAATTAAATCTACATCTGCATCTTTTTCATAAAACATTTTCATTTTTTTTCTCCTTTATAATTAATTAAAAATCTCTGC
>Ga0307986_10001992_pt1 | contig 14706 bp, 12 predicted proteins | sample EllFjometageno82_FD_203170 | JGI IMG/M metagenome (GOLD analysis project Ga0307986, IMG submission 203170) | Marine microbial communities from Ellis Fjord, Antarctic Ocean - #82 | ecosystem: Environmental > Aquatic > Marine > Unclassified | place: Southern Ocean | collected 2014-10-09
GACGGAAAATAAATGAAAATTTTCAAACTTCCTTAGCCAAATCTCTTTATGGGTCTAGTAAATTATGCTCTGAAGATTTAGTGAAAGAATTCAGTTATAGTGACAATATTAAATATATTATAAATAGATTTGGTGTAATTTCGGGGCCTTGGCAATTTGGTAAGCAGGACCAGGGATTTTTTTCTTTATGGGTAAGTAGATATTTAAAGAAAAGAGCACTATCTTATATAGGATTTGGGGGTCATGGAAATCAAGCTAGAGATGTAATACACGTTGAAGATGTTTGTGAAATAATTTTTATTCAAATTAAAAAAATTTCTCAAATAAATAATGAAATATTTAATATTGGTGGCGGGTTAAAAAATTTGATTTCTCTTAAAGAACTTAGCGCTAAATGTCATGTGCTTACAGGAAATAAGATTAAATTTACCAAAGTTGCTAGAACTTCAATATATGATGTACCCTATTATGTGTCTGACAATACTAAAATTAAAAAATTTTATAAATGGGAACCAAAAAAAAATATCAATACAATATTAGGTGATATTCATAGTTGGTTGTTATCAAATAAAATACTCTTAAAAAAATATTTTTAATTAAATTTTTTTTTTAAAATATAACAACTTAAAATAATCTGGACTGGCAATAGAGTTAGCTCATATCTAGGTAAAATAAAAAATAGTGAAAAAAAACTTATGTTAAGTATGTAATACAAACTAAAGTAATATAGATTATTATTTTTTATTTTTATCAAAAATATTCCAATTAATGTCGTGATAGAAATAAATATTTTTGGTAAAATATGAAATAAATTATAATAATTAGGATAGTTTGAATTTGTATTAAAAAATATAAAAGAAAAAACTTTTTTTATATACATGTTTAAGTACATCTTTGGTTCTGAAATAATATTTCCTATTGCTTCTTTTTTATACAGGTTGTCTAATTTAATTTCATATTTCTTGTCTGGTTTTATCTTCTTTATTTTTTGCATCATATTTTTATCATAAATTTTTTCACTCCCTTCTACTCCTGAATATTTATTATTACCTTTCCAAAGATTAAACCCGGCTGATTTTGTTAGGGTAATGTGGTCGTAAGTTTTGTAGTTTCTGGCTAAATAAGGCGAAATTATAATTAAGGTAATTAATGAACTTAGTATAATAAATTTTAATTCAATTTTTTGAATAAAAATAAATATTAATGTTAATAAATAAAATAAAAAAAACTCTCCTCTTAATAAAACTAACATAGAAGCTGTACTTGAAAATTTTAATAAAGTTATAAAATTTTTTTTTTCTAATAATTGAAATAAAAAATATAAAAATAAAATTAAAAAAAATATTTGAAACACTATTGATGAAATTTGAGACACTGCATAAACATTTAATGGGAATACTGAAAATAATGTAGCACCTATTATGGTTATTTTTTTTGAATAAAATTTTGATAGCAATAAGTAGAAAAAGTACAAAGACAAAAGAGAAACAAGTAATTGTACGCACAATACTACTAATACAAATAATTCACTTGCTTCTATTATTAAGGATATACAGTAAAGGAAAAGTACATAAAAAGGTGGCATGAAAACGGAAGGTAAAACTAATTGGCCCTCAGAGGCTTTTTTTTGTAACACTTCAAATCCGTCAAAAACATTAATTCCAAGGGTTCCAAAATTACTTAAATTGTGAAGAAGTATTTCCCACTCCATACCTATCTTATTATCACCAAAATAATTAATACTTATTATTCTTATAAATACTGAAATAAATAAAAATATAAACGTAATGTAAAAATTTTTTTTTTGGTATTTTTTCATATTTTTTTGGTGCGCTTGCTAGGATTTGAACCCAGAGCCTCCTGGTCCGTAGCCAAGCGCTCTATCCAGTTGAGCTACAAGCGCGTATTTATTATTAAAATAGTTAAATTATATTTACAATATATAAATATTGATAACTATTCATAATTAAGTAGTTTATTAACTAAAATATAAAATTATGGATATCGTAGTTAAACAAAATAATTATAAATCACTAATTATTAACGCTTTATTTGCCTTGATTCCTTTTTCTTTTATTCTAGGGAATTTCTTTATTAATTTAAATATTTTTTTTTTTATATTTTTTACCTTTTTCTCTTATAATCGAGAATTAATAAGCCTGAAGTTTAACTTGCTAGATAAAATTATAATTCTATTTTTTATTTATATTTTTTTAGTTTTGACAATTAACTTTCTAGAAGCGTGGTGGAAAAATGAAATTTTTTCAAAAATTATCATAAATAAAACTTTTGCTTATTTAAGGTACTTTTTTCTGTATGTTTCTATAAAAGTATTACTAAATAGGAACTTACTTAAATTAAATCTATTCTATAGCTCATGTGCTTTTTTTTCAATTTTTATTTGTATCGATATCTATATTCAGTATTTTTTTGGTAGGGATATTTTTGGTATCTCACCTGTTTCTCCTCTAAAATTATCTGGCGTTTTTGGTGAAGAATTAATTGCAGGAGGCTACATACAAAGATTTTGTTTCTTTTCTTTTTTTCTACCTCTTATCTTTAAAAAAAATAAAATCTTAATCTACTTATTACTAATTTCTGTGTTTGCAGTAGGTATCGCCCTTTCTGGAAATAGAATGCCATTGATATTATTTATCTTATCTTTTTTATTATTTTTTATTATTGACAAAAATTTAAGAAATAATTTTACTACTATAGTTCTACTTCTGATGGTGGTTTTTAGTTTTTTATATTTTAATAATAAAGGAATTCAAGATAATTTTTCAGCTCTTCCAAAAAATGTAGACCGGTTAATTAAAATTCATATTACAAAAGAACTTTCCTATAAAGAAGATTCGTTAAAACATAAAACTCCTTATAGTTTAGAAATACTTTGTTTTACTCATGTTTGGAAAAAAAATAAATTTTTTGGTGGTGGTGTAAGGTCTTATAGAGTTAATGCACCTGGCTGTAACACACATCCTGGTAACTATTATTTTGAGATTTTAGATGATCTAGGTATTATAGGATTTTGTATAATAATTATTTTAATTTTATCTATTTTATACAAAGCTTATTTTAAAAAAAATACTTTTCTCTATTCAGCTAATTTTGATTTAAAAATTTTACCATTTTTTATTTTGTTTCTTGTTGAATTTTTTCCTATCAGGTCTTCTGGTAGTTTCTTCTCTACAAATAATGCTACTTTTATATTTATAATTTTAGCTTTATTAATATCATCGATAGATAAATATCGTGAAGAATAAAAATGTTAAATAAAAGACTTTAAAAATTAAATTTTTTTTAATTATATTCTCTAATAATAAGCAAATTTTACCTATTTATTTCTTATATTTTTTATTTTCTTGTTTATTGTTGTCTGTATGTTTTATAAGTTCACTTAATTTAAAAATATGGTGCAAAATATTTCCGTTCCAGACATTGGTGACTTTGATAGTGTTGAGATTATAGAAATCTTGGTAAAAGTTGGTGATCTAATTAATAAAGATGACCCCATAGTTACCTTGGAAAGTGACAAATCAAGTGTAGAAGTGCCCTCACCTATAGCTGGTAAAGTTTCTGAGCTCAACATCAAAATTGGAGATAAAGTTTCTAAAGGAAGTTTGCTTGCAAAACTAGAAAGTGGATCGCCTAGTGTTGAGGTGCAAAAAGAAATTTACAAGGATGAATTAAAAGTTGAAGAAAAAATAAATCCAAAAAAAATACAAATACAAAAAAATTCTAAAAAGATTTTTATACAACCTTCAACTGGGGAAGACATTGATCCGGTTGAAACAAAAGAATGGATAGAATCTTTAAATGCAATCATTGAAAATGATGGACCTTCGAGAGCTAGTTATCTTTTAAATAAAGTTGTATCTCAAGCTTACACTGCAGGCCTTGTTTTACCTGATACTAGAACTACTCCTTACATAAATACTATACCTACGGAATTGGAGGTTAAATCTCCTGGAAATCAAAATATAGAAAAAAAAATTCGTGCTTATGTAAGATGGAATTCAGCTGCAATGGTTGTTAGGGCAAATAAAATTAGTGGTGAACTTGGCGGACATATTGGGACATTTGCATCCGCTGCAACTCTATATGATGTAGGAATGAATCATTTTTGGAGATCAAAAAGCAAAAAATTTGGAGGTGACTTAATATATTTTCAAGGCCACTCTGCTCCTGGCATGTACGCTCGTGCATTTCTTGAGGGTAGGCTTTCAGAAAAACAATTGAATAGATTTAGGCAAGAGGTAGACTCCGGTGGTCTTTCTTCTTATCCTCATCCGTGGCTTATGCCAAAATTCTGGCAATTTCCAACTGTGTCGATGGGACTAGGTCCTATTATGGCAATCTATCAAGCGAGATTTTTGAAATATTTAATTAATAGAGGTTTACTGAAAGATGAGGGTAGAAAAATTTGGGTGTTTTTAGGAGATGGTGAAACGGATGAACCAGAATCATTAGGAGCTATCAGTTTGGCAGCTAGAGAAAAACTAGATAATTTAATTTTTGTAGTTAATTGTAATCTTCAAAGACTCGATGGTCCTGTGAGAGGAAATGGAAAAATTATTCAAGAATTAGAAGGTAGTTTCAGGGGTGCTGGATGGAATGTTTTAAAAGTCATATGGGGCTCTTATTGGGATCCTCTTTTAAAAGCTGATAAAACTGGATTATTAATGAAGCGGATGAATGAAGTAGTGGATGGAGAATATCAGGCCATGAAAGCAAAAGGTGGAGCTTATGTAAGAGAGAAATTTTTTGGTAAATACCCTGAGCTAAAAGAGTTAGTTTCTTCTATGACTGACAATGATATTTGGAAGCTGAATAGAGGTGGTCACGATCCACATAAAGTTTATGCTGCTTATCATGCAGCGATGCAACACCAAGGTTCTCCAACTGTTGTTATTGCTAAAACCGTTAAAGGTTATGGCATGGGTAAATCTGGTGAAAGCATAAATACAACGCATCAGCAAAAAAAATTAGATGAGCAAGATTTACTTTACTACAGAGATCGATTTAATGTCCCACTAACTAATGAACAAGTAAAAAATATTGAATATTATAAACCCGCAGAAAATTCTGAAGAAATAAAATATTTAAAAGAAAGAAGGAAGCAACTTGGTGGATTTATTCCTGAAAGATCTTCTTTTGCAAAACCTATCAAAGCTCCACCTAAAGATATTTTTGAAAGTTTTATGAAATCTACTGGTGACAAAGAGATGTCTACAACTATGGCTCTTGTTCGGATGTTAACTAATCTTCTTAGAGACAAAAATGTTGCACCTAGATTAGTTCCAATTATTCCAGATGAAGCAAGAACTTTTGGTATGGAGGGGTTTTTTAGAAAAATAGGAATTTACGCACACGAAGGACAAAAATATGAACCAGAAGACTCCGAACAACTAAGTTCTTATAAGGAAACGAAAAGTGGCCAGGTATTAGAAGAAGGGATTACAGAAGCTGGCGCTATGTCCTCTTGGATTGCAGCGGCAACTGCCTACACTAATCACGATATAGAAATGATTCCTGTGTATATTTTTTATTCAATGTTTGGGTTTCAAAGAATTGGTGACTTTGCCTGGGCAGCAGGAGATGCACAAGCTAGAGGTTTTTTAATAGGAGCTACAGCAGGAAGAACAACGCTTGCGGGTGAAGGCTTGCAACATCAAGATGGGCATAGCCATATTTTAGCTTCGATGATTCCAAATTGTGTTTCTTATGATCCAACCTTTTCTTATGAGATGGCAGTAATTTTTAGAGAAGGCTTAAGAAGAATGCATGAAAAAAATGAAAATATTTTTTATTATATAACGGCGATGAACGAAAACTATTCTCACCCTGAAAAACCAGATGGAGCTGATGAAGGAATCTTAAAAGGAATGTATTTGTTTAAGGAATACAAAAATAAAGGAAAGATTAAAATTCAATTAATGGGTTCTGGTACAATCTTGAGAGAAGCTATAGCAGCAGCTAAAATACTATCCGAGGAATATGGAGTGGATTCTGATATTTGGAGTGTTACTAGTTTTAATGAGTTAAGAAAAGATGGAATGGAAATTGAAAGAAGAAATCTTTTAAACCCAAGTGATAAAAAAGAAAAAAGCTACATTGAAAAATGCCTAGAAAAAAGAGACGGTCCAATTATAGCTGTTACAGATTACGTTAGAGCATTTTCAGATCAAATTAGACCTTATACTGACAAACCTTTTTACTCGTTAGGTACAGATGGTTTTGGAAGAAGTGATACAAGAAAAAACTTACGAAAATTTTTTGAAGTAGATAAAGAACACATTGTAGCTTACACACTAAGTGCCTTAGCAAAAGAACAGTTACTTGGTTCTGATAGTGCGGAAAAAGCCATCAAAAAATATAATATTGATAAAAAGAAAGCATTTCCAACAAAATTATAATTATGTCTGAACAAAAAATTATTGTTCCAAATATAGGTGACTTTAAAGAAGTAGAAGTAATCGAAGTTTTAGTTAAAGAAGGTCAAGAAATTAAAAAAGAGGATTCAGTTATTACGTTAGAAAGCGATAAGTCATCCGTAGAAGTCCCTTCAAATTTTAGCGGAATAATTAAAAAAATTGACGTTAAAGTAGGTGATAAAGTCTCAGAAGGAACAACAATCTTATCATTAGATAACACAGAAGATAATAAAGTGAACGCTAAAATAATTCCAAAAAATGAAAATGAAATTATAGATTTTCCTAAAGTTAACAAAAAAAGAGAAATGAAATTAGCTTCTCTAGACACTAAAGGAGAAATAAAACCGGCTAGTCCAAATGTAAGAAAGTTTATAAGAGAATTAGGGGCTGATATCTCTCAAATACCTGGTTCTGAAAGATCTGGCAGAATAACTAAAGACGATGTCAAAGATTATATAAAAGATAAATTTACAGAAAATCAAAATACAACAGTACAAACGAAGATAAGTACAAAAAATGAATACGAACATAGTGAATTTGGTGATACTGAAATAAAAGATATTCCAAGAGTAAAAAGACTCTCTGGGCCTCATCTTGTTAGATCTTGGACGGAAATTCCACACGTTACCCAGCATGAAGAAGTAGATATTACCGAGATGGAACAATTTAGAAGCTCTCTTAAAGACTTATATACTGGGCAAAAAATATCTATCACTCCTTTAGCTTTTATTATGCGAGCAATGGTAAATGCACTTAAATTATATCCAAACTTTAATGCTTCAATAAATTCTGAAAGTGGAAAAGTTACTTTTAAAAAATATTTTCATATTGGTGTAGCTGTAGATACACCGCATGGTCTAATGGTTCCTAAAATTCGAAATGTAGATCAATTGAATATAAAAGAAATAAGCCAAAAACTTAGGTCGGTTAGCAAGTTATGTAGAGAACTTAAAATTGATAAAAAAGAGTTTTTTGGTGGGTCAATGACGATCTCTAGTTTGGGTGGAATTGGTGGAACTTTTTTTACTCCTATAATCAATCCCCCAGAATTATCAATACTTGGAGTTGGTAAATCATATGACAAGGTGGTTAAAAAGGAGGATCAAATTGTAACAAGAAAAATACTACCCATCTCTTTGTCTTATGATCATAGATTTATTGACGGAGCGGAAGGAGCAAGATTCTGTGTACATTTGAGCCAAAGCTTAGGAAAAGACTTTGCATTCAAACTTGCTGTTTAAGTAAATTTACAATACTCAATTTTTGTGAATAAAAATATTTTTTCTCTTATTTGTGCAATTGTAACATCAATTTTATGGGGTTCGGCTTTTGTTGCTCAAGATATGGGCATGGATTTTATTGGTCCTCACACCTTTAACGTAGGAAGATTTCTAGTTGGATTTTTAACACTACTACCCTTCTTCTTTTTTTATGAATTTAAAAAGATAAAAAAAAAAAACATTAATAGAAAAAAGGCTTTCTCTTATTTGGTTCTTTTGGGATTTATATTAGGTGTAGGCCAAGCTCTACAACAAATTTCATTAATATATACTGATGTTGCAAATACTGGAGTTTTTACCGTCATGTACGTATTAATAGTACCTTTCATATCTTATTTTATTTTTTCGAAAAAAATTCATTGGTCAGTCTGGCCTGCTGTTTTTTTTTGTGTAATAGGTGGATTACTTTTAAGTGAGTTAACGAATATTTTGGTTAGATATGGAGATTTGCTTGGTGTCTTAAGTGCTTTTTGTTGGGCTATACATATAATATATATTAGTAAAACAGTTAAATTTTTTAACTTCCCTATTACTATTGCAATGTCACAGTGTTTTGTTGCATTTTTATTTACATTTTTACCAATGGTCATTTATGAAAACCCTTCATTTAACAACATACTCAAAGATTCCTATGAAATTTTATATGTAGGAATTTTGTCTAGTGGTTTAGCATTTCTACTGCAGACATATACTTTGCAAAATTTAACCCCAGCACCTGCGGCAATTATTTTTTCTCTTGAGGGGGTATTTGCAGCAATCTTTGCTTGGTTAATTTTAGGCCAATTTTTGAATGAAATTAAAATATTAGGAATATTTTTAATATTATTTGCAGTAATATTCTCACAAATTATACCAATCTATGATAAAAAAAATTATGGACGAAACTAATACAGGCTTCATGAGTCATGTTGGCGGATTAAATTTAAAAAAAATTAATGCGCATAATTTTGAATTTTCTGTCATTGTGAAAGAAATACATCTTAACAGCGGAAAGATATCTCATGGTGGATTTCTCTCCACGATTGCAGATACAGGTATGGGTACCGCAGCACATATGCTAACTAAAAATAGTAGATGTGTTACAATTTCTCTCGATATTAAATTTATTTCTGCGGCTCATTTAAATCAAACTTTGAAAGGGAAAGTTAAAATTCAAAAAAAAACTAAATCTCTTATCTTTATAAATTGTGAGATATTAAATTCTGAAGGTATTGTAGTTACGGCTTCAGGCGTATGGAAAATACTAAAGTCTTTAAAAAACTAGAACATTTGACAAAATGATTCGGTCATGTTTTACTCTTACTTTGTTCTCACTTCATAACTACATGTAGTGTAAAAAAAAAAATCAAACACAAAAATGCAAAAATTATCAAAAAAAATCATTGCACTTTTAGGCCCAACAAATACGGGAAAAACACATGATGCAATAGAGAAAATGCTAGAATTTGAGTCTGGAATTTTCGGGTTACCTCTGAGGCTGTTGGCAAGAGAAGTGTATGAGAAATGTGTAAAAAAAATTGGCGCTAATAAAGTCGCTCTAATAACGGGTGAAGAAAAAATAATTCCAAATTCTGCAATTTTTTTTATTTGTACAGTGGAATCAATGCCAAAGGATAAAATTGTAGATTTTGTGGCAATTGATGAAATACAAATGTGTACAGATAAAGAACGTGGACATATTTTTACGGATAGACTTCTTCACGCACGTGGTGAAGAACTAACAATGTTTTTAGGCTCACAAATTATGAAAAATATAATCACTAATTTAGTTGAGGGAGTTGAGTTTGTAAAAAAAGAAAGATTTTCAAAGCTTTCTTACGGTGGTTATAAAAAAGTCTCACGTTTGAATGGCAAGGTAGCTATAATCGCATTTTCAATAGAAGAAGTTTATGCAATTGCAGAATTAGTAAGACGTCAAAAAGGTGGAGCAGCAGTTATTATGGGCTCTTTAAGTCCTAAAACTAGAAATTCACAGGTAGAGCTATATCAATCAGGCGATGTTGATTATTTAGTTGCCACAGACGCAATAGGAATGGGTCTCAATATGGATATCGAACAAATCTATTTTTCTAACTTAAAAAAATTTGATGGAAAGAAAACAAGAAGATTAAACTTAGTAGAAATGTCTCAAATAGCTGGAAGAGCTGGAAGATATAAAAATAATGGTATTTTTGGAACAACAGGAGATTGTGAAAATTTAAATTCCGATGAAATAGAAAAAATAGAAAATCATAATCTACCGAACGCTAAAATGCTTTACTGGAGAAATTCAAATTTAAATTTTGCTAATACAGAGAAGTTAATTTCTTCTCTTGAAGTAAAACCTACTGATAAAAACCTTATTCGTGCCAGTGAATCGATTGATGAAATTGTTCTTAGACTCTTATTAAAAAAAAATATTGAAAATAATCTTTATAGCACAAACCTAAAATTGCTATGGGAGTGTTGTCAGATTCCAGACTTTGAAAAAAAAGCATATGGGCAGCATATAACTATTGTTGATGCCGTATTCAAATTTTTATCCATTAGAAAAAAGAGAATTCCCAATGAATACATGAAAACACAACTTAATGGTCTTGAAAAAAAACATGGTAATATAGACGTCTTAGCTAATAGAATATCAAATGTTAGAACTTGGTCATATGTAGCTAACAAAAAAAACTGGGTTGAGAATGCAGATTACTGGATTCAATTGACTAAAAGTATTGAGGATCATTTATCTGATAGGCTGCATGAAGAATTAACAAAAAGTTTTATTGATAAAAAAATTAGTATTTTAGCAAGAGGTTTAAAACAAGATATGCTTTTAGAAACAGCTGTAAGTGAAGATAATAAAGTGTTGATCGACAAACAATATGTCGGAGAGTTGAAAGGTTTAAAATTTATTATAGATTTTAATTCAAAAAACCTAGATGTAGATTTAAAATCTATTAAAAAAGCTGCACGAAGAGGGGTTGAGAAAGAGTTAATTAAAAGAGCTAAAAAAATAATGGAGGATAAAAATCTATCTATTAGTCAAGAAAACAAAATTATATGGTTAAATAACCCAATAGCAAAAATTAAAAAAGGTGAAAATTATTTAAATCCAGAAATAGAAATTATTACAGATGAGGCACTACCTTTAGATGTTCACAAAGAATTAGAACTGTTCACAAAAAGTTGGTTATCTTCTTATGTCAATGAAGTATTAGGAGATTTAATTAATTTGATAGGTATAAAAATTAAAAATCAATATTTGAGAGCTTTGTCATTTCAGTTGTATGAGAATAATGGAGTTTTAAAAAGAAAAAATATCGATGAAATTATTAAACTTATTCCAAAAGAAGAAAGAAGAAAACTTTGGAACATGGGCATTAAAATTGGACGTTACCATGTTTATTTGCCTAAAATGTTAAAACCAAAGGCTGTAATGTTGAGAACAATGCTTTGGAAAACTTATAACGATATTTCCTCTAGTACTAATATGCCAAAATTTGGATTGAATTTTGTTGTAAATGAAAATTTTAATGAAAAATTTCTATTATTATGTGGATTTGAGAAGTTTCAAGATTATTTTGTACGTATTGATATACTTGAAAAATTATTCATAAATATAATTGAAAAAAGTGTTGAACGGAAATTTAAGATTTCTTCAGAAATGATGAATTTATTAGGATGTTCAAAAGAAAATTTTTATAAATTAATGGATTTAATGAATTATAAAAGATCTAAAGAGATAAATACCTACTATTTTGCTGGTGAAAATAGAAAGAATAAAGAGAAAAAATTTGCTAAAAAAGATAAAACCAATCCATTTAGTAAATTGCTTGCACTAAATATTAAATAGTTTAATTAATAAAATCTTAATGACATATATTGTAAAAGACGAATGCATAAAATGTAAACTGACCGATTGTGTAGAGGTGTGCCCAGTTGACTGTTTTTACGAGGGTGAAAATATGTTGGTTATTAACCCGGATGAGTGTATTGACTGTGGTGTGTGTGAACCTGAGTGCCCTATTAATGCTATTGTAGCAGATAATATTTATAAAGAAAAAGATAAAGATAAATGGTTGTTGCTAAATAAAAAGTTTTCTGCAATATGGCCTAATATTACAAAAAAAAAAGAACCCATGAAAGAACACGAAAAATTTAGAAATATAAAAGATAAATACAATAATTATTTTTCAGAAAAACCAGGTGAATAAAATGCCAAAAATTATAAAAAAAAAAAAGGGGATAATTAAAAAAGTAAAAAAAGTCTCTATTAGAAAAATACCTAATAAAAAAACAAAAATAAAAACAGATAAAAAAGAAATAGCTCCATTAAGAATAGCAAATAGTAATAAATATACCCCAGAAGAAAAAGTTGTAATTAAGAAAATAAAAAAACAAGCAACTGAAAAAAGAGCTTATGATATTAAAGACTTTGTGGTCTACCCAAAACATGGGGTGGGAAGAATTATAACTATTGAAAAAGCAACTATAGGACAAATTGACATACAGTTTTATAAAATCTTTATTGAAAAAGAAAAACTAACTTTAACAGTTCCAATTAATCAACAATCTAATTTGAGATCAATATCCACAGTTAATCAAATTAATAAATGTGTATCAATTTTAAAAACTAAACCAAAAATTAAAAGAACAATGTGGAGCAGAAGAGCCCAAGAATATGATCAGAAAATTAATTCTGGCAAAATTTATGAATTAGCAGAAGTAGTTAAAGATTTAAATAAGAATTCTGATATTATTGCAGATCAATCATATAGCGAAAGACAACTGTTTGAAAAAGCCTACGAAAGACTAAAGTCAGAATTTGAGGCAGTTTTAAAAGTAACACCTGAAGAAGTTCAAAAAAAAATGGATAAGGCTTTAGGCAGAAATCAAAATATTACAGACGCAGAATAAAAAACGCCCCTTTAACTATTTAATTAAAAGGGCGTTTAGTTAAAAAAAGGTACTATCTCTTTCTTCTTTTTTTAGCTTTCTTAGCTTTTTTCTTAGTTTTCTTTTTTGCTTTTTTTCTTTTAGCCATTTTTATCTCCCTGTTTATTAAAACAAATCTTAATGATTCGTTTATATACATAATCTTTAAGTTTTTTTTCTTTTATGTCAAACATAAACTTCTGCGTAACTTTATAACTTAATTTTTTATTTTTATAAAAATTATTTTTAAATTATTAAAAATTTTTAAATAATTTAAATTATTTAAAAAAATGTTTAATACCAATACTTTTAACAGCATAGTTGTTTAAATTTAATAAAGATTTTCTATTTGTTGTAAATAATTTTTAATAATTACTTTTCTTTTTGACTTTAATGTTGGTGTCAACATTCCATTAGCAATTGTAAATTCATCATGAATTAGAATAAATTTTTTTATTTTTTCTATTGAGGATAATTTGTTATTGATATTTTCAATTACAGGTTTAATTTTTTCTTTATTAATTTCTTTATCACATACAATAATTGCAACTAAATAATTCTTTTTATCTCCATAAACAAAAGATTGTTTAATCAATTGACTTAAACATAAAATATTTTCAATTTTACTTGGAGAAATATTGTCGCCTCCAAGATTTACAATGATATCTTTTTTTCTGTCAGTTATTTTTAAATAATTGTTGTGATCAAGTTCTCCAATATCTCCTGTGTATAGCCATCCTTCTTTAATGACTTTTTTTGTTTCTTCTTTTTGATTCCAATAACCAAGCATTACATTTTCACCTTTAATAAGAATTTCTCCGTCATCAGCAATTTTAACTTCGTTAGACCTAAATGGTGGACCTACAGTTTCGACCTTTACCAGATCTGGAAGGTTACAACTGACTACTGGGGATGCTTCGGTAAGGCCATAACCTTGTAAGGTTGGAAGCCCTATGGCATTTAAAAACTCTCCAATATTTTGATCTAACGCTCCCCCGCCTGATATAAATGCTTGTAAATTTCCACCAAATTGATTTTGTATTTTTCTTCGCACCAAAAGATTGCAAATAAAATCAATGATTTTTTCACTCAAATTCATTTTTTCTTTTTTTAATATTTTTTTTCCTAAATACAAAGTGGAGTTAATAATAATTTTTTTAATCCCCTTTTGTTTTTCAAAATTCATATTTATTTTTGTAAATAAGTTTTGATAAAATCTCGGAACTGCTGTCATGATAGTTGGTTTAGCAATTCCCATATTTGGAATAAGTTTTTCTAAGCTTTCCGCATAATAAACTTCTGCGCCTAAAATAATTTGAATAAATTGAACTGTATGTTCGTATGAGTGCGACAAAGGTAGCCACGTTAAAAATATTGGATTTTTTTTTTTTGTTAATGGTTTGAGTAATTCAACGGCCCCTTCACAATTTGACAGAATACCACCATGACTTAAAACTACACCTTTAGGGTTGCCTGAGGTACCGGACGTATAAATTATACACGCTGGCATATGTCTTTTTAAATTATTATTAATTATTTCTTTATAATTATCTTCATTAAAAATATTTTGCATTAAAAGACTTTCGACTTCTATCTTTTCAAAAGATATAATTTTCTGTGTATCTAAATTTATATATTTTTTTATTTTTCGAAATTGACTATTGTTTGAAACAATTATCAATGAAGGCTTGCAGTCATTTAATATGTATTCATAGTCATTAGATGAGTACGTTGTAAAGATTGGCACTGAAATACCACCTGAGTTCATTACAGCAATATCTGATATTAACCAATTTGGTCTATTCTCTGATAAAATTAAACATCTTTCTCCTTCACTAATCAGAGATTTAATTTTAAAAGAAAGTTTAAAAATTTTTTTTCTTATATTGCCCCAACTGTGAGATTGTTTGTCTGTTTTTAACCATTTTAAAAATTTTTTTTTGTGATCGATTTCATCACATTTTTTAAAATATAATTCTATGAGACTATTTAATTTATTTATTTCCATAATTTGGTGGGCGAAGAGAGACTCGAACTCTCACAGTATTGCTACCACCGGATTTTGAGTCCGGCGCGTCTAC
>Ga0307986_10001993_pt1 | contig 14695 bp, 14 predicted proteins | sample EllFjometageno82_FD_203170 | JGI IMG/M metagenome (GOLD analysis project Ga0307986, IMG submission 203170) | Marine microbial communities from Ellis Fjord, Antarctic Ocean - #82 | ecosystem: Environmental > Aquatic > Marine > Unclassified | place: Southern Ocean | collected 2014-10-09
AAATAACAGGTTTTGTTCCTAAAAAAAATTATACAGTTTCTATAAATAAAGCTAAAATAGTAAAAAAAGGTATTCATATTACAGTTGTGTCTTACTCAGAAGCACTAATACAGGTAATGAGAGCATATAATTTTCTAAAAACTCAAAATATATTTATAGATTTAATTGACCTAAGAAGTTTGAGACCGCTGGATACCTCAACAATAATAAAATCTGTAAAGAAAACTGGCAAATTATTAGTGGTAGATAATGGTTGGACAACATTTGGAGTAAGTGCAGAAATTATTTCTGTAGTTACGGAGAAGGTCTTTAAAACGCTTAAGTTACCCCCTGCGAGAATAGGTATTAAAAATTGTCCAATCCCAAGCAGTAGAGAATTAGCAAAGTACTGCTATTTAAACACATCATCTATAATTCAAAAGATTGAAGATATGACAAAAAAAATAGATAAAAAAAATAAAAATCTATTTCTAAGAAAAATAAATCAAATAAATTCAGATGTACCGTACGCAAATTTTAAAGGACCATTTTAATGTATTATAATAATTATTCAAAATCAGAAAAAAACTACCTAAACAAGGGCTTAATAATTAAGGAAACTGAAAACAAAAAATCACTTTTTTATATAAATAAAATCATAAAACAAAAATTAATAAAAATTTTAAAAATAAATATTAAAATAAAAAATTTTAACCTAAATAAACTACATAACTATATTAATGAAAAGAATATAAACCAAATAAGATTAAGTTTAATTGAGAGTGTAAATAAAGATAAAAATTTTAAAAAAGAATTTTTAAAAGTTGCCCAAAAAATGTTGTCAAATATTGTTGGTAATGAACTTGCCATGCAAAACAATATTAACCTATCAATTCAAATTCCAAATGATGAAAGTTCTTTATTGCCAATCCATTCTGATACATGGTCAGGTGATTCACCCTTTGAAACTGTTCTTTGGTTACCCATGGTTAACTGTTATAAGACAAAATCAATGTTTATTTTAGACGCAAAAAAAATGAACAAATTTAATAAAATATTTAAAAATAAAAAAATAAAAACTATTTCTGATTTATATAAAAAATTTAAAAAAGATCTAAATTTTATTAAAATAAATTATGGAAACTATCTTTTGTTTAATCAAAATATTCCCCATGGAAACTTAATAAACACGACCAATGAAACAAGAATTTCGTTAAACTGCAGGTTTAAAGGATTGTTTACACCATATAGTCAAAAAGAGTTGGGCAGTTTCTTCTCTCCATTAAAACTAAGAGCCGCGACCAAAATAGGGCTAGAATACAAAATGCCTGGTGAAAAAAAAAATAAATGATTTTCAAAGGATATATTTCAAGTAGAAAACTTTTAGACGGTTCAATAAATCATCAAAAAGTTCAAAATTTGGTTATTAGAGACGCCTGTCATAAAAGAAAATATGAATATAAATTAAGTCTAACAGAATATGGTGTTAAAAATTGTTTTTTAGCATTTAATCAAATACTTCTTGAAATTGAAAAAGATAAATTTGATGGAATAGCATTCTATAGTTTAACCCAACTCCCAGAAAAAAAAGCTGATAGAGAAAAACTTTATAAAATTATAATTAAAAAAAAAAAAAAAATTCTTTTCTCTCTAGAAAATAAGCTTGTTAGTAACATTAGTGAAATTCGAAAATTAGAAAACTTACTTAAGATAAAATATCTTTTAAAATTTACACCAAAAAAAATAAAATATTAAAATAATTAATGACAAAAATTAATATAGGAATTATAGGCAGTGGTTTCAATGGACAAATAGGGTTTATTGAAAATCTTTATAAAAATAAGAAATGTAAAATAAATGGCTTAGCTGAAGCAAGGCCTATTCTAAGAAAAAAAGTTGCAAAAAAATATAAAATTCCAAATACCTATTCTTCTCATCTAGACTTGATTCAAGATATTAAAAAATTTGATGGTATAGTCGTTGTTACTAAAAGAAATATGATTGGACCGGTATCCTTAGAATTTTTAAAGTTAGGCAAACCTGTTTTGACAGAAAAACCTATGGCTGGAACATACAAACAATCACTAAAACTTCTAAATACTGCAAAAAAATTTAAAACACTCTACAAAATTGGTTATAATAAGATTTATGACGACGGCATACTTAAAGCAAAACTATTTTTTGACAAGTTGATAAAAAATAAAAACTTTGGAAAAATAGTTTTAATAAGATCACATAGATTGTCCGGTAGTGGTTATGACTCCAAAAATAAACACATCACCACAAAAGAAAAAAATTTTTTGTCAAATCCCTCGTGGACAATTAAACCAAACTGGCTGCCACAAAAGTTACAAAAATCTTACGATAAATATTTAAATCTTTACTGTCACAATATAAGCCTATTGAGGTATTTTACGAATGAAATACCGAAAGTAGAAAATGCATCATTGTCAGATTTCACTATGTCGATAGTAAATCTTAAGTATAAAAAATTTAATGCTACTTTAGAGACTGGTTTCTTTACAAAAAAAGGATGGGATGAAACATTAGAAATATATTTTGAATATGGTTCAATAATTATTACTTTACCACCGCAACACCACAAAAAAATTACTGCGAGCTTTGTAGTTTATAATACAAAAAAAGATAAAAAATATAATTTCAAATCACAAAAAACTTGGGCTTTTAAGAATCAAACAGATTCATTTATTGAAGATATTATTAAAAATAAAATAAAAATTAACAAAGCCGAAGATGGCGTTAAAGATATAAAGTTAATAGAAGATATTTGGAAAAATTATTTAAAAAAATGATACTTAAAATTATTAATAAATTAACAATTTTTAAAAAACTTAATATAAAATTTGCCAAAACAATATTTACAGCAATAATTTATTTAGATGATATTTTTTTAAGGTTCAGAATATTTTTAATAACAATTTTTTTAAAAAAAGATAACAGAGTAGTAAAAGCTTTAAACGAACTTAAAACAAATGGAGTATCTATAATAAAAAATTTTTATACACAGGAAGAAACTGATAATATAAAATATGAGTGCATAAAAATACTCGATGGTATTCCTTTGGAAAAAGTTAAAAAACCAGAATACATAATGGCAGAACCCTTAAAGATTAACGATAAAATTTTTTACATGGAAAAATTTGGAAAATCGATAAAGCTAAAGGGATTAAACACCATAAATTCTTTTTTAAACAAAATAGGTAGAAATTTTGAAAACAACTTAATCACATTGATTTATCATTTAAATACTAGCAAGCCCTATCTTATATATAACGTTTCTCATGACGGGAGTTCAAAACATGCTGCCCTACAGGATTATGGAGACAATCAGAACGAAACAATTTCAGGCAGACCACATGTGGATTTATACCTCCATAAATTAAGATGTTTTATTGCCCTTGAAGATGTTAATGAAAAAAATGGAGCTACAGTATATTTTAACAAATCTATGAATTCTAGAATTCTAAAAAACAATCATTTAAATCTTTTTTTAAAATATTTTGAATTTAATGATGATGCAGAAAGTTCACATTATGTAGATGAAAAAAAACTTAGTAATCTAAAAAAAGATTGTGAGAAATCCTTTTTAACATGTAATAAAGGAGATCTCGCATTAATTGATCTAAAAACAGCTCATTATGCAATTTTACCAAAAAATGGAGAGAGACAATTACTTTGGTTTTACTACTAGTAAATAGTAGATATAATTGATCTTATGAAAAAAGGTAAATATCACGATGACCTGATTGCTTATGCAAACAATGCAAAACAAAATAATATTGCATATCCTAAAAGATTTTGTTTTGTTTTAACAAATTTATGTAATTTGGCGTGTACATTTTGTTTCCAAGATCGAAAAAGACAAAAAGGGGCAATGACATCTGAAGATTGGATTAAGTTAACAGACCAATTACCTGAAGGTTCAAGAGTAACATTAACAGGAGGCGAACCTATAGTTATAAAAAACTTTAGAAAAATTTTTGCTCACGTAGCAAAAAAATTTGAATGCAACATGATAACTAATGGATTGTTGCTTGATGAAGACTTAATAGACTTCATGTTAGAATATAAAAATTTTAAGGTTTTATCTATTTCTATAGACAACGAAAAAAATACAATTAGAAAGCAGGCAAATATTAAAGAAAAAAAATGGGATGAGAAATGGCAACATGTTGAAAATATGATGGCATATTTTCAAAAAAGAAAAAAACAACTTAATTATAATCATTGTAATCTAGATTCTAAAACCGTTGTGTTAGACGAAAATGCACAAGATTTGTTAAATATTCACAAATATTGCATGGAAGATTTACAGTGTGACACTCATGCCTTTCAGTTTTTGAAAGGTTCCCCAATACAACATTCAGATATTATGTTTGCCTACGAAAAAATATTTGAAAAAAGCAATGCCCCTGTTTACAAGAACTGGGAGATTATAATTAGTCAATTACAAAAAGTAAAAGAATACAACAAAAAATATAATAAAACTGCCTTTTTACACCCTGCGCTGTCTTCAATTGCAGATGATGATAAAAAAATTGATATGAATTATTTTAACGAACCTGAGCATAATAAAAAACACTACAAACCATGTGTAGCTCCATGGGGGACCGCGCATATAAACGTCGACGGAACTTTTTTCCCTTGTCTAGCAGTTGATATGGGGAACGTAAGAGATGGCTTAGATAAAGTAATTTTTGGAAAAAAATTTAATGAATTCAAGAATGTTATTGCAAGAGACGGCACAATAGAAGCGTGCAATGGGTGTGGATGGTTAAAACCCTTAGAACAACAAGAAACAAAATACTAAAATGGAAAAAATAACGGTTGCAACATACTTAGCAAAGTATTTAGCTAAATTTGGTGTTAAAAATATTTTTATGCTTTCTGGAACAGGCTCAATTTTTTTAGATGATGCTTTTGCACACCAGAAAGGTATAAAACATATTTGTGCAAGGCATGAAGCTGCCGCAGTAATTATGGCACAGGCCTCTGCTAAATTAACAAATAGTATTGGTGTTGTAATTGCGACCACAGGACCAGGTGGAACTAATGCTATAAGTGGAATTGTTGAATCGTGGGTGGACTCTGTTCCCGTGTTAGTTATATCTGGACAGGTTGCTACCAGTCAAAATTTAAAAACCAGATCATTTGGCGTACAAGGTTTTGATATAATATCAAATGTAAAAAAATTAACTAAATATGCGGTACAAGTTAAGAGTCCAAATAAGATTAAATATCATATAGAAAAAGCAATTCACTATGCATGCAGTGGCAGAAAAGGTCCAGTTTGGCTAGATATTCCATTTGATGTTCAAAGTGCAAAGATTAATGAAAAAAAACTATTAAGCTTTCAAAGTAAAAAAAAAAATAAAAAAACTTTTAATAAGTTTAAAATTAATAAAATATTTGAGTTAATTCAAAATTCAAAAAAACCTATTATTGTATTTGGACAAGGTATTAGGCAGTCAGAAATAATTAATAAATTTAAAAAAATGATCGAATACCTAAAAATTCCATGTATTACAGCTAGAATGGGTTTAGATATATTGCCTTTTAATTATAAATTTTTTTTTGGTCTAGCAGGAATGAGAGGTCATAGATTTTCAGAGAAAATTTTAAAAAGTACAGATTTAATTATTTGTATTGGCACAAGTTTCTCACACGCTTTTGCAGGTGAAAAATTTGATCAATTTAACAAGAAAGCTAAAATAGCTATGGTTAATATTGATCAAAAAGAAATGAATAAACCGAATCTTAAAATTAAAATTAAAATTAAAAGTGAATTAAAAAATTTTTTTAACGATTTAAACTTTATATATAAAAAAAATTCTGCAAAGAATTTTAGTAAATGGCTAGAAGAATGTAGATTTTTAAAAAAAAAATTGACGACCGTTAATGATAGCATGAAGCAAAATCCTATTAATTCATACTATTTTACCAAATGTCTAGGTGAGGTTTCAGATAAGAATTCAGTTTTCGTAAATGATGCCGGCAGCGCTAATTATGTTTGTTCACAAGCTTTAGAGATTAAAAAAAACCAAAGAGAAATAACATCAGGAGCTTTTTATAGTATGGGTTTGGCTGTACCTATGGCTATTGGTGCCAGTGCAAGCTATCCAAAAAAAACTATAATTGCGATAACTGGTGATGGATCAATAGAATTAAACATTCAAGAATTACGAACCATGTCTATAAATAGACTGAACATAAAACTTTTTGTAATTAATAATGGAGGCTATGCATCAATAAGAAAATCACAAGATGATATGACAGGAGGAAGGTATACAGATGACGAAGAAGTTTTAGATTTTAATAAAACTGCAGGAGCTTTTAATATTAAATATTATAAAATAAACAAGTCTAAAAATATTAAAAAAGATTTAAAAAAAATACTTAAATCTAAAGGCCCATCGTTAACAGAAGTTTTTTGTGACCCAAATCAAAAAATAATAGAAACTTTTAATTAAAATATGTTAGAAAATAATTTGGAAAAGATAGCAAAAAAAATACGCTTAAGAGTTTTAAAAACTGCTATGAAAAATGGTGGAAGAGGATCTCATTTAGGTGGTACTTTTTCCTGCATAGATCTTTTGGTTTGTATCTATTATAGTAATCTTCTTAATTTTAAAGCTAAGGATCCAAAGTGGAAAGATAGGGATAGAGTTTTGATTGGAAAAGGGCATGCGCATTTGGCACTTTATCATATCTGGTCTGATTTGAATATTTTATCAAAAAAAATATTAAATTCATATGGCAAAAATGGAAGTCTATTGGGACAACAATTAAATTATAACACGCCAGGTTCAGAATATAATACTGGTTCATTAGGACATGTCGTTGGTATTGGCACTGGAATATGTTTGGGTGCAAGACTAAATAAAAAAAAATATAAAACCTATGCAATAGTAGGCGACGCAGAATGTGACGAAGGAGCTATTTGGGAAGCAGCTATGTTTGCAGGTAAAAATCATCTTAATAGTCTTGTCACAATAGTAGATAAAAACAACCTATCAGTAATGGACGTAATTGAAGATGAAAATATTTCTAATAACTTAAAAGATAAATTTAAAGCTTGTGACTGGCATGTAGAAGAAATTGATGGTCATTCAATTAGTGAAATATTGTCCGCACTTAGATCTGATGAAAACCAAGAAAAGCCAAAAGTAATAATTGCGAATACAATTAAAGGCAAAGGTGTATCTTTTATGGAGAATGAAATTTTTTGGCACAGCGGAGTTCCAACAAAAGAACAATTTCACAAAGCTCTTAAAGAATTAAAAAACTAGATGAATAAAATTGATTATAGAAATGCTTTTTTTGATGAATTTGTAAAAATCGCAAAGAAAGACAAGAATGTCATTCTTTTAACTGCAGATACAGACGCAGATTCTTTAAAAAAATTTAAGAAAGAAAATCCAGATAGATTTATAAATACTGGTGTAGCAGAACAAGAGACAATAAATTTAGCAACAGGTCTAGCTCTTTCTGGGAAAAAAGTTTTTATATACTCACTCCTACCATTCATAACCATGAGGTGTTTTGAACAAATTAAAATTAATATTTGCTCTCTAAAATTACCTATAACTATAATTGGTCTTGGAACTGGACTTTCATTTTCTCATTACGGACCAGCAGGTCATGGTGTAATAGACATAGGTCTAATGAGAATGCTGCCTGAAATGCAAATACTGAATCCCTCAGACCCAGTTTTAGCAGGTAAATTTGCAAATGTGGCCTACCGAAGTAAGTTGCCGGTTTATATAAGATTAAACAAAGGTCAGGATTTTTCTTTTTATAAAAAAAATCTTGATATAACAAATGGTTTTGAAGAAGTAAAAAAAGGTAAAAATATTTGCGTTATTACAACTGGAAATATAATTAAAAATATTGTTAATATTCAAAAAAAATTACTTATAAAATCAAAACACATAGGAGTTATTGACCTTTATCAAATAAATCCTATTAAAAAAGCTAAATTAATAAAGATATTAAAAAATTATAGTAAAATTCTCACAATCGAGGAGAATATTTACAATAGTGGTATTGGTAGCATTATAGCAGAGCTTATTCTGGATAATGACTTAAAAATTAAACTAAAAAGAGTAGCGTTAAAAAATGAACAATGTTTTAAATATGGAAGTGTTGAGTGGCTACATAAATCTTATTCTATTGATCAAAAAAGTTTAGATAAAACTATTTACGATTATTCTAAATAAAATAATGAGAAAAGAAAAAGTTATTATTTTTGGAAACACAAGTTTTATAGGAAAAAATTTATATAATTTTTTTAAAAAAAATTATCAAAAAAAAATAACTGTAGATGGGTTTGGTTCAAAGAAAGTTAATTTAATTAAAAGTAAATCTATAAACCAACTAAAAAATATTATAAACAAACAAACAACAATTTTCTTTCTTTCTGTTATTGCCAAACAAACAGGTGGTACAATCCAAGATTTTAATAACAATATAAAAATGGTAGAAAATTTTTCAAAAGTATTAAACTTTAAAAAACCCAAAAAAATAGTTTTTTTCAGTACACAGTCAATATACGGAGAAGATACCAATAATAATTCAATCACTGAAGAAACGAAGCCAAACCCAACGTCTTTTTATGGGATAGCAAAATATAGCTCTGAAAGGCTGCTATCAAAAATTTCAAAGGATTATAAAATTCCATTTTTATTGCTGAGAATGCCCAGAATATATGGACCTACAGATATTAATTATGGACCAAGTAAATTTATGGTAAATGGACTTAAAAATAAAACTATTGAGATTTGGGGGGATGGCCAGGAAAAAAGAGACTATGTATACATAGATGACTTAATTAAAGTTGTGATTAAATTATACAAAAAAAAAATTACAGGTGAACTTAATATTTGCTCAGGACATCCGGTAAGTTTTAAAAAGATATTAGAAAAAATAAAAAAAATTTTAAACAAAAAAATTAATGTAAAATACAAAAAAAGAACCAGGCCTAAAGTCAATCATGTAATGAAGAACAACCATTTAAAAAAATTTATCGGAGATTTTAAGTTCTTATCTATTAAACAAGGATTAGAAAGCCTGCTGAAAGCTTATAACAAATAAAATTTATGGTAGATATTTACAACTTAAAAGTGAAAACTAGAAGTATTTTAATTTTTTTTTTTTTACGTATTGTATATTTTCCAATTATTATTTTTTTAATTTTTATTAGTCTTTTCAAAAAAATAAGAATTTCAACTGTAAGGGAGTTTTTAGGAAATAATAATTGGCTTGACCTATATATTAGAGATAAGAGTAATAGAAAAAGTTGTAATAGCTGGGATTTTTTTTATTATGAAAAACTTCATTTAAAAAAAGATTTTAAAAAAATTAATTTTACTTTCTACAATTTGCTTTCAAGAGAAATATCCCTAATCCCCCTAGAAAAAAAATTAACTTTTTTACTATTTAACAATCTCAAAAAATTTTTGGTGAAAGCTGTTTATTTATATAACATAAAGCAATTAATGATACGGCCTTTGACGGGCGTGTATCCAAAAAATCGAACTGAAATATCTAATTTTTATACAGATAAAACAGAAAAGCTAATACAAATATCAAACAAACCAGTTATCAATATTCATGGCGAAGATTTAAAAAAACTTGAAGAAAAATTTAATTATTTCAATGAACTAAACAAAGAAAAAAAAGATTTAATTGTTTTTGTTAATAGGGATCCTGCTTATAAAAAAAAACAGATTTTGAATTATAGCATGGAGCATAATTCTTTTAGAGATTTTTCTTTTTCCGATTATTTTAAAACACTAGACTATGCCAAAAAAAAATATTTTTTATTTAGAGGTGGTGATATCGTTGAAAAAACTTATTATGCTGACAAAAATTTTGTTGAATACGCAAGTTCTAAAAATGTCTGTAGTGAAAATGATATTTATTCAATATTGAAATGTAAGTTTTTTGTTGGAACTTTGAGCGGTCTTGATAAAATTGCACATTTTTTTTTTAAACCTATGTTACTTGTAAATATAGGGCATTTGCCATGTCTTAAAACGTGGGGAAACAAAACAATTTTTATACCAAAAAAATTTTACGACACTAAAAAAAATAAATTTATAACATTTAAGCAATTGTTTGATTTAAACTTATTAAATTCAAAAAAAACTGGACTCCCTGTCGGCCTTTATACAACCACTAATGACTTTAAGGAAAATAATATTGAAGTTATTAGCAATACACCCGATGAAATATTCAATGCATTTACAGAGATGGAACTTTTTATTGAAAAAAAACTTATAATGAGCAAAGAGGACAAAGAATTGCAAGAGAAGTTTTGGAAATTATATCCCTCACGAGCACTGAGTAATAAAATGATTATTAGCCCTAACTTTCTTAGAAAAAATCTTACCTTATTAGATTACAATATATGAATATTAGAATTGGTTTAGATTTCGACAACACTATAGTAAATTACGACGAAGTATTTAAAGAAATAGCAATAAAATTAAAAATAATCCCTAAAAACTGGAAAGGTTCAAAAGCCGAATTAAGAAGCTACCTTTTAAAAAAAAATTATGAAAATCTGTGGAAAAAATTGCAAGGCTTGGTTTACGGGAAGTATATGTCAAAAGCCAAAGTCAATCCTGGGTTTAAAAATTTTTTATTAAAAGCTAAAATTTTAAAAGCAAAAGTGTATATTGTAAGTCATAAATCAATATATGGACATTACGACAAAGAAAAACACTTGCTTAGATCCGCTGCATTAAAATGGATAAAGAAGAACAAAATCACACTAGTTGAAAAAATATATTTCGAGAGTACTATTTTAGAAAAAGTAAAAAAAATAGAAGAGTTAAAATTAGACTTTTTTGTAGATGATTTATCTTTAATTTTAGAACATAAATTTTTTCCAAAAAAAACAAAAAAAATTTTGTACAACAAAAGTTTACCCAAAATAAAAAACAAAAAAATTATTCTTACAAATACATGGTCAAGAGTTAAAAGTGTTATTTTTGGACACGACAATGTAGATCATCTCAAAAAATATTGTGAGTATATTTATAAAAAAAAAATAATATATTTAAATAAAATTAAGGGACAAAAAAATAGCGAGTTGTATAAAGTAAAATTTAATGACAATAGGTATGGTGCTATAAAAAAATACCCAAACCTAGATGAAGATAGTAGGCAGAGACTTCAAAGAGAGATTTTAGCTATTAAAGTTATGCAAAAAAATAATTTTAAAAATATAACCAAACTAATTTCTTATAATGTTGATTTAAATATTGCATTATTTAAATGGATAGACGGAAAAAAAATAAAAACAATTAAAAACTCAGAATTGAGTAATGCTGTTAATTTTATAAAAAAATTAAAGAAAATCTCCCATTCTCAAGTAAAAAAATACTTTTACAATGCAGTGGAGCCTTGTTTTACTCTTAAAGATATTAAAAACCAAATAACGCAAAAAAAAAATAATTTAATAAAAAACAATTATTCAAAAAAAATTAAAATTTTTATAAAATTTTTTTTCAACCCTTCTTTTGAAAAAACCATCAATAACACAATTGCAAAAAAAACTTTTTCAATGAAAGTAAATAATCGTTCTATAATTTTAAGCCCTTCTGACTTTGGATTTCATAACTGCTTAAAAACAGACAAAAAAGATTTCGTATTCTTGGACTTTGAATACTTTGGCAGAGATGACGCAATAAAACTTGTAACAGATTTCTTGCTTCACCCAGGCATGGTACTTGCGAATAGTCAAAAAAAAACATGGATTCGAAAAATGTTGATTATTTTTAAAAATGATACTTCTTTTCAGCATAGATTAAGAACATTTATTCCATATTACGCTTTGAGATGGGCATTAATTGTTTTAAATGATTTTAGAATTCAAAATGTCAACAAATACTGTAAAGATAATAGAATAAATAAATTTAATTTTTTAAAAAAAAGAGACAATCAAATAAAAAAAGCTATTTTTTTTTGCAATATAGCAAAAAAAGAAACATATAAAAAATGGTTAATTATTTAAAAAAAAATTTCAAATTAGACAACCGGTCAGTTTATTTAAGAAATTTAATCATCGACGGTTTAGAAGGTGGTATGAGAGGACACATCGGTTCATCTATGTCATTGGTAGAAATTTTGAGAGTCCTGTATGATGATATTTTACATTTTAATCCCAAAAAAACTAAATTAGAAAATAGAGATAGATTTATTTTGAGTAAAGGACATGGTTGTTTAGCTTTATATTCAATTTTAATTGATAAAGGTTTTTTTTCTGAAAAATATTTAAAGTCATTCTGCAAAATAGACAGTATGCTTGGTGGACACCCAGACTATAAAATTCCAGGCGTAGAAACTACTACTGGCTCATTAGGACATGGATTATCCATAGGAGTTGGAATGGCCATCGCATTAAAAATTAAAAAAAATAAATCTAAAGTGTATGTTGTTATTGGAGATGGCGAGTCAAATGAAGGCTCTATATGGGAAGCACTAATGTCTGCTTATAAAAACAAATTAGATAATTTAATAATCATTTTAGATCATAATAATTTACAGACCTATGGATCACCTTTCCAAGTTGCTGGTTTAGATAAGCTTAAACAAAAAATGATTAGCTTTGGATTAATCACAAAAGAAGTTAATGGACACGATGTTAAAGGTTTAAAGTTAGCTTTATCAAAAAAAAAAACAAATAGACCTACAATGTTAATTTGCCATACTATAAAAGGAAAAGGAATTTCATTTGCGGAAAATAATGTAAACTGGCATCATAAAGCAAATTTAGATTCTAAAACCATAGAATCATTAAGAAAATCATTAAATAAACCACTAATTATATGAGAAAAAAAATTTTAGAAGAGCTTTACAAAGCGGCCAAAAAAAATAAAAAAATTGTATTTATTGGTTCAGATCTTGGTCCAGATATTTTAAAAAATTTTAAAAAAGATTTTCCTGATAGATTTTTTATGGAAGGAGCCGCAGAACAAAATTTAATTTCTTCTGCTAGTGGAATGGCCCATGAAGGCTTTATACCTTACGTCAATACAATCGCTTCTTTTCTAACTAGGAGATGTTATGAACAAATTTATATTAATCTCGGAATGCATAAGAGCAGAGTTAGGTTAATAGCAAATGGTGGAGGGGTTGTTTATGCCCCACTTGGGCCTACACATTTAGCCTTGGACGATATATCTTTATTAAAAAATATACCAAATATGACAATTTTAGTTCCCGCTGATTCAGTTGAGGTAATCAAAATGATGAGAGCTACCATAAACCATAATGGTCCTATTTATTTTAGAATAGCAAAAGGGGGTGACCCCATATCAACTGAAGGAATGTATAAAAAATTTAAAATAGGAAAGCCTTATAAGATCGGAAAAGAATATAAAAATATTATAGTTTCAACTGGCGTGATGTTAGATACAGCTCTTAAAATTAGAAAAGAATTAAATTCAAAAAAAAAGCAAATTGGAATTGTCCATTGTCCTACCATTAAACCACTAGACTCAAGTGAAATAAAAAAAATATTTAAAAAGACAGTAAACGTAATTACTATCGAAGAACATGGTCTTATAGGCGGTCTTGGTTCAACTATAAATGATATTTTAAAATTAGAAAAAAACAAAAAAATTATAAATTTAGGTTTTCCAGATTCTTTTGTAAAAGGTTATGGAAGACAGCATGAGATGTTAAAAAAATACAATTTAGATTTCAGTGGAATTTTAAAAAAAATAAAAAAAATAATATAAATGAGAAAAAAACTAAATTTAGTATCTAATCTTCACAAATCTACAAAAAGAAATTACTTGGAAAGAATGATCAATTCCAAAGTAAAATGTATGAAAATTGCTAGAAAATTTGAATATGATTTCTGGGATGGAAAAAGAAGTTTTGGTTACGGAGGTCATAAATATATTCCAGGAAGATGGGCACCTATAGCTAAAAAACTTATCAAAAGATATAAATTAAAAAATGGTTCTTCCGTTTTAGATGTAGGTTGTGGAAAAGGTTTTATTCTTTATGAAATGAAAAAAATATTACCACATCTTAATGTTTATGGTTTTGATGTTTCAAAGTATGCAATAAAAAATTCAAAAATTGCTACAGGTAAAAATATTTTTGTTCATAACGCAAAAAATAAATTTCCGTTTAAAAAAAATAAATTTGATTTAGTTATTTCGTTTGCAACACTTCATAATTTAAAATTAAATCTTTTAATTAATTCACTACAAGAAATACAAAGAGTTTCAAAAAAAGCTTATGTGATGGTTGAGGGTTATAGAAATGAGAAGGAATTATTCAACCTGCAGTGTTGGGCACTGACAGCTGAGTCTTTTTTTGATGATATTGAGTGGCAGTGGATCTTTAAAACATCTAATTACACAGGGGACTACGAATTTATTTATTTTGAGTGATCTTAAAAACTTGATTATTTATTAAAATACTATAAAAAAACTTTATATACCTATGAGTACAAAAATATCTTTTGCAGACTTAACGCATACAGGACAAATAATTGCAGCCAATACTATACCACTTGGTATAGCCTACGTGGCCACTTATGCAAAAATGGAACTTAAAGAAGAAATAGATTGTGAAATTTTTAAATATCCAGAAGATCTTAGTAATTATTTAGATAAAAATATTCCACAACTTGCTTGTTTCTCAAATTTTTCTTGGAATGTTAAGTTAG
>Ga0307986_10001994_pt1 | contig 14694 bp, 13 predicted proteins | sample EllFjometageno82_FD_203170 | JGI IMG/M metagenome (GOLD analysis project Ga0307986, IMG submission 203170) | Marine microbial communities from Ellis Fjord, Antarctic Ocean - #82 | ecosystem: Environmental > Aquatic > Marine > Unclassified | place: Southern Ocean | collected 2014-10-09
GTAGTTCCAAATTTACCATTTGATCTTGGGTGAGATTTTAATAATTCTAAAGCCATCATGGCATCTATTGCACCACTTATAGCTGGTACTCTAGATTGGTCTCTGTATGTTTCTTTTGCTCCTCGTTGGCAAAAATTATCTATAAACATTACACCAATTCCCGCATCTAAAAGATTTGTATAAGCATGGTAATTAAAGTCGTTCCAGATATACATTGCTGGTCCACCGCTACTATGAGTAATAATTACAATTGGAACCTTAGCATTACCCTTAGGTAAAGTAAGTAAGCCTGTTATTTCTATTGGGTTTTTTTTATAAGCTCCACTGATTACATTTTGTACATCAAAAGCTGTATATGAATTAAATTTAATTATTTCACCTTTGTTTTTGCTATAAAATCTATGTTTTGAAATAAAATTTAATACTGATTTCTTCTTTGTACATTGTGCACTGTAATCTAAGTTAGGTGTCTTTGTAGAATGTGCATAAACATTTGTTGTTAAAAAAACTGCTATTAATGTTAAGATTATTTTTTTCATAAAATCATAAGTGAAGTTAAAAGTATATATAGCTGAATAACATTCAAGTACCAATAATTAAAAACCTATTTTGGGTTTTTTAATATAAAAAAATTATTCTTTTGATTTAAAAATTAAATAAACACCGTTATTGCAAATTTTTTTAAAATAAAACATAATAAATTAACCAAAAAATCAAAGTATATTCAAAAAAACTTTTAAAAATCTGTACTTGTTTCTCATTAAATCTTTTATCAATCAATTTTTTTGATAAATAAAAACCAATATTAACAATCAAAATACCTATAATAATTCCAATGATTGTTAATTTAATTGAAAAGTTTTTGTATCCAAAATAACAGGCTGCAATTAAAGTAAACCAAGAAACTTTTGTAATAAAAATCTTAAATACAATTCCAGCTTTTTTACTAAAAACTGATTGTGTTTTAATGCTTGAATAAGACCAAATAATACCAATTAAAAAACTAATGTACTTAATAATCATTTTATGTTTTTGGTTTAAAAGTTAAGCAAACACCATTGTTACAATATCTTTTGCCAGTAGGCTTTGGTCCATCTTCAAAAATATGACCATGATGACCACCACAATTTTTACAGTGATATTCTACTCTCTCATAACCTAATAGAGTGTCTGTCTTAGTCTCAAAAGCATCGGGTAATGACTGGTAAAATGAAGGCCAACCTGAACCACTTTCATATTTGCTTGATGCATCAAATAGTTTTTCTTCACAGTTAGCACAGTGATAACTTCCTTCTCTTTTTTCATCATTTAATTCACTAGTACCAGGTGCTTCAGTACCATCTTCAAATAAAACTAGTTTTTGTTCAGTTGAGAGATTTTTATTAATTTTTTTAGTCATATTTAATTATTTTTTTTATATATAAAGTTAAAATCTATTTTTTTAGCTAGGATATAGTCATTTCTTGCTAATATTGCATTTAATTTTTCATTAACTAGTCTTGCTTGATCGTTATGATCAATCATTTCAATACAAATAAACTTTATTTTATATTTTAAAAAATCAATTGAATTAAGAATATTTAATTCATGGCCCTCAACATCAATATTCATAAAATCAATATCATTAAAATTATAGCTATCTAATATTTTGTCTAATTTCTTTGTTTTTATTTCTTGCTGTGATATTTCTTCTTCTTTAAGATTGTGATGATTTTTTAAAAATAAGAGATGATTAGCTTCTAAAGTATTTTGTGTATTTAATTCATCGACAAAATATAATCTCTTAATTTCTTCTTGATCAGATATAGCTGCATTTATATTAACATCTTTCACTCTAGCAAAATTAAATAACTCTATAGTTAGAGGATTTAAATCTATATTTATTCCATGCCACCCTCTCTTATACATTGCATATGTATTGTTGTGTCTTGTTGGATGAAAGCAACCAATATCTACAAATTTTCCTCTATAATTTTTATCAAAAAAACTTAATATAAATTTCTCTTCTCCAAATTGAGAACCATTATTTAAAAATTTAAAATTTCGAATATAAACATTGTAAAAATAATAAAATTTTTTGAAAAAAGGGTATTTTTTTGAAAAATTAAGTAATTTAGATTTCGAAATTCTCACAGAATGACTACTCTATAACCCTTATTGGTTTACCAGCAACACATGCCTCAAGACCTTCAATCATCTGAGTATAAAATATACTGTAATTTTCTGCAGTTACATATCCAACATGAGGCATTAATAGTGCATTTGGTAAGAATCTTAATTTATTACCCTCTGGTAAAGGTTCTTTTTCATAAACATCAAGACCTGCTCCAGCAATAACATTAGTTGATAGTGCAATAATTAGATCATCCTCGCTAATAATCGAGCCTCTTGAAGTATTAATTAAAAAAGCAGTTTTTTTCATCATGTCTAATTCTTTTAGTTTTATTAATTCATTATATCTTTCGCCTCCCTGAACATGAATTGATAAAAAATCAGAATTTTGTAATAAGTCTTCTTTGCTACATGGTAATACACCCAATTCTTTGCAGGTATCTAAGTTTAAATTTTCACTCCAGGCCATAACTTCCATGCCAAAAGCTTTGCCAATTTTAGCAACTTGAGAACCTACCCTTCCAAGTCCCACTAATCCTAAAATTTTTCCCTTAAGTTCAAAGCCAATAGTTGATTGCCAGTAACCTTGGTACATATTATCGATTTCTTCTTTAAAGTTTCTGGCTAAACCTAAGATTAAACCCCAGGTTAATTCAGATGTACTGGAAAAACCAATTTCCGTTCCACAAAAAATAATTTTTTTCTTTTTAGCGGCATTAAGGTCAACTGCTTTATTTCTTGAGCCACTTGTTATAATATATTTGAGATTGTTCATACTATCGATTAAATTTTTAGTAATCGGAGTTCTTTCTCTCATTATTAAAAGGGCTTCAAAATTAGACAACTGCTCTATTGCGTCAGCTTCGTCTAAAAAAGGTTCACTAAAAACTTTGAACTCATATTTTCCAGCTAATTTTTTTAGATCAACAAACTCATGAGAAACATTTTGATAATCATCTAAGATTGCAACTTTAAGCATTTTTTTATTATTGATTTTTAAATGGTTGTTTAATTTTTTTATTAGATAGAAATAACCCAAATAGAGTTAATATTGAACCAATAAAATGATAGAACTGAAATTTTTCTTTAAAGAATAATATGGCCATGATTGCACTGAATAAAGGAATTAAGGATAAAAATATACCTGCACGATTAGCGCCAATAATTGAAACAGCTCCTGCCCAACAATAATAAGACCCAATACTTGGAAATATTGCAAGATATAAGAGTGAATAGACAAATGTAGAGTTAACTTTAATTGTTTGGCCTTGCAAAAATTCATATAAAAATTGTGGTATTAAAGCTATTAATCCAAAAGTACATAGTATGTGCACAAAGGTCAGTAAAGACATTTCAAATTTTTTTTTCTTTAAGAAGGCTGAATAAATTCCCCATGTAATAACGGCACCTATCATCAACAGGTCTCCTTTATTAAAGCTCAAGGTTAATAAAATATCTAAATTCAATTTTGTAATAATTGATAAGATTCCAAATATAGTAAGAACTAATCCCATAAGTTGGTATTTATTTGTTTTATCTAATTTAAATAAAAAACAAAATAATATTATTGCTGCTGGTATCACAGCATTAAACAAAGAAGCATTGATTACTTGAGTAAAATTTAATGCATTATAAATAAATGAATTGAAAAGTCCTACGCTAGTTAACCCTAAAAAAAATAATAAAAGAATATTTTTAAGAATTATTTTTTTTAATTCAAATAATTCTTTATAGGTAAAAGGTATTAAGATTAACCAAACAAGAAGCCATCTAAAAAAAGTTAAACTGAAAGGTGGAACATCTTCTAAAAATGCAATTTTACCTATTATAAAATTCCCTGCCCAAAATAATGTCGCGAGAAACAACATTATGTAAGCCCTAAGGTTTTCGCTCACTTAATTAAATCTTAGAGAGCTATAAGGTTTTAAATCTAAGTTTGTATTTTCTTCAGCAATCATTCCTGCAATTATTTTCCCTGAAATTGGTCCTAAAGTCCATCCCAAATGGTGATGGCCAAAACAGTAAAAAACATTTTTGTGTTTTTTTGATGGTCCTATTACAGGCAAATAGTCTGGTAGTGTTGGCCTAAAGCCTAGCCATTCATCTTCATGATCAGGCAAATCGCCCATCATGTATTTTGCATTATTAATTAAATTTTTAATTCTTGATTTAGACAAAGGATTTTTTAATCCTCCAAACTCAACAGTGCCTACCACTCTAAGCCCTTGTTCCATTGGCGTAATACCAAACCCTCTATTTTGAAAAATTACAGGTCTACTCAAAAGATGCTCGCAATCTTTAAAATGTACGTGATAGCCCCTTTCTGTATCAAGAGGTATTTTTTCATCTAAATTATCAGTTAATCTTTTAGAAAATGAACCGCAAGCAATTACAACTCTATCAAAAATAAAACTTTGAATTTCTGATTTTAAAATAGGTTTTTTTGCATCAAAATTTATATCTTTAATATTCATCTTTAAAAATTTGCCACCTTTTTTTAAAAAAAGCTCATATAATTTTAAAAGTATTTTTTTAGGATTTCTAGCATGTCTACCATGCTGATAATAAACACCCCCATGATAAATAGGTTTGATATTTGGTTCTAAGTCATGAATTTCTTTTGGCGTTACTACTTGCTGATCAACACCAAGTTTATTTCTAACATTAATTTCAAGCTCTCTACTTTGTAAACTTTTATCATTCCAAATATATAAAATACCTTTTTTTTCAACTAGTCCTTCAAGCTCAATCTCATTAAATAATTCATCATAAGCAGGTAATGCTAAGTCCAAAATTTGATGCATGTTCTTAGCGGTGTGCATCATTTTTTTTGTTGAGCAATTTTTTATAAATTGCACAAACCACGGAATCATTTTTGGAACATAGTTCCATTTAAGAGCAAGTGGGCCAGTTGAGCTTAAAAGCATTGCCGGAACATCTGTTAAAATATCAGGTCTATTTATAGGAACGGATGCATATGGAGAAAAATGACCCGCATTACCATAAGATGCAGTATGGCTTCCTGGTTCATCTCTATCAAAAATTGTAACCTTAAAACCTTTTTTTTGTAAAAATAACGCATTAGAAATTCCTTGTATACCAGCGCCTACAATTCCAATTTTTAAATTATTTCTCATGGTACAATATATAATTCTTAATTTTAAATTTTCTCGCGACAAATTCGACTAATCATGAATTAAAGTATTTAAGCAATTAACTGTTGGTTGTTTATTTTTGCACTCATAACAATTGCAAATCCAAGCATTGTTGCAAGCATTGAAGATCCACCATAAGACATAATTGGCAACGGTGATCCAACTATAGGTAGCATACCAAGTACCATCGACATATTAACAGTTACGTAAAAAAATATTGCAAAACCATACCCATAACAAAAAAGTTTAGCAAAATAGCTTCTTGAAATTGCACCAACTTGTACAACTCTATAAATGATTATTATGTAAATAAATAAAAGCCCTAGAGAACCCACAAAACCATGCTCCTCAGCAAATAAGGTAAAGATAAAATCTGTATGTTTTTCAGGTAAGAACTCTAAATAACTTTGCGTACCTTTTAAAAAACCTTTTCCAGTTAATCCTCCTGAACCGACGGCTATTTTAGACTGAATTATTTGATACCCAGCACCTAAAGGGTCTCTATCTGGATCAAGGAAGGTTAAAATTCTTAATTTTTGATAAGGTTTTAACAGTGAAATTACAAAAGGCATAGAAATCAATAAAGCAAAAAAAGAATAAAAAAAGTATTTAACATTTAGTCCTGCAAGCCAAATAACTACTAATCCGCTTGAGGCGATCAATATTGATGTTCCTAAATCTGGTTGACTAACTACAAGCATAGTTGGAATGATTAAAATCATTAAAGCAATTATTATAGATTGAAAAGAATTAATTTTATCTAAATTTAAACGATGATAATATTTTGCAAGGCAAGCTATAATTGCAATTTTCATTAATTCAGATGGCTGTAAGTTAATAAAATATAAATCTATCCATCTTTGAGATCCTGAGGCTTTAACACCATTGATAGACGCCCAAATTAAGAGGGCTAAAATAATTACATAAAATATATAAGAGAAATGGAACCAGAATTTTATATTTATAAATGATAAAATAATCATCAAGCTAAAAAAAATTAAGAATTTGGTTATGTGACTTTTACTGTGAAATAATATGTTGCCTCCATCTGTTGAATACATTGAAAAAATACTTATCACACCCAATAATAAAATGCTGACCAACAAAACATAATCATAATTTCTTAATTTTTGGAAAAAAGATATTTGTTTGTTAATTGAATTAGAATACATTTATATTTTTATTGCTTTTTTATGTCTATTTTTTTCACGAAACTTCTGTCTATCTATAATTAATTTAAAAAGTTTTTTTGCAATGGGGGCAGCCACAGCACTACCCGAGCCACCATGCTCTATAACAATACTAAGTGCATATCTTGGATTTTTATACGGACCAAATGCTACATATAAAGCATGATCTCTTTCATTATATGGAATTTGCATTGTTTTTAGCTCTAATTCTCTTTCTTTTTGAGTAATTCTCTTAACTTGAGATGTCCCAGTTTTTCCAGCAAATTGATATTTAGGGTCTTCAATTCTTGAAGCGTAAGATGTTCCTCTTACTTCGTTTGTTGAAGCAAACATAACATTTTGAATAAGTTTTATATTTTCAGGATTTCTATATAAGGCCTTATATTTTTTTTCTGACGTAAACCAAGCCAATCCATCACTTGCTACACTTAGACGATTTTTTTTTTCTTGTGAATTTTTAGCATTCTTTTTAATTAAAAGCTTGATTTCCTCAAGTGTATCATCTTTTTTATTACGTATTATTTTTGGATAGATCTCATATCCTCCATTAGCTATTTGCGCAATCATTTTGCATAATTGTAGTGGTGTAGTTTGTGTATACCCTTGCCCAATACCTGTAATCAAAGTTTCTCCTATGACCCAACTTTTTCCTAAAGTATTTTTTTTCCATTCTGTGTTGGGTATTAAACCTTTTTTTTCATTAGCAAAAGTTTGCTCTAGAACCTTTTCACCAAGACCAAATTTGATAGCTGTTTCTCTTAAACGATCAACACCAAGTTTTCTTGCTATTTCATAAAAATAAGTATCGCAAGATTGTTTCATTGCATCTTTTAAATTAACTACACCATGTCCTTTTTTTTTCCAACAATGATATGTTTGACCATACATTTCAGTTTTTCCAGTACAGTTCACTTTAAAATTAGGAGTAATAACATGGTTTTCTAATGCTGATAGTGCAACAATTGGTTTTAATGTTGATCCAGGAGAATATAAACCTGATAAAGTTTTATTAAGAAGCGGTTTTAGTGGGTTATTTCTAATCAACTGCCAATCATCATGGCTTATACCAAATACAAATAGGTTTGGATCAAAGGATGGTGATGATTGCATTGCAACTATCTCACCTGTATAAATATCCATTACAGTTATTGAACCAGCATAATCTCCTAACAACTCATTACAATATTTTTGAATTTCAGTATCTACAGTAAGTTGGATTGTTTCTCCTTTTAAGCCTTCCAAATAATCAATTTGTTTAATTCTTTTTCCGTAAGCATTAACTTCAAATCTTTGTATGCCATTTGTTCCTATTAAATCATTTTCAAACGATTTTTCTAAACCTGTTTTTCCAACTTTTAATCCTGGAACATGACTCTTTTTAATTACTTCATTGTTTATTAAATCTTTTTCACTAGCCTCACTTACATATCCAAGAACATGAGTGTAGCTATCTTTAAACGGATAATCACGTGAAACAGATAAAACTGGTTTCGCTCCTGTTAGATCGTGTAAAAAATAATTAACTTTAGTAAACTGCTCCCAAGTTAAATTTTCTGAAACAATTAAAGTTTCCCATGATTTTTGTCTTTTTTTTTGTTTTATTATTTTTGCAAATTCAGCTCTACTCAGATTTAAAATTTCTTTTAATCTTAACATTAAATATCTAAAATCTTCTACATCTTCTGGAATAACATGTAGTTGATAAACTTTTAAATTTCCAGCAACAACATTTCCAAAATAATCTAAAAATTGACCTCTTACAGGAGGTAATCTCCATTCTCTTAATCTATTTTTATCAGAGAGTGTTAAATATTTATTTGTTTCAGTAATTTGGAGTGAAAACAATCTTGCAATTATTCCAGTGAACACAACGAATTTTGCTGCACCGATAATAAACATTCTTCGATTAATAGTTTGAAGTTTTTCTCCACTAAAATCATTACCTAACAAAGGGGGCACCTATTATTAATCTTTCAATAAAATCAAAAAGATTAGAAAAAATAAAATAAAGCAAAAAAGTAAATGTTATATTTATGATTTCATTAAAATAAATAATTTCAAAATCAAAGAAAAAATTCAGAATCATAAAGGATAAGGAATTTAAACATAAAATTGTAACTAAAAAAAATATCCAGTCTTTGAATAAATTTGGAGATAAAGTTATATTTCTTAAATAAGCTGCTGCACCACATAATAATAAATAAATCAAGCTACTTAAACCCATTGGTAATCCAACAACGACATCATTAAACAGCCCTGCTATAAAAACTAAACCAAGACCCATATTTTCACTTTTTTTTAAACTATAATAAAAAATTAATATATAGGAAAAATTAAACGAAAAATACTTTAACCCTAAGTTATTAAAATCAAACTCATTCAATACAGAAAAAAAAAGCAATATAACCGGAAAAAATCTATACAATCGAGCTTTTATATTTTGATTACCAACACCACGCATTTAATTTATTTCACCTTTATTTAAAACACAATTTTTATATTCAGTAGTGCCAACTTTATAAAGTTTATTATAAAATGTTTTTTTGCATTTCCTTCCATATAAAATATCAAATTCTTTAAATCTATTTTCTTCATTTCCTAAAGTAATTTTTTTAAATTTTTTTTCTAATTGATTGAGATTATTTTCTAATTTAATTGTTCTGTTTTTTAAAAAATTATTCTCTTCCTCAATTTTAATTCTTATTTCATCTGAAATTTTTTTTTGTTCTAACAATACCCGGACAGTTTCTTTCTGTTTTTTCAAACTTTTAATTTCATCATTTATCTTTTCTATTCCTTTTTTTGATGACTGATCAAGTACACTTTTTGCTTTTTTAAAACTTAAAACTTTTACATACTGTAATTGAGTGAAATCTATATAAAAATCAATAATTGCATCATTATTATTTAATAAATTTTTAGAAATTTTTCCTATAGGAATTCCACTTTTATATACTCCACCTGCTCCCGATGTTAAAATTATTACATCCTTCAACTCTTTTTTAAAATTTCTACTTTTTACATATTGCAAAAATCCATTTTCGTCCCCATTACCAGACATTATAGCCTGTATATCACCAGGTTGTATTGATACTGGAATTTTAGAATTAATGTCAGGAAGTAGCAGAACTCTAGAGGTTAGATAGTTTACCTCTACTACTCTTCCAACTAAATAAACCCCGTCCATCACTATCATTCCTATACTAATATTACTTCTACTACCTTTATTAAGTATAACAGATTTCAGAAATGGACTTTGTTTATCAATTAATACCTTTGCATATATCTCATTATTTTTGATAAAATAATCATCAATCAATCTTTTATATTTTTTATTTTCAAGTCTAATAATATTATTAGTTAAATCTTTTGATTTAAAGTTTTCTAACTCTGCTTCATTTTTTTTATTTTCACCATAAAGTGTGAAATGACTTTTTAGATGTGAATAATTTTTTTTTATTAAATTTTCTGGTCCTGAGATTATAAAAGAAGATCTATAAACAGCATCTTTTATTATGATTTTTACTTTATCAATAACTTTAAAATTAAAGCTTCCTAAAATTAAAAATATTATTGAAAAAAATATTAATCCTAATAATGAAAATCTTTGTTTTGTTCCTTTTTTTAAGAATGCCGAACGTATTGCTATTACAAAATCATCTCTGCTTGCTTCCATTTTTTTTAATACTCAGACAACATAGTGGAAAAGATTTCTTCTTGTTCTAAAGCTTTTCCTGTACCTATCGCCACACAAGCTAATGGGTCGTTTGCTATGTGAACTGGAAGACCTGTTTCTTTAGAAAATCTTTTATCAATATTTTTTAATAGTGCCCCACCCCCTGTAAGAGTTAGCCCCATATCTACTAAGTCAGCTGATAATTCTGGTGGTGTGTTCTCTAATGCGCCCTTTATTCCATCAACCATTTCTTTTAAAATATCATTTAATGCTTCCGCAGTATCTTCTTCTGTAATATTAACTTCCTTAGGTGTTCCAGATCTTAAATCTCTACCTTTTACAGCAAAAGTATTATTGTTTGATGGGATGGCAGTACCAATTTCTTTTTTTATCTTTTCTGCAGTACTATCTCCAATCATAAGATTATATTCTTTTCTCATATAATTAATCATTGCCGTATCCATTGCGTCACCCGCTATCCTTAACGATTTGGAATAAACCAAACCACCTAAAGACATAACTGCAATCTCTGTTGTTCCACCACCAATATCTACAACCATTGATCCAGTGGCTTCTGAAATTGGCAAACCTGCTCCGATAGCAGCTGCTATTGGTTCTTCAATTAACTGAACTCGCCTAGCACCTGCAGCAAGCGCACTATCTTGAATTGCCTTCCTCTCAACCGGTGTTGATCCGGTTGGTACACAAATTAAAATTCTAGGATTTGCAAAAGTACTATTTTTATGAACTTTTTTTATAAAGTGCTTAATCATTTCTTCAGTCACAATAAAGTCAGCAATGACCCCGTCCCTTAAAGGTCTTATAGCTTGAATATTTCCAGGTGTTCTTCCAAGCATTGTTTTTGCCTCATCACCAACTGCTAAGACTGTTCTTTTCCCCATGTTTTCGACTATAGCTACTACCGAAGGTTCATTTAAGACAACACCCTGGCCCTTTAAGACTACCAGTGTATTTGCTGTACCAAGGTCAATTGCCATATCTTGACTCCAAATATTAGTTATTTTTTTTAACCAATCCATATTATATACCTTTCACTTTCTGTGTTTCGTGCTCCATAGGAGCAGTTTTTTTTCTTTTAATAATCATTTTATTTAAAGCGGCTAAATATGCGTTAGCTGAAGCTACCAATGTGTCAGTATCTGCTGCTTGCCCAACAGTAGTTTTACCATCTTCTTCAATACGAACACTTACTGTTGCTTGCGCATCTGTTCCTTCAGTAACTGCATGAACTTGATAAAGTTGCAACTTAACATCGTGAGGATATAAAACTTTTATACATTTAAAAATAGCATCAACTGGCCCATCCCCTGTTTCTGAGGTTGTTTTAACTTCGCCATAAACATCCAATGTCATTTCTGCTTTTTGTGGCTCACCCGTTCCTGCAAATACTTTTAAGGATTTTAAATTAATTACATATTTATCAAACACTAAGCTATCATCAACTAAAGCTGCTATATCATCGTCATAAACATGTTTTTTCTTATCTGCTAAAATTTTAAATTTCCCAAATGCGGTTTGAATTACATCGTCGGTAACATTTCCATAACCCAAATCATTAAGTTTTTCTTTAAAAGCATGCCTGCCTGAGTGTTTACCCATCACTAAAGATGTTTTTTTAACACCAACACTTTCTGGTGTCATGATTTCATAAGTTTCTCTATTTTTAAGCATTCCATCTTGATGAATACCCGCTTCATGTGCAAATGCATTTTTCCCAACAATTGCTTTATTAAACTGAACTGGGAAGGTTGCATTAGAAACAACTTTTGATGCTTTACTTAATAGTTCAGTTTTAATTCCAGTTGTAAAAGGCATTAAATCATTTCTTGTTCTTATAGCCATTACAATTTCTTCAAGTGCAGCATTACCAGCCCTCTCACCAATTCCATTAATTGTACATTCAACCTGTCTTGCACCTGCAGACACTCCTGCCAAAGAATTTGCTACAGCTAACCCTAAATCATTATGACAATGGACAGATAAGATCGCTTTATCAATATTTGATACTTTATTTTTTAATGTTGTAATAATTTTTGTATATTCGGATGGGATTGTATAACCAACAGTATCAGGAATATTTATTGTTTTAGCACCACAACTAATCGCAAGCTCAACTGACTTACACATGTAATCTATGTCTGTTCTAGTTCCATCTTCGCAAGACCACTCAACATCATCAGTAAAATTTCTTGCATATGTAACACTTTCTTTTATTGCATCTAAAACCTGCTCTGGTGATTTGTTTAACTTATGCTTCATGTGTAGGGAGCTAGTTGAAATAAAAGTATGAATTCTAAATCTTGGTGCAGCTTTTAATGCTTCATGACACGCATCGATATCTTTTTTACTAGCTCTTGATAATCCACATGGAATTGAGTTTTTCAAAATTTTACTTATTGCAGTGACAGCTTCAAAGTCACCCGGTGATGCAATCGGAAAACCAGCCTCAATAATATCAACTCCTAATTCATCAAAAATTCTAGCAATCTGTATTTTTTCCTCAAGACTCATTGATGCCCCTGGAGATTGTTCTCCATCTCGCATTGTGGTATCGAATATAAAAATTTTATTTTTGTCGATCATAAAAATATTTAAAAAATATAATACAATCTATAATAGATATTGTAAATAATCTTTGAATTTAAATTAAAATTAGCTCGGTTTGGGTCTTTAAGTAAAATTATCTTTTATCACTCTCAACTAATTTATTCTTACAAGCTCATAAAATTATAAACATACGCTTAGCACCTGCTTTTAATTGCATAATCTGTGCCATTTTTAATTATATTGTGAGCTTATATAATCTATCTTTATTAAAAATGAACTTTTATTAAATTTATCAATAAAGTTAACATGTGTACATTTCAAGTTTTCTAGTTGCTCCTCTGATAGCTTTATAGAAGTATTTGAAAAATTATTTAGTTTTTTTTCAATCTTGATTGTAATATTTTGATTGTCTTTGCTACAAATCATTTCATCTATTATTAGTGCTCCATAATTCTTATAATAGTTCTTAACTAAAAATTCCGATTTATTTTTTTTAATAATTTGCATTTTTTTTTCATTTTTAGTTTTTATCTTAATGTTTTCTGCTTTTTGAAAGAAATCTGATAATGAAAAATAGTATAGGCCAGGACCGTATTGAAGACCATTATCGTAATAAAAATAATCCGCATAAATTTTAGAATTAATTTTTTCAATTTGATTTAAATTTTTTTGAATAAATTTATTTAAATACTTACTAGAACTTACTATATTTAGTTTAGCTACATACAGATCATAAAATAATAAATTTAGATTTTTATTTTTTGTATAGAAAAATTTTTTAAAGAAATAAAAATTATCATCTCCAGAAGTATTTGTTGGTCCGTCTACTAAGTCAAATATTATTCTGTTGTCATAATTAATATTATATTTGTGATAGTTTGGTTTATTTCTGTGACCATCATAAGGAATCGGTTCAAACAATTCATTAATTGGATTATAATAAAGTTTAACATTCCATAAAAGCGCACCATGATAAGCTGACGTCATGTCAGTTATCGCTAAAAAAGATGCCCACTTTTCAAGATCAAAAATATCTTCTAAAGGAATTTTATCATTATAAAAATCTTTTAATTTTTGCACTGCTGTTTGAGCTAAATTTATATTTTCACTTCGTTCCCAGTATTTTTTATTATATATTTCAAAAACTGGATCTCTTGATGAAGAGCTTATAAATTCATTCAATCCAAAGATCGGTCCATTTCTTCTATCATTTCTCTCAATTAATTCTTTTCCAAACCCTTCTTCTACTACATAGAGTCCTTTATTTTCTCCATTAATATTCAATTTTAAAAATTCATATTTAATCTTAATCAGACCAAAATCTTTAGCCATTTGATGAAAAATCCATTCGTGAATATAATTTCTTATTCTTGGTTTTTGTAATGAAAACTTTTTTAAACCTAAAAAATAATTATTATCTGTAAGCTCTATTTTGTATGAACTTTTATCTCTTTCCCTAAAGTGCGCAGGCCTGTCACCTTTCAATCTAATCTTACCCTTAATGCTTTTGTTCTTGTGATTTAATTTAAATTTTACCTTGATGTTATCATCGTCTACTGGAAGACTTCCTCTTACAATGGATTTTTTTCTAATATTTTCTAGAATTAATAAATTTTCTAAATCTATTTCTAATTTAATTTTTTCAAGTCTATTAAAATTACTTTTAAAAGCTTTAATCCCTATTTCTGGTAAATTTAAATATTCAATTCTACCTGCTTTTGAAAAGTAATCTAAATATTTAATCTTTGCTTTCTCAAGAGTGTAGGATCTTAAAATGAATAAAATTAAAATTACTCCAACAACTAATGTTGATAAAAAATAAATAAAAAGATATTTATTTAAACCTGATTTATTCATTTTTAAATATTGACTATCTTAAAGCATATCAATTTTTGTCACTGTCTATAAGCTTTTTTTTACCTATCCATGGCATCATTGCTCTAAGTTCAGCACCAACTTTTTCAATTGGATGATCTGCGAGATCTTTTCTCAT
>Ga0307986_10001995_pt1 | contig 14692 bp, 12 predicted proteins | sample EllFjometageno82_FD_203170 | JGI IMG/M metagenome (GOLD analysis project Ga0307986, IMG submission 203170) | Marine microbial communities from Ellis Fjord, Antarctic Ocean - #82 | ecosystem: Environmental > Aquatic > Marine > Unclassified | place: Southern Ocean | collected 2014-10-09
GATAAAGTATCAATTATGTCTCCAACAGCTATTGAAACAATTATTGGAAGTTTACCTAAACAAGAAACTTTTATTATAAGTTCAATTTTTGATAGTGGTCTTGCAGATTTTGATGCAAATATAGCATTTATAAATCTCAATACACTAGAAAACTTTTTTGATTTAAAAAAAGAAAAACGAAATTTAGAAATATATTTGGATAATCCATCCAATATTAATGAAATAAAAATTCAGATCCAAAAAATATTTGATAATGAGTTTGTGTACACTTGGGCTGATATGAATAGCTCTTTATTCTCTGCTCTAAAAGTTGAAAGAAATGTAATGTTTATAATTCTATCGTTAATTATCATAGTAGCAGCTTTTAATATTATTTCAGGACTTACAATTTTAGTAAAAAATAAAACTAAAGATATAGCAATACTTAAATCTATTGGTGTTTTAAATAAATCTATTACAAAGATTTTTTTTTTAGTTGGTGTTATTATTGGAACTACTGCAACTTTTTTTGGGATTTTTTTAGGTGTGATCTTCTCTTTATATATTGAAAACTTTAGAGAATTTCTGAGTAATACTTTTAATATTAGTCTCTTTCCGGAAGAAATCTATTTTTTAAGTACAATGCCTTCTGAAATAAATCCATTATCAATTTTTATCATTTCGGTAAGTTCAATCTTTATAACCATCCTTGTTTCAATTTTTCCAGCAATAAAAGCTTCAAAATTAGATCCTGTTAAAGGCTTGAAATATGAATAATCTAATATCCGTAAAAAAGGTCTCTAGATCTTATTCTAATAATAAAAAAGTAACTGTTTTAAAAAAAATTAATTATTCTTTTGCCAGAGGTAAAATTTATTCTATTATGGGTCCATCAGGATCGGGAAAATCCACACTTCTAAATATTTTATCAATGATTGATAAACCTACAACAGGGTCAATGTTAATTGGTAATGATACAATAGATTTTAATAATAATACTGATAATGATAAAATTAGGGCTAAAAAAATTGGCATAATCTATCAACAAAATAATTTACTTCCTGACTTCACAGCATTAGAGAATGTTTACCTTGCAGGTCTTGCGCTAACTGATGATAAAAAGAATTCAATTCAAAAAGCAAAGAAAATAATAAAAAAAATGGGACTCTCAACCCGAGAGCAACATTACCCATCAGAATTGTCTGGTGGTGAAATGCAAAGAATTGCAATGGCTAGAGCACTTATAAACGAACCTGAAATTATATTAGCAGACGAACCGACAGGTAGTCTTGATCAAAAAACAGCAAAAGAAGTTTTTAAGATTTTATATAACTTAAGGAACAAAAATAGACTAATAATCTATGCAACTCATAATAGATTTTTTGCGAATATGGCTGATTGCAAATTAGAAATGATTAATGGTAATATAAAAATCATTAATGCTAGAATTAAATAATCAAAGATTTAGTCACTTAAAAATTCATACACAATATTCAATTTGCGAAGGTGCAATTAAAATTGATAATTTAAAAATTTTTTGTAAAGAAAAAAAAATTGCCTGTTTAGGTCTTTCTGATACTTCCAATTTATGTGGCGCATTAGAGTTTGCTGAAAATATTTCAAAAGTTGGAACACAACCAATTATTGGTACCCAAATCTATTTTAGATTTGAAGATACGACTGGATTACTTCCATTAATTGCACTTAATAAAAAAGGATACCAACGAATCATTGAACTTTCTTCTAGATCTTATCTTGAGAATGATGCTCTTTCTGATCCTCATTTAGATATTAAGGAACTTTTAAAAGACACGGAAGGTGTGTTGTTACTGTCCGGAACAATTCAAGGTTTATTTGGCAAACTTTTTCAGAAAGGTCGTTTAGAAGATATATCAAAAATACATAAGAGTTTATCATCACAGTTTCGTGATAATTTTTATTTAGAAATCCAAAGACACGGTGATCAAAATGAAATTGCTTTTGAAAAATTTAATTTGGAACAATCTTCTAAAATTAAAATCCCAATTATTGCTACTAATGAGGTTTTTTATTTAACTCCAGATATGCATGAGGCTCATGATGCTTTAACTTGCATTGGAGCAAAAACTTATGTTAATGAAAAAAATAGAATTAAGTACAGTAATCAGCATTATCTTAAGTCAAATGAAGAAATGTCAGAATTATTTTCAGATCTTCCTGAGGCTTTAGAAAATAATTTTAATTTACCATTTAAATGTAATTTTAGGCCACAATTTTCTAAGCCAGTATTACCTAACATTAGTTCTGAAAAAGGAGGTAGTGCAGATGAAATACTTAAAAAAGATTCGTTAGATGGGTTAAAAGAAAAATTTCTAAAAGTTTTTAAGATTGAAGAAGATAATTTAGATAATAATCATAAATTTTTAGAATATAAAGATAGATTAGATCACGAGCTAAAGATAATTATTGAAATGAAATATCCTAGTTATTTTTTGATTGTCTCTGACTATATTAAATGGGCTAAGAGTAATGATATTCCAGTTGGACCAGGCAGAGGTTCAGGAGCAGGTTCTCTAGTTGCCTGGTGCCTATCTATTACAGATGTTGATCCTATAAAATTTAATTTGATATTTGAAAGATTTTTAAATCCTGACCGTATTTCAATGCCTGACTTTGACATAGATTTTTGCGAAGAAAAAAGAGATCTTGTTTTTAAGTACTTAACAACAAAATACAAAGACAGTGTTGCTCATATCATTACGTTTGGTAAATTAAAAGCAAGAATGGTTATTAGAGATGTTGGTAGAGTTTTAGGTTTACCATATGGTTTTGTTGACAGTATTTCTAAAATGATACCTTTCGATCCTTCAAGACCTCAAAGTTTAATTGAATGTATTAATAGTGAGCCACGACTTCAAAAGTTAGTTCATGAAGATCCTCGTGTAAAAAAACTAACTGATCTTTCTTTAAAATTAGAAGGTTTGAATAGAAATGTAGCAACTCATGCCGCAGGTGTGGTAATAGCAGACAGAAAATTAACTGAAGTTGTTCCTTTATACAAGGATGCAGCAGGAGATTTATTATTACCATCTACACAATTTGACATGTACTCAGCAGAAAATGCGGGCTTAATCAAATTTGATTTTTTAGGTTTAAAAACTTTAACTGTAATCAATAGAACTCAAAAGCTAATCAATAAAAAAGTCAAAAATTTTAAAATTGAGGATATTGACTTTGAAGATAAGAAAGTTTTTGAAATATTATCGTCTGGTCATACAGTTGGATTATTTCAAGTGGAGAGTGCTGGAATGCGTGAAGCATTATTGCAGATGAAACCCAATCACATCGAGGACATTATTGCTTTAGTTGCTCTTTATCGGCCAGGTCCTATGAGCAACATACCAGTTTATAATGACTGTAAACATGGTAGACAAACACCAGATTACTTACATCCATTACTTGAGGACATTCTTAAACCTACCTATGGTGTAATTATTTATCAAGAACAGGTAATGCAAATAGCTCAAAAACTTTCTGGATTTACTGCAGGAGAGGCTGATATTTTAAGAAGAGCAATGGGTAAAAAGAAAAGAGCCGAACTAGAAAAACAAAAACAAGGTTTTATTGCTGGTGCACTTAAAAATGGAATCAGCAAAGATATAGCTGCTAGTATCTTTTTAAAGATTGAACCATTTGCTGAGTATGGTTTTAATAAAAGTCACGCAGCAGCTTATGCTATTATTTCTTATCAAACCGCATTTTTAAAAACATATTATCCCAGGGAATTTTTTGCAGCATCAATGACAATGGATATATCAAATCAAAATAAACTTAGTGAATTTCATGAGGAGCTTAAGAGAATTAATATTAAAGTTGTGCGCCCAGATATTAATAAGTGTTTTGCAGATTTTAAATTTGACGAGGATAATTTTTATTATGCATTAGGTGGAATTAAGAGTGTTGGTCTTGAAGCCATATCTAATGTTGTCAAAGAAAGAGAAGCAAATGGTAAATTTACATCAATAAATGATTTCTTAAATAGAGTTAACCCAAAAGATGTTAATAAACTACAATTAGAGGGTTTAGTCAAAGCAGGAGCTTTTGATAATATAGATAACAATAGACAAGCCTTATTCAATTCGATCCCTAATTTCATTTTAAAAACAAAAAGTATTTATGAAAATAAAGCAGCAAATCAAATTGATCTTTTTGGCTCTGATGAAGAGCAAGACAATAAGATAGTTTTCAATATTGAAGATTGGAATTTTGAAGATCGATTATCTAGAGAGTTTGAGGCTATTGGGTTTTTTATATCTGATCACCCTTTAAATCAATTTAAAGAAATTTTTGATGATTATAAAATAGTTGATTATGTTAAATTCAATTTAGACGACAATATCAAAGATGCAAATATTGCTGCAACACTTTTAAAACTTACGGAAAGAAAAACAGCAAGAGGTAACTCCTATGGTGTTATCAAGTTTACAGATTTAACCAGTGTTTTTGAACTTTTTATTTTTTCTGATACTCTTGACTTAAACAGAGAAATTTTGATAGAAGGTAACTCCTTAATTATAACCTTAATCAAAACAATTTCTAATGATGAGAATAAACTCAAAAGGATAAATGTTCAAAAAATAGCCTCCCTCAAAGATCTTTTTAATAAACCTGTTAATGAAATTATATTCAATATTAAGTCTGTTAAAGATTTAGATAAAATATCAAATTTGACAAAATATGAGGGCACAACTGAGGTACGTATTAATATTGCTGTTAAAAATAACGATATTAGCTTTAGACTTAAAAACAAACGTCTTATCGATAGAAAAGGAATAAATACCCTTAGAAATGAGGATATTTCTACGATTATTCATTAAAAAAGACTTGTTTATTTTTCAAATAATTTGTAAATAACTCTTAAATTAAATTAACACGCACACAGTTTGTGGTTTTATACCTCCGGTCCTTAAGTGGAAATTACTGTGGTGGCTTAACCGGGAATAAATATGAAAATACCAAGTTTAACTATCCAACAATTATTAGAAGCAGGCGTACATTTAGGTCATAAGACCCTAAGATGGAACCCAAAAATGAAAAGATACATTTTTGGAAAAAGAGATTCAATTCACATTATTGACTTAACTCAAACTTTAGAATTGACAAATGTTGCTTTAGAAAAAGTTTATACCACTATTGCTAACAATGGAAAAATTCTTTTTGTATCAACAAAAAAACAGGCATCTGAAGCAATTGCAGAAGTTGCTAAGGAAACGGGACAATTTTTTGTAAACTATAGATGGCTAGGTGGAATGCTTACAAATTGGGGCACTATTTCTGGATCAATAAAAAAAATGAAAAAATACGAGTCTGATTTAGTGGCTGAAAATAGAGGTTTTACTAAAAAAGAACTTCTTAAAATGAGTGTTAAAAAAGATAAACTTGAACGATCACTTGGTGGAATTGCTGAAATGAAAAAAATTCCAGATCTAGTTTTTATTATTGATACAAATTATGAATCTTTAGCTATTGCGGAATCAACTAAATTAGGTATTCCAATTATTGCTATCTTAGATAGCAACTCAAACCCGGATGGTATAGAATTTCCAATTCCAGGTAACGATGATGCTAGAAGAGCAATAGATCTTTATTGTAATTTAGTAAAAGAAACTATTGAAAATGCCAAAAAAGCTGCACCATCTAAATCTGAAGAAAAACCTGAAGCAGAAGGTATCAAAGATAAGATCAAAGAAAAAACTATCAAAACTGTTCAGGATTTAGATAGAGAAAAATTAGATGCAAAATTTAAAAAAAAAGAAAAAACAAAACTAAACTAATATGAGTGATATTGAAAAAGTAAAACAACTTAGAGAAGCCACAGGAGCAGGTTTTAAAGATTGTAATTTAGCTGTTAAGGAATCTGGTGGAGATCTAGACAAAGCAGTAGAAATTCTAAGAGTTAAAGGAATTTCTAAGGCCTCTAAAAAAATGTCTAGAGACGCAAAAGAGGGCGTTATAGCAACTTCTGGAGATGAAAATAAGATTTCAGTTTTAGAGCTTAATTGCGAGACAGACTTTGTTGCAAAAAATGATGACTTTGTATCATTTGCAAAAGAATTAAGTGATTTAAATAATCAAAATGAATCTGATTTGAATAAATTAAATAAATCTAACATGTCAAATGGTAAATCTGTCGAAGACAACCTTGTTTCATTGATAGCGAAAATGGGTGAAAAAATAACAGTTGGTAAAGCAAAAACTTTTAATCAGCCAGGAACTAAAAATTTTAACTATTTGCACACAGTAGTTAAAGATAATTTATCTAAATTATCAGTTATAGCCTCTCTTAAAACCTCTAATGATAGTGACGCTGTTAAAACATTTGGTAAACAACTTTCAATGCATATAGCTGCATCTAACCCACTAGCTTTAAGTTCAGATTTAATTGATAAAGAAGTTCTTCAGAAAGAACAAGATCTTGTTACAGAAGAGCTAAAAAACTCTGGTAAACCAGATGAAATTGCACAAAAAATTAGTTTAGGTAAAATGAATAAATTTAAAGAAGAAAATGCACTTTTAACTCAAGCCTGGGTAATGGAACCAAAAAAGAAAGTGCAAGAAGTCATAAAAGATCTTAATATATCAAATTTAAAGATTAATGATTTTTATAGAATCAAAATAGGTGAATAAATGTTTAACGATAAAACATACGACCAGAAGATGGATAAGACCATTGAGGTTTTTCAAAAAGAACTAACATCATTAAGAACTGGCAGAGCAAATGCCGCAATGCTTGATCTAGTTAAAGTCGATGTTTATGGACAAGTGATGCCGTTAAATCAAGTTTCTAGCATAACAACTCCAGATGCGAGAACAATCAATATTCAAGTTTGGGATCTAAATAATGTCCCACTAGTTGATTCAGCTATTAAAAAATCTGAGCTTGGTTTGAATCCTCAATTAGATGGTCAATTAATTAGACTACCTGTTCCAGATTTAAATGAAGAGAGAAGAATGGAGATTAAAAAATTAATTAAATCTATGGGTGAAAAGTGTAAAATTTCAATTAGAAATATTAGAAGAGAAGCGAATGATGATCTAAAAAATTTAGTTAAAGATAAAGAAATTAGCGAAGACGAAGAAAAAAAATTTGAAAAAACAGTGCAAACTTTTACAGATGATCATATCAAAACTATAGATCAAAAAGTTGAGGCTAAAGAAAAAGAAATAATGACGATATGAACCCAATTAAACATGTTGCCATCATTATGGATGGAAACGGAAGATGGGGTATCCAAAATAAAGGTTCACGTAACTTTGGTCACAGAGCAGGTCTAAATACTGTAGAACAAACAATAGAAGAAACAATTAAACAGAAAATTAAATATTTAACTCTTTATACATTCTCAACTGAAAACTGGAAAAGACCAAAAAAAGAAATATCTTTTTTATTTACATTGTTAGAAGATTTTTTAACAAAAAAAATTGAAAATTTAATAAAAAATAAAATTAAATTAAAGATTATAGGTGATAAAAAAAAACTATCTAAAAAATTACAAAAATTACTAATTAATTCTGAGAAAAAGACATCTCACAATACTTCTTTACAAATTAATTTAGCTTTAAATTATGGATCTAAAGAAGAAATTATAAATGCTTTTAAAAAAGTTGATAAAAAAAAAAAAATTACTGAAAAAACTATTGAAGAAAATTTATATACGAGTGGCATTCCCAACCCGGATCTTTTAATCAGAACTGGTAACACACAGAGGCTTAGTAATTTTTTATTATGGCAACTCTCTTATACAGAAATTTTCTTTGAAAAAAAACTTTGGCCTAATTTTACCAAAAATGATTATAAAAAAATACTTAATAAATTTAGATTATTAAAAAGAAATTTTGGATCTATTTAATGACTATGGAATTGAAAAAAAGAATAATTACATCTTTTTTTTTATTGTTACTTTTATTTTTAATGTATTTTTATACATTTATATTAATAATATCTATAATAATCATTTCAATTATCTCTTGGATTGAATTTAATGGTTTGATTTTTAAGATTTTCAAAAAAGATAAAAATAAAGATAAATTATTAAGATTTTGCTATAAAGCAATTTCACTAATGTACTTCTCAATATTAATTTATTTAGTTTTACTGATAAAGTCACAAAATCCTGAATTTGAAATATTTATTATCTTTTCAATTTTAATATCAGTTATGTCTGACATTGGTGGGCTAGTTGTTGGAAAAATTTTTAAAGGTAAAAAGTTAACAAAAATTAGTCCAAATAAAACTGTATCCGGTTCTATAGGATCTTTTATTTTTTCATTATTTTTGATTCCTATTTTTCTTGAATACTTAAAAAACTATGATCTTTTGACTTTATCAATAATTACTTTAATTATTTCTTTAACATCACAATTGGGAGACTTATTTATTTCATTTTTAAAACGCAAAGCCAGGGTAAAAAATACTAGTGATTTATTGCCAGGGCATGGAGGGATACTTGACAGAATAGATGGAATTATATTTGCATTACCCATTGGATTTTTAATATTGGTTTCTTTTTAAAATATGAAAAAAAAAATAGCAATTTTAGGTTCTACGGGATCAATTGGGAAAACTCTATTTAAGATTTTAAAAAAAGATAAAACTAATTTTGAAATAACACTTCTTACTGCCAACAAAAATGCTAAAGAAATATTAAAACAGGTTAAAATCTTTAAGGTAAAAAATATAATCATTACAGATAATAAAAAATTTTTATATTTAAAAAAGATTTTACATAAATCAAAAATTAAAATTTATAACAATTTTGATAATATTGATAATATATTTGCAAAAATTAAAAATGATTATGTGATGAGTTCCATAACTGGTATTGAAGGACTTAATCCCACATTAAAGATAATCAAACATACAAAAAAAATTGCTATAGCTAACAAGGAATCTATTGTTTGTGGATGGTCATTAATTCATGAAAAGTTATTAAAGTTTAATACAAAGTTTATTCCCGTTGACTCCGAGCATTTTTCAATTTTTGCATTACTGGGTGCTTCAAAGAACTATAATATTAAAAATATTTATATCACAGCTTCTGGAGGTCCATTCTTTAATCTCCCGCTTAATAAATTTAAATCAATAGATATTAACTCTGCTTTAAAACACCCTAATTGGAAAATGGGAAAAAAAATCTCAATCGATTCAGCAACTATGATGAATAAAGTTTTTGAAATAATAGAAGCAAAGAAAATATTTGATATAAAATACGAGCAATTAAAAATTTTAGTTCATCCAAAATCTTATGCACATGCTTTGATACAATTTAAAAATGGTTTAACAAAATTACTAATTCATGATACGAATATGAGTATACCAATATTTAATTCGTTGTATGAATTGAACGAAAAAACTTTTAAATCTAAAAATTTAGATTTTTCAATTATTAACGATTTAAGATTCGAAAAAATAAACCTTAAAAGGTTTCCAGTAGTAAAAATTTTGAATAATATGCAAAACAATCACTCTCTATTTGAGACGATAATTGTTGCGGCAAATGATCAATTGGTAGAAATGTTTTTAGATAATAAAATTCAATTTTTAGATATATCTCGTATTCTTCTAAGAACACTTAAAAATAAAGAATTTTCAAGATATAAGCAAATTAAACCTAAAAACATAGCTGAAATATTAAGATTAAATAAATATGTTCGTTTGAAAATTAGTTCGATAGATATATAAAACCCGTATGTTTAATAAAATTATAAAAATTAATTTAATCATTATTCTTTTTGCCACTTTTTCATTTGCTGAAATTATTACAGGTGTAAATATTGAGGGTAATAAGAGAATATCAAAAGATTCTATAATGGTTTTTGGCAAAATAAAAATTGGTGAAAATTATAATCAAAATGATTTAAATGCTATTTTAAAAAGTATTTATGATACCAAATTTTTTAAGAAAATAAATTTAGATATTAAAGATTCAATACTTTCAATTAGTGTCGATGAAAACCCAATCATTGAAACTGTGGAAATTAATGGTATTAAACAGACTAAGCTAACAGATTTTCTTTTAGAGAATATCAGTTTGAAAAATAGAAAATCCTATATTGAATCTTCTTTTGTTGCAGATTTAAATTTGATTAAAAATATAATTAAATCTAGTGGATATTATTTTGCTAAGATCGAAACAAAATCTTTATTAAATGAAAGTCAAAATTCAATTAAATTGATTTATGATATTGATTTAGGTGATAGAGCAAAAATTAATGAAATACAGTTTTTAGGAGATAAAAAAATTAAGGATAGAAAACTTAAGAACGTTATTACTTCAGAAGAGGCAAAATTCTGGAAGTTTATTTCCCAGAATAAATATTTAAATTATGATAGAATTGAATTGGATAAAAGACTTTTAACAAATTTTTATAAAAATAACGGTTATTACAAAGTAAAAGTTAGCAACTCATTTGTTGAATTAAAAAGCAATGGAGTTTTTAAATTAATTTACACTATAGATGCAGGAGATAAATTTTTATTTAATCAACTTAGTTTAGATTTATCTGATGACTATGATAAAAAATATTTTATTAAAATTAACAAAGCTCTTAAAAAACTTGAAAATAAAGAATATTCTCTTACTAAAATAGAAAAAGTTCTTAGAGAGGTTGATAAAATTGCTCTTTCAAAGCAATATGAGTTTATTGATGCTTCACTAGAGGAAGCTATTGTTGATAATAATAAATTAAATGTCATTATTACATTGGTTGATACGGAAAAATTCTACGTTGAAAAAATAAACATTTTAGGTAATGAGTTTACTTTAGAGGAGGTTATTAGAAATTCTTTTATTGTAGATGAGGGTGACGCATATAACGAAATTTTATTTAACAGATCAATAAATAACATTAAATCTAAAAATATTTTTGCTAGTGTTGAACCAGAAGTTATAGCGGGATCTAGCGAAAGTCAGAAAATAATAAATCTCACAGTGGTAGAAAAACCAACTGGAGAAATTTCACTTGGAGCTGGCTTTGGTAGCACTGGTGGATCAATTGGGGGTGGGGTTAAGGAAAATAATTTTCTAGGAAAAGGGATTAAATTAAATACTGATTTGTCTATTTCGCCTGAAACTATAAAGGGCACTTTTATTTATGAAAAACCAAATTTTAATTATTCAGATAACTCTTTATTATTATCAGCAACTAGCACAGCAAGAAATCAAATAGCAATTGCTGGTTACAGAAGTAGTGAACTTGGATTTTCTGTTGGTACAGCTTTTGAACAATATGAAAATTTTTATATTACTCCAAAATTTAGCACCACGTTTGAAACTTTAACAACAACAAGTTCTGCATCTAAAAATTATAAAAAACAAGAAGGTTCTTTTTTTGATAATTATCTTGATTACACATTGGACTATGATAATCGAAATAAAAGATACAAACCAGACGAGGGATTTAGAAACATATTTAATCAAAGTCTTCCAATTTACTCTAAAAGTAATGAAATTAGGAACAGTTTTGAGACTATAAAATATCAAAAATTTTCCAACGTAGTGACAAGAGTTAGTTTTTATGGAGCTACTATAAACTCTCTAACTGGAGATGATGTAAGAGTTTCAAAAAGACTATTTATTCCAGGTAGCAAACTTAGAGGTTTTGAAAGTGGTAAAGTTGGCCCCAAAGAAAAAAATAATTATGTAGGTGGTAATTATATTTCAACTCTAAATTTAAGTGCAACATTACCAAAACTATTGGCTTCATTTCAGAACACCGATGTGTCATTTTTTTTAGATGCAGCTAATTTGTGGGGCATTGATTACGATACTAAATTAGATGATAGGAACACGATACGAAGTGCTACAGGTTTAGCTGTTGACATATTCACACCAATTGGCCCATTAAATTTTTCTTACTCTTTTCCAATTACAAAAAATTCAAGTGATACAACAGAGAATTTGAGATTTAATTTAGGGACAACCTTTTAATGTTCTATAAAAAGATTTATAAATATTTATTTTTTATTATATTAATTTTTCATTCAAATTTAACAATGGCAAATCAATCTATTTTATACATAGATATGAATTATTTATTAAATAATTCACTAGCTGGAAAATCTATTGTAACCCAACTAAAAAATATCAATGAAACAAACCTTAAAAAATTTAAAAAAATTGAAGAAGGGTTAAAATCAGAAGAAAGCAAACTAATTTCACAACAAAAAATTTTAGAAAAAAATGAATACTTGAAACAATTAAATAATTTAAGGAAAAAAGTTTCTAATTATAAAATTGAAAAAAGTAATATTAATAACAATATCTTTAAAAAAAAAGAAAGTGCACAAAAAAAATTATTAAATGCGTTAGATCCAATTTTAAAAGATTACGCTAAAAAAAAATCTGTATTATATATTATGCCAAAAAAAAATATTATCATTGGCAACACCGAACTTGATATTACAAAAATAATTCTTAAATCACTGGACAACAATATTAAAAAAATTAATATTAAGTAACTCTTTATGAGCAATTCACTAAATAAAAAAGAAATTATAAATTTATTACCACATAGAGAGCCCATGTTATTGCTAGATGAATTAATTAATATTAAAAAATTATTTTCTGCAACAGCTATAGTGAATGTTAAAAAAGATAGCTTTTTTGTTCAAGGTCATTTTCCCGGTAATCCAGTTATGCCAGGTGTTTTAATCGTGGAAGCATTTGGTCAGGCCGCTGCTGCACTTACTGCGGCAGGCATAGATAAAAAAGAATATGAAAATAAACTTGTTTTTTTAATGGGCATTGAAAAAGCTAGATTTAGAAATCCAGTAATACCTGATTGTAGATTAGAGCTAAATATTGAAGCTACAAGGTCACATGGAAGAGTATGGAAGTATAAAGGTGAAGCATTTGTTGAAGGAAAAAAAATGGCAGATGCAATGTGGTCTGCTACTGTTGTTGATAGAAAATAATTAGTAATAATTCTTGATAAGCTATTTTTCACAATTTTGATAAAAAACTTAATCAATGAAAAATCCATTTTTTAAAAACAAAGGTCCATTTAAGATAGATCAACTCTTAAAACTATCTCGCATAGTCAATAAGGATAATTTTATAAAAGCTGAAGTTACAGATATAAAAGATCTTGCTACCGCTCAAAATAATGAGATTACTTTTTTCAATTCTAAAAAATATGAATATCTGGCATCTAAAACTAAAGCTTTATTTTGCATCACGACAGAAAATCTTTCTAAAATTTTACCCCCCAAATGTAACAAGATTATTGTTAACAATGTCTTGATTAGTACGGCCATGGTTACTAAAACATTTTATCCTAATTCTGTTACAGATGATTTTGATTTTAATGTTAAAGAGATAAGTAAAAGCTCTTTTAAAGAAAATGTTAAATTTGGTAAAAATGTTTTAGTTGGAATAAATGTTAAAATTGGAAAAAACTGTTTAATTGGACATAACACAATTTTAGAAAGTAATGTTGTTATCGGTAATAATTGCTCAATAGGCTCAAATGTAATAATTAGAAATACCATAATTAAAAATGATGTAAATATTTTAGATGGTTGTGTCGTCGGTAAGAAAGGATTTGGTTTTTTTCCACAAAAAGAAAAAAATTTTAGATATCCTCACATTGGCACTGTTGTTATTAATGATAATGTAGAAATTGGTTGCGGTTCTACTATCGATAGAGGATCGATGTCTAATACAATAATTGGAAAAAATACATTTTTAGATAATCAAGTTCATATAGCTCACAATAATATCATTGGAGATAATTGTATTATAGCAGGTCAAGTTGGCTTTGCTGGAAGTTCTACATTAGGCAACAATGTTATGATTGGTGGCCAAGTTGGAATTTCTGGACATTTAAAGATAGGTAACAATGTGCAAATTGCTGGTGGTAGTGGTGTAATAAAAAATATTCCTGATAATTCTAGAGTAATGGGATATCCGGCAAAAGATCTAAAAAATTTTATTAAGGACAATAAATAAATGATACACAAAACTGCAATTATTGATTCCAAAGCTAAAATTTCTTCGACAGTAAAAATTGGACCTTATGTTGTTATAGGTCCCAATGTTGAAATTGATGATGATTCTGTAATTCATGCTCAAGTTAATATTACTGGACATACTATAATAGGTAGAAATAATAAAATTTACCCAATGGCTTCTATTGGAAGTGATCCACAGGATTTAAAATATAAAAGTGAAAAAACAACTCTTATGATAGGAGACAATAACACTATAAGAGAGCATGTGACTATAAATACTGGAACAATTCAAGGAGCGGGAGTAACAAAAGTAGGAAATAATAATTTAATTATGATTGGTGGTCATATTGCTCATGACTGTATCATTGGCAATAATATTGTTATGGCTAATAATTCTGCAGTCGCTGGTCATGCCGAAGTTGAAGATTTTGTTATCATTGGTGCAAAATGTGGAGTTCAGCAATTTACAAGAATAGGTAAAATGGCAATGATTGGTGGAATGACAGGCGTTTCAAGAGATGTAATTCCATATGGTTTATCAACAGGTAATAGAAATTTTTTAAATGGTATAAATATTATTGGACTAAGAAGAGACAAGAAAAAAAATAAAGAAATAATAGATCTTACTGAAGCTTATAAAGAAATATTTAAATCAAAAAATTTAAGTGAAAACATAAGTAAACTAAATGGAAAATTTAAAGATAATATTTTAGTAAAAGA
>Ga0307986_10001996_pt1 | contig 14690 bp, 14 predicted proteins | sample EllFjometageno82_FD_203170 | JGI IMG/M metagenome (GOLD analysis project Ga0307986, IMG submission 203170) | Marine microbial communities from Ellis Fjord, Antarctic Ocean - #82 | ecosystem: Environmental > Aquatic > Marine > Unclassified | place: Southern Ocean | collected 2014-10-09
TTTAAGTTTCCCTTTGAAATAATCACAATATTTACTATTTCCAATCAATCCATCAGATTTTGTCAATTTTATTATTTCAGTTAAGTGGTCGTTAGAATAATATGTACCAGTAGGAACTATGGTACAGTTCAAATATGACAAAGCAAACAAAGACAAGATATGAGATAAGCTATTGTCTTCTATAATAACGACTATATTTTTACTTTTAAAATTACTATCTTTTAAATTCGATATAGTTTGAAGAACTAAGAGATAAAATTCTTTATAAGTAAGCTGTTTACCTTCTAAAATGAGAGCTATTTTATCAGGCAAGAGCGAGGCTTTTTTTCTTAAAATATTAAAAATACTCATTTATTTTTTTTGAAACGTAATTATATGTTTTTTCAGTTTTTTTCATTTTGTATTTTAACGTGTCGGTTAATTTTTTAAAGCTTAACCAAAGAAATTTAAGTTCAATCTCTTCTTTATTGTTAAAAGCGTTAAGCATACTCATTGTATGATTTTTACTTTTTAATGTTTGTGCTATTCTCGATTGCGGAGACTGAAAAATTTTAATTTTATTAATCTTTAAAATTTTATCACCTTCATTTAATATATCTGACACTTCTTTTATTGCTTTTTTATTTTCCTTAAGTTCTTTGTTATTCTGCTCATGCTTTAAGGCTATCATATTAAAAGCTAATGAGTTTAGTGATTTGATGAATATTTCAAAAAAAATATTTTTTATTTTTGGTGATAGTGTTGTTTTTTTTAAATCATTTCTGAGTTCATCGACTTGCTCTTTTCTTTCTCCAAAAATCTCTTTAATTGGAAATCCTCTTTGAATATGGCTAATTATAATTGTTCCTGGTTTTTGAATCTTTCCAGACAACCACATAGTCATACCAACAAGATTTTTTTTTTTAATATTTTTTAAAAATAAATAATATAAATTTTTATCAATTTTATTTTGCAAATTAACATTCAAGCATTTGTACCACCAGAAAGGTATTGATGTACAAGGGGTAATTATTAAAGTTTTTTTATCAAGATATGGTTCTATATTTTTAAATATTTTTTTAAGATTCTGATTAATTTTTGTGGTGATAAAAATATTATCAATTTTTTCTTTTTTTATTTCCTCAAGTTTTTTTATGACAATAAATCTTTTTGAGTTATTTAGGTGGAATTTTTTTTTAAGCGTTGAATTATTGTAGACTTTTATATCTAAACCTTTTAATTTAATTATTTTATAATTTTTATTTCGACATAAAAAAAAAATTTTATGATTTGCTTTAAATAAGCATGCCGCAAGATAAGAGCCAATTGCACCACCACCATATATAAGAGTATTTTTTTTTACTTTTTTGTGAAAACTGATAGCCATTTTTTTTTAATTGATGATGAGTGAATACTGTCAAGACTTTTTACGATATCTAAATTATTTTTTAAACTTAACAGAATAGGTATTTGCGTTTTCTGATTATTATATAGATAATAAATTTGATTATACACATTTATAAAAGCATCTAAAAATCCCCCAGGGTGTCCTGGAGAGTATGTAAATAGTTTTTTATCACTCAGGTATTTTGTATTTTTTGAAAGTCTATTAATTATAGATATATTTCCATTATTATCACAAAAACGAACCTCTTCTGGATTGCTGTGAATCCAATGTAGACTACCCTTAGAGCCAAAAATTTGTATTGATAGTTCGTTTCTTTTTCCAGTTGCATTCTTAGAAAACCATAGATGCCCTACAAATTTTTTAAATTTTAACCATGTAAAAGCATTATCTATATAAGAATTTTTTAAGTTTTTAATTTCAAAACTATTAACTTTAAGCGGAACTGTTTCAAAAAAATAAACTATAAGCGATAGTAGGTGGCTAGCTAGATCCAAATGAATGTTGGGTATAGTAAGATCTTTTGTTCTCCATTTTTTTATCTTATTTTTACTCAAAGTAGAAGCCTGCTGAGGCATTTCTAAAATTAAATTATTTATTTTTCCAATTTTTTTTAAGAGTGGTTTTATTTCCATTACTGCAGGGTAGCCTAAATAATTATAAGTGCTTGAGAAAAATATTTTGTTTTTTTTTATAAGTTTATAAATTATTTTTGCTTCTTTTAAATTAGCAGCAAAAGGTTTTTCAGCAATAATCCCTATTTTTTTTTTTACTAATTCATAGTAAATATCTAGTCTATCGTTAGGTGGAGTTAAAACTAAAGCTAGATCTATATTTTTATACTCTGAAGCTATTAATTTATTTAAATTATTATAAATTTTTTCTTTAGGCAATAAATAAAATTGCGAGTTTTTATTTTTTTTTTTCTTTTTTTTAGTAAAGCAACCACAGGTTATTTCAAATTTATTTGACGCTAAAATACTTCTAAGATGAGTTTTTGAAATAGTAGAATCATGCCCACCTCCTATGATAGCGATTTTAATTTTTTTATTTAATTTAAATGCTAAATTTTGGTCCATTAACAGTTAACCACTTGTTATTTTTTGTTATTTTTTTTGAAAAACTAAAAAATTTTTTATAATTTATTATATACATCATTGATTTTCCAACTTGTGTTTTTTGGTATAATTTATGTTGTAACGCTTTATAACCAATTTTATATCCATTTGAAATGGTTTCTCTTCTTATCAATCTTGCAAAAAAAATCCAAGTAATTTTTTTTTTTATTTTCTTTTTTTTAATATATCCATAAAATTTTTTTTCAAATCTAAAGGGTACTTTGTTTTTCCAGTCAAGATAATGCAAAAATGGAATCCAATTATACCCAAGACCAACGTTACAACATTTTAAATTTTTTAATTTAAACAATCTTTCAAATACAGAATTTTTCCCGTATGAATTGTTAGAAGTTTTACAAAGAATTTTTTTAGCATCGGGACCGAACCCAGCAATTGAAAACATAGGATCACAAGACCTAACTATTTTTTTTTGTTTTAAAAAAAAATTTGGAAAATAACCGATATCAGCTTTAGTTTTTTCAATATTAAAAATTTTATTTTTTTTAGTGAACGTATAAGAGTAGGTGGGTACAAATATATTACCTTTTTCTCCGATTATTTTGCTCAAACATTGAAAGATCCATCTACTAGATACGAGCAAAAAATTTTTATTTTTAGTTTTTGGAACTCCAAGCATGCCTACATTAGTACTTAGAAATATAGAGTCACCTTTATCAATCCCAATGTCTAGAAGCTTTTTCTTTAACTCTTTTTGATCATAATCCGACATGAGCATTTAAATATATATTTTAGACAAACTAAATTTTAAGAAAGTTTTTTAATAATTAAATTATTAATCCACATACAATATTATTTGCATTTCCTCTTAAGTTTAAAATGTTTTTATAAATTTCATCATATTGCTGAGCCGCAGCAATGAATATTTTTTTTTCATTGTTTCTTAAGATATCAGGTGTCATAATTTTTTTTTCATAAAGCTCTTTTCCTACGAGATCTTTATTTCCATCCACAATTTCATATTTTTTAAGTTTTTTAAAAAAAATAGTTTTAGATATTAGTTGTTTGGCTATATTTCCAGATCCATAAATAACTAGATCATCAAATTTATTTGGGTCTAAAATTAAATAATCAGCTTTGTGCCCACTAAGATATTTTTTTAATTCTTCTAGAGTTTGAACGTTAAGCGAACCAAATTTTATTACTATATGATCATCTAGAAATATTTTTTTTATGCCACCTTCAAATAATTTAAAAAATAAAAATGCTATTGATTTTAGAATTTTAAAGTCTAATTCACTGTCTTTATAATTAACACTTATTTGATAATTGCAATCAACCAGTTTGTATTTTATACAATTATTAACAAACTCATTTATTTCATCTTCGCTGTCGTTTTCATCGGTAAAAATATATTTTACAGTTATTTTTGTTGGGTCAATTTCAGCATATGTTTTTAAATTTTCAAAAACATTTTGAAATTTTTGTCTTCCTCTCACTTTTTTAAAAGTTTCTTCTGTTCCCGCGTCTATACTAGTAGTAATTTTGACAAGACCTTTTTTTAAGAATTCATTTAAAGCTTCACTGTATCTTACCGAATTAGTAAAAACCCTATGATAGAGTTTCGGGTTTGCACTTTTGTTGATCTCCTCAAATATTTGTTTAAAAGATTTATCTAATGTCGGTTCGCCACCACCCCAAACTACCTGATTGCAATTACTTAAAGATTTATTTTCACTTAAGTAACTCACAAATTCAACAACATTATAATTAGACTTTTTACCACCGTAGTATATTTCACTACAATAATTGCATCTCAGATTACAAACAGAATGGTGTTCTATCGATAAGTGTGAAACATTAGCATTAAAGCTAGGCTTTTGATCAGTTTCTTTTAAGAAAACACAACCTTTGCAGTATTCATTTTTGTTTTCTTGTATTTCATCGAACAACCTCTCTCTAGCTTTTTTAATATCATCAGCTTTAGGAGTTTCATCATCTGTAATGGATATGAGCTTTGCGTCACCACGCATTTTGTTTTCAAAAAAAAATCTTTTACAGCACGCCCTGATTTCATTAGGAGCTAAATAGAGTGAACTTTCTAGATTTGAACATGTTTTGTATTTTTTTTTCATTAAAAGTAATCTGTATTATTTAATTAATTGATTAACTATTTTATCTTTTACTGTAACACATCTATAATTTTTTAATATAAATCTTTTATATTTTTTAACAATACGATCAATTAAATAAATTTTTTTTTTTTTATTTAAATTTTGCCTATTAATTTTAACATATTCATTTGCGAGCTCACCTCTCCAACGATATTGAATATGCGGTAGAAGTTTTGCATATTTGTTTTTTATTAGTTTGTTTTTTAAAAAAGAATTAATGTGTCTCCAAGCATTAAATTTAGAATCTAAATGAAACATCGAAATTTTCGAATTGGTTATTGAACTTTTGTTAAAGTATTTATGGTAAATAATATCAGAAGAAAAACAAATTTTTTTTTTATTATAAAAATGAGTTTTAAAAATAAAAAAAATATCTTCATATATTTTTGAAAAAAAAGTTATTTTATTTCTAGTTAAAAATTCTTTATTAAAAATAATTGCGATCGCCTCCATGTTATTGGTATTGTTAAAAAATTTTTCTAGATTGTATTTGCTATACTCAATATAAGGCGCCGAGATACTTTTTGATTTCTTTTTTAGATAGGTAATATTAGGTTTGTAGGTTTTTAAAAAATTAATTATTTTTTTTAAATTTTTAATTTCAAGATAATCATCAATATCTAAAAATAAAATATATTTAGATTTTGATTTTATCAAACCTAAATTTCTTGCCACACCTGGAGATCTCATTTTTTTTTTATTAGCTTTATATATTCTAATATTTTTTATTAGTGATATTTTTTTTTTTAATATTTCGTAAGAATTATCACTAGAATTGTTATCGATATATATAATTTCAATTTCTTTAAATTTTTCTTGTATACTGTAAATGTTATCAAAATTTTTTTTGATAAATCTTCTAGAATTAAAAAAAGGAATTATAATGGATACGTTGTATTTCATGCGCTATTTAATAAATAAGTCTTCTTAATTATAATTTAAACTGGTCTATAAATTTTTTTATTTTTTTTAAAATATATTCTTGTTCATTTTTTTTAATCCCGTAATAAAGTGGAATAGAAAGAGTGTTGCTAAAATATTTTTTTGCACCAGTAAAATTACCTAATTTTTTTTTATTAAAAAAAGAAAACATAAATAAAGGCTTGTAATGAAACTGAGGGAAAATATTATTTTTATTTAAATACTCAAAAAATCGATTTTTATTACTTTTTAATTTACTTAAATTTAAATTTATTAAAAAAAGATGAAAACTTGAATTTTTATAGTTTTGATATTTAGGGATACTTATATGTGTGTTAATTTTTTTTATTTCTTTTACATATCTTAGGTAGGCTTTTTTTCTATTTTGTAGAAAAATATTTATTTTTTGAAGTTGACTAACACCTAAAGCGCAATTTAGATCACTCAATCTATAATTCACAGAAAAATTTTTAATATCGTAATCCCAATACTTCTTATTTTTTATAATACTATGATTTTTTATTAATCTAATTTTAGAAGCTATCAATTTATTATTTGTAGTAACAACACCACCTTCACCAGTAGTGATTGTTTTCACGGGATGAAAAGAAAAAACACTTATGTCACTATGGCTGCAAGATCCGATCATAATTTTTTTATTGTTATGCTCATATTTCGCTCCGAACGCATGGCAGGCATCTTCAATCAAAAAAAATTTATATTTTTTTTTTAGTCTATAAAAATTAATTACATTTTCAGCGTAACCACCTAAGTACATAGTTATAACAGCTTTTATTTTTTTTATTTTATTTTTTTTTATACAGTCCATTAAAGTATCAGGTGTCATCTGACCTGTGGTTGAATCAACATCAGCCAAAAAAATATTAGCACCAATTTTTCTTGCCATACTGTAAGAGGCCACAAAATTTACAACTGGCATAATAATATTATCTTTAGGTAATAAATTTATGCCTCTAAATGCCAAATCCAATCCAGCCGTACCATTTATGCACGATACAGCATGCTTAACTTTCAGGTATTTGCATATTTTTTTTTCAAATAAGCTGACGAAATTACCGCTTGTTATCAGTTTGTTTTTGAGAGCCTTAATAATTATCTTTATATCTTTATTATCAATATATTGCTTATTATAGGTAATTTTTTTCATTTTATTAAAAAATACTTGACTGTTCAACTAATGAACATTAAGATCGTTCAATTATTGAACAATTATGAATAACAGTCAAGATTTATTAAATTTACTAAGAATAATTAAAAAAAAGCCAAAACTTTCGCAAAGAGAACTAGCTAAAAACTTGGGATTTAGCTTAGGAAAATTAAACTATTGTCTTAACGCAATAAAAAATAAAGGTTTTATAAAGATAGAAAATTTTAAAAATAATCCCAACAAAGCAAACTATATATACATACTAACACCTAAAGGTATTTCTGAAAAAGCAAAATTAACAATTAATTTTATGAAAAGGAAAATAAAAGAATATGAAGAGCTTAGAGCAGAAATAGATAAATCAAATCATAATGAAATTTAAATCAATTTTAATAACAGGTGGTACAGGATCTTTTGGTAAAGCTTTTGTTAGACATTTAATTAAAACAAGAAAAGATCTTAAAAGATTGGTTATTTTTAGCAGAGATGAATGGAAGCAAAGTGAAATGGCAAAAGAATTTCCTGTATCCAAATTTCCTTTTATTAGATTTTTCCTTGGAGATGTTAGGGATTTTGAAAGGTTAAAAAGAGCCGTTAAAGATATAGAGGTAATTGTACATGCAGCTGCGCTAAAACAAGTTCCAGCAGCAGAATACAATCCCATCGAATTTATTAAAACTAACATCATTGGCGCCCAAAATATAATAGAAGCATCAATAGAGCAAAATATCAAAAAAGTTATAGCCTTATCTACAGATAAAGCTGCGGCACCACTTAACTTATATGGCGCGACAAAGCTTTGTAGTGACAAGCTTTTTATTGCAGCTAATAATTATAGTGGAAAAAATATTTTTTCTGTTTGTAGGTACGGTAACGTAATGGGTACAAGAGGGTCAGTAATCCCTCTTTTTTTAGAACAGGTAAAAAAAGGGACAATCACAATAACTAATAAAGAAATGACCAGATTCAATATCACATTAAACGAAAGTATAGATTTAGTTTTATATGCAATAAAAAACTCTTTAGGGAATGAAATATTTATACCTAAAATTCCATCATATAGAATAATGGACTTAGCAAAGTCTATAAGTGAAAAATGTAAAATAAAAATACTAGGTATAAGACCAGGAGAAAAAATTCACGAGGAAATGATAACTGTAAACGACAGTTTTAACACTATTGAAAACTCAAAATACTATATTATTTTACCTAGTCTACAGAAGGCAACAATAAATAAATATTTAAAATATTATAAAGCCCAAAAAATAAATAAGCCTTTCAGCTACAACTCAAAAGATAATAAAAAATTTTTAAATGTTAAAGAGATAAAAGAATTAATTCAAAAAAATATCTCTTAATAATTGTAATTATGTATGGCTAATTTTCATTAAATTGCACCAATTATTAGTCTATTTTTATTATTAAATATTTGTATGAAAAGATTAATAATCGACCCTAGCAAAATATCGTTGAACTCTAGTGAGGAGAATGTTTTCTTGCAAGGTGCTTTTCTTAACTACCTTGATAATGATCGTAGACAAAAAATAAATTATTCTATTCTTTCAAAAACAAAATTAGACATAGATAGTGAGATTAAGCAGGCAATACGTAATAGAGAAATTTACGACGAGGTTCTACAAGAACTATTTCCAATTTTAAATAAATTAAATAAAATTAATTGGAATTATAAAACTTGGAATTTCTTTATAGGTCCTTGGTTAAATAACTACATTGCAGTTATAAGAAACAGAATCGATTTAATAAAACCCTTAATAAATTCTGATATAAATTATGAAGAGCAAATAAGAATAGGCAGGAACACCTCTCTGACATGTAATGACATACGTCATTTCACTTATAAATGTAGTTTAATTGAATGGAATGAAAAATTATTTTCAAGAATTATATATATTATGCATTCTCAAAATTTCATTAATGATGCTAGCCTTTTAAATCCAATACAAAATACTATTAAAAAAAAAGAGGGATTTCTTAATAAAATTAATTATATTTTAAAAATTAATATAATTAAATTTTTTGAACGAGTAATTTGTTTTAATAACAATTATTTATTCTATAATAGTTATATAAATAATAAAAATAAGTTATTTAAAATTATTTTAAAACTTAGAGATGTTCCTTTTATATATTCTTTTGCCTTTTTTAATAATAAAATTATAAATGAAGAAATAAATTTTTCATTAAGAAAAAAAATAAATATTAATTTTGAATCAAAAAATTTAGATATAAAAATTTTAAAATTTCTTTTAATAGAATTATTGCCAACAATTTATCTTGAAGGATTTCAACAGCAAAAAAAACTTGCAGAAAATTCACATCTACCAAAAAAAATAAAGAAAGTTTTTATTACACATGCTTACTCCGAGAATAGCTTCAAATTTTGGTTAGCCGACCAAATAAATGGTGGTACAAAACTTATACACGGACAACACGGTGCTGGACACAACATTTATAAAGAATTTTTTGGTGATTTTCATGAAATAAATATTTCGGAAAAATATTTTACCTGGGGCTGGAAAATTGATAATAAAAAGGTAGTTCCTGTAGGTAATTATTTAATAAATAAAAGAAATAAATTTAACTCTTCATATAATAAAAATATTTTACTTGTGTTACCGACTGCAAACATTTTTAAACGAGACTCAAATATTTATTATGCCGATAGTTTAGCTGAAGATGCAAAAGAATATCAAAAGTTTGTTGACAGTATAAATCCAGGTTTATTAAATTCCATCAGTATAAGAAACCACCCTCAAAAAGTTCGAAGAGAACTAGATTTTATAAATTTTATTTCTTATGATAGAAAAAAAATTAAAAATACAAATCCCAATATCAGCTTTGATAAATTAATTAAGAATCAAGGACTAGTAATTTTTAATTATCTATCTACAGAATTCTTTAAACTAATGTCATTAAATATACCTTGTATTTTATTATTAAATAAAAACATGTTTAATTATATGGTTGTTAATGAGGTAAAAAATGATTTTCATAAGCTTTCAAGTATTGGAATTCTTCACACAGATGGAGCAAGTCTGGCAAAAGAAGTTAATAAAATCTCTAACAATATTGAGAGTTGGTGGAATAATAAAAAATCTATTAAAATAAAAAATGAATTTTGTGCAAAACACTCAAATCCAAATTTTGATACTCAACTTTTTATAAAGGAATTAAATAAATTATAAAATTATTATGATGAATAAAGAAAAAATTAAAATTATTATAAAAAACTTAGTGACAACAAAAAATAATAAAGAAAAAATAAATATTTTTTTTTGTAATCCAACAATAAAACTAAACCAAACAATAAAAAAAAAAACAATATTAATCTTTTATGGTGATTATATGTTAACAAGATTTATAAAAGTTTTTTTTTATCTTTTGCATTCAAATATAAAATTTCGAAAAAATTGTTTTTTTTTATTTAATTTAGAGAAAACTTTATTTATAGGGCACAATTTTTTTCCTGATTGGCCAGGCGCATACTTAAAAAATAATTTTTTTAATAACGCCTTTGCGTGGATAAAAAAATTTATTTATATTTTCATTTTTAAAAAAAAATTAAAGCTTATTTTTATAGAAACACTTTAAAATGACTACACTGCTGAAACTAGATATTAAAAAAACCAATGGCGTTTTATTTGACAGCAAAAACAATTTAATAAGAAAATTTTACTTTCAAAATAACAATAATAGTAAAAAAAAATTAATAAATGAATTCAACGGCTATAGATGGTATTTAGAAAGATTAAACAAAAAAAGATTAAATAAAGAAATATTCAGTGTGCAAAAAAAATCAAGCTCATTATTATTGCCAGTTTTTAAGGGTCGACATTTTAATTTTTGGAATAAAACAATTTACAATACAGATGTAGTCGATAAGGTTATACGCCACTATAATTTATTGTGGCCTAGAGAAAAATATGTTCCTTTCCATGGTGACCTAACTATTGAAAATATCATTTTTTTAGAAAACAATAATATTGTATTTATTGATTGGGAAAATCATAAATTTAAAGAAGAATGGGGGTTAGATCTTTGTTATTTCTTAATTTCTTTGATTGTTTTACCTACCATAAGTTTTAACAAAAAATATATAAAACAATCAGAATTAAATTTATTTAAAAGTTATTGGAAAAAGACTTTTAAACAAAAAAATTATAGTTATTTAAAAGATCCTATTCAATTTATAAAAAAAAGATGCACTAACAAAGGTCACTTTTTTTTTAAAATTACAAAAAAATTAGCCACTCAAATAAACCAATCAATACTATAAGCTGTGAGTCAAAAATTTATTAATAAAACTGCGATAATAATATCTTGGCCGAGAGAAATAGATATGTATTCAAATTTCTTTAATTTGGATGATGATCTATCGTTTGATTTCATTGTTAATGATGTAAAATCTTTAGAAAAAGGAAGAAATCAATCAAACAAATTAATAGAGGAAATTTTAAAAGACAGAAAAATTAAATACAAGTTATTTACAAAAATATATTTGAAAACGATGTATAAAAAAGTCATTAGTACGGGGGAAATTTGTGCAATGCATATTAACTTGTATTCAATTATAAAACACATTTATGCTGTTACTATAGGATTTGCATTAGAACTTACAAAAATTTCAATAATAATTAAAAAAATTACCGGAAGGCCATTTACAGCCAATGGAATTAAATCAAAAATTGGGATTGACTGGTTTCCTGAAAAAAAAATTGGATATATTTCTATAAAGTTTCCGGATGGTGCTGACTTTCAATTACAAAATTATCCCTTCCCATTTTATGAAAATATTTTTGATGTTTTTTTAAGCTATACTGATTTAGAAATTTCTTTAATTAAAAAAAAATTTAAAAAAAAAATATGTCAAAAAATTGAATATTTTAGATACAGTGAACCAAAAAAAAAAAGTAAAGAAAAAATTGATTTAATTAAAGAATTTAACTTAGACCCAAAAAAACAAACTATAGTTTGGATACCCTCTCATTTGAATCATAAATTAGACGAAGATAAAAATATATTAGATTGGTATAAAGAAATTAATTTCTTGAGCCAATCTTATAATTTTATAATAAGACCTCATCCTAAAACTTTGCTCAGAAATGATTCTATTTTAAAAAAGTTAAAAAAATATGAATTAAATATTGACACAGACCACAACCGCTCTTTAAAAGAAATGATTGAATTTGCTGACCTTATTTTTGCAGATTATGGAGGCATTATTTTTGATAGCATATATTTAAACAAAAAAGTTGTTTTGTTAGATATGCAAGATAGTTCTGAATTTGTTAAAATTTTAAAACAAAATAATTCTTTAGATATTCGGATTAGAGAAAATCTTCTCTGCATGAAAATAGGTGAGACAAAAAAAAAAATACTTTCTAACATTAAAGAAGCTTTAACTGACAAATATCAAGAGGCAATAAATAAAAATAAACTAATTTACTTTGGAGAAGATAAAGGGTTAAATTTCCATCAGCTTATTAATTTTTTAAAACATTTATGAAAAAAAAAAAAATTATAATTATAGGGGGTACAGGTTTTATAGGATTCCATTTAGCTAAATTTCTAATAAAAAAAAATTATGAAGTTATAAGCGTCTCAAGAAAAAATCCCAAAAAAATTAGGTTTTTAAAAAAAGTTAAATATATAAAAGTGAATATAGTTCAAAAAAAAAAACTTTTAAAAAGTCTGAAAAAGTATTTAGATACAGATTATATCATCAACTGTGGTGGAGAAGTCGAGCACAAAAAAAAAAAGAAAACAATTTTAAGTCATTTTAATGGATCTATAAATATTGCAAATATATTTTTAAACAAACCTTTAAAAAAATTTATTCAAATTGGTAGTGGTCTAGAATATGGATCTTTAAAATCACCTCAGTCTGAAAGCGCTTTATGCAATCCTGAATCAAATTACTCTAAAGCTAAATATTTAGCTTCAAAAAGTTTATTAGATCTTTATAAAAATTATAATTTACCTTTAGTATTAATAAGACCCTATCAGCTCTATGGTCCTGCTCAAGATACAAATAGATTAATCCCTTTTGTTATCAAAGCTTGTTTGCAGAACAAACATTTTCCATGTTCAGAAGGAAAACAGTACAGAGACTTTTTGTATATTGATGATTTTGTTAATTTTATTTTTAAAATTATTAGAAAAGACAATATTAAAGGTGAAATATTTAATGTAGGTTATGGGCGTCCAGAACAAATTAAAAAAATTATTTATAAAATAACAAAAATAATTAACAAAGGCAGACCTAAATTTGGAAAGATTAAATTAAGAACTGAAGAAAATTTAATTACTTACGCAAATATTAAAAAAGCAATGAGTTTTACTGAATGGAAACCTAAGGTAAAACTAATTTCAGGCTTACAAAAAACTATTAAATATTACAAAAAGTTATATTTATGAAAGTCTTAAATTTATTAAAAATAATTTTTTTTAATACGTGCAATGTTAACAGTACAAATAATTTGGGTGTGTAGTTCAGTGGTAGAACGCTACGTTGACATCGTAGAGGTCGTAAGTTCAATTCTTATCACGCCCACCAATATTCTCTTTATTTGTTGATATAATTTAGTTTTTATCTATTTACATTAAATTTTTAAGATAATATAAGACAGTGCCTGGTAATTATTGCGAAGGGGCCACACCCGATCCCATTCCGAACTCGGAAGTAAAGTCCTTCAGCGCCAATGGTACTTTGTCTTAAGACACGGAAGAGTAGGACATTGCCAGGCTAAAATTTAGAATTTATGAAAATAGCAAGCTCACTCAAATCATTAAGAAAAAGAGATCTTAACTCTAAAATTGTTAAGCGTAGAGGTAAAATCTACGTAATAAATAAAAAAAATCCCAGATATAAAGCTCGTCAAGGTTAATTAAATGAGCGAACAAGAACACAAAAATACTTGGAATGGTTTTACTAAGCTTGTTTTATTTGGAACACTAGCTGTAATTTTACTCTTAGTAATTTTAGCTATAACACTACTTTAAATTTAAAATCTTAAAAATGATAATTGGATCTATAAAAGAAGACATTAATTTAGAAAAAAGAGTTTCAATTACTCCAGAAACAGCAAAAAATATTATTGCCCTAGGTTTAAGTATTAACCTAGAAAAAAATTATGCCACTCATCTAGGAATAGAAGACAAACAATATGCAGATAATGGCGTAAAGTTTTTTAATAACTCAAAAGAAGTAATACATAACTCTAGTTTATTATTAAAAGTTAATTGTCCAACTGACGAAGAAACTAAAGTTTTGAAAGAAAAAACTATTCTTGTTGGAATTTTTAACCCATCAAAAAATCAAGATAAGCTCAAAGAAGTTTTAAAAAAAAATATTAATGTTTTTTCACTTGAGCTTTTGCCACGTATCTCAAGAGCTCAATCAATGGACGTCCTTTCTTCTCAGTCTAATCTAGCTGGGTACAGAGCTGTAATAGAATCTATTTATGAATTTGAAAAAGCAATTCCTATGATGATGACGGCCGCAGGAACAGTGCCCGCAGCTAAAGTATTAGTCATCGGAGCAGGTGTTGCTGGATTACAAGCTATAGCAACATCTAAAAGACTAGGAGCAATAGTATCAGCAACAGATGTTAGGGTAGCCTCTAAAGAACAAGTGGAAAGCTTAGGGGGAAAATTCTTAATGGTAGAACAAGATGAAAATTTAGAAACTGCAGGTGGCTACGCAAAAGAGGCTAGCGAAGAATTTAAAAAAAAACAAGCTGATCTTTTAAAAGAAGCAATGATTAAGAACGATATAGTAATTTGCACAGCTCTTATACCTGGAAGGCCCGCACCAAGGATTTTAAATGAAGAACTTGTAAAATTAATGAAACCAGGATCAATTATATATGATTTAGCAGCAGAACAGGGTGGTAATGCAGCTTATTCAGAAGTTGATAAAATTAATATAGTTAATGGAATAAAAA
>Ga0307986_10001997_pt1 | contig 14686 bp, 14 predicted proteins | sample EllFjometageno82_FD_203170 | JGI IMG/M metagenome (GOLD analysis project Ga0307986, IMG submission 203170) | Marine microbial communities from Ellis Fjord, Antarctic Ocean - #82 | ecosystem: Environmental > Aquatic > Marine > Unclassified | place: Southern Ocean | collected 2014-10-09
TCACCAGTGTTTGAGATAAATAAATGAGACTCGTCAGGTGAAAGCGCTATTCCATTAGGTCTTTCCATATCTGTAACTAAAACTTCTAACGTTTTTTTTTTTGGGTCACATTTAAAAACATAACATCCCCCGTACATCATTTTACCCGGAAATCCCTCTACTCTTTTCGGGTTAATAATACCATAAGGAGGGTCGGTAAAAAAAATGGTTCCATCTGAATGAACACATACATCATTTGGTGAATTTAATCTTTTTTCTCTATATTCATCTGCTATTAACGATATAACATTTTTTTGATCTGTTTTTGTAACTCGTCTTGCACCGTGCTCACATGTAATAAGGTTACCCTCATTATCAGAAGTGTTTCCATTCGAAAAGTTTGATGGTGATCTAAAAGTTTCAACTTTGTTAAAATCAAAACTTAACATTCTATTATTTGGTATGTCGCTCCAAATAACTTTGTTTAATTTTTTTAAATAACACGGTCCTTCCGTCCAAATACTTCCAGTATGTATTTTCTTAATATTTAATTTGTTAATATATTTTTCAAACATTTAAAATTTTATTTTTATTTAAAAATAATTTAATTTTTTTTACTATATATTCTATTTCTTGTTTTTTTAAATCATAAAATATTGGAAGTGAAATGCTATTTTTATAAAATTTTTCTGCACCAATAAAATCTTGTGATAATTTTTTTTTAAAGAATGAAAATCTATAAATAGGATTATAGTGATATTGAGGAAAAATGTTAAATTTATTTAAAAATTTAAAAAAGGAATCTTTTGAGGTATTAAAATTTTCAAAATTTATATTTAACACAATTAAATGAAAACCATTAATTAAGTTTTTATTTTTATATATTGAAATATTTTTAGAAATTTGATTAATCTCATTCACGTAGTTTAAGAAAATTTCTCTTCTTTTTTTTATAAATTTATCTAATTTTAAAAGTTGGCTGACTCCTAAAGCACAATTAATGTCACTTAATCTATAATTAAAGCCTAATTGTTTTATGTCATATTTCCAATATTCTTTTTTATCTCTTTCTATTCCGTGGCTTCTTAAACTTCTTATTTTTTTAGCGATCTTTTTTGAGTTTGTTAAAACAATCCCACCTTCTCCGCTAGTAATAGTTTTAACTGGATGTAGAGAAAAAATACAAATATCTGAGTGCTTACAAGATCCTATAGGATATTTTTTATTTTTATATGTGTAGCTAGCTCCTATGGCGTGACAAGCGTCTTCTATTATATAGAAATTATATTTTTTTTTAAGATTGTATAATAGAATATTATTCTCAACATAACCTCCTAAATACATACTTATGATTGCTTTAATTTTTTTTATATTATTTTTTTTAATACACTCTAAAATTTTTTCAGATGTCATTTGGCCACTAACTGGGTCTACGTCTACAAGAAATATTTTAGCTCCTAATATTTTAGCCATACTAAAGGAGGCAATAAAATTGATAGCAGGCATTAAGATAATATCATTTTTCTTTATATCGATTGAAAGGTAGGCAAGATGCAATCCTGCCGTTGCACTATTACAAACTAAAGAATACTTGCTCTTAAACTTTTTAGTAATTTTTTTTTCAAATAAATCTACAAAATTTCCAGTTGTTATTTTTTCTTTTTTAAGTGATTTATTTACAGAAATTAAATCAGATTTATCTATGTACTGCTTACCGTAAGGAATTTTTTTCATTTGTTAAAATCTTCACTCTCTATAAATATTGTTAATCTAATTAATTGCAATAATAAATTCTTATTTGTTGTAAATACTCCATATATTACAATGGATTTTAATAAAAATTAATATGTTTAAATTAATTATAATTTTTTTTTTTCACTTTCAGTTCTGAGTTGGCCACAAGCACCTAATATATCTTGACCTCGAGATCTTCTGATTGTCGCGATATAACCTGCGTCTTGAATAATTTTGCCAAATATTTCTATTTTATCTCGTTTAGTTGGTAAATATTGAACTCCTGGCCAAGTATTAAACTCTATAAGATTAACCTTACATGGAAATTGGGCCATAAGTTTAACTAATTGTTTGGCACACTCAACACTATCATTGATTTCTCTAAGCATAACATACTCTAAAGTTATTTTTTCTTTAACAACTGAGCTATAATATTTACATTGCTCAATTAAATCTTTTATCTTAAATTTTTTATTTATAGGCATAATCATTTCTCTAATATCATCAGTTGGTGCGTGGAGAGATAATGCTAAATAAGTACCTATTTCATTTGCTGCATCTGGTATTCTGTTAGCAATACCGGCTGTGGAAACAGTTATTTTTTTGGGTCCATAATTTAAACCCTCTTTGTCTTTTAATATTTCAACAGCAGTTTTAACATTGTCATAGTTATAAAAAGGTTCGCCCATACCCATAAGCACAATATTGGTTATTTTTTTTTGTTCACCCCAATCATTAATCTTTTCTTTAGCTATCATTACTTGATTTATTATTTCTGCAAAACTTAAATTTTTTACCAAGCGTTGTGTTCCTGTGTGGCAAAATTTACAGTTTAAAGTGCAGCCCACTTGCGATGAAATACAAAGTGTTGCTCTAGTTTTTTCAGGAATGTACACACACTCTACTTCATTATCATCAAAAAGTTTTATCAACCATTTTATAGTTCCGTCACTTGAAGTTTGTGTGTTGACAATTTTCGGCTTTTGTAAACTTATTAAATTATCTAGTCTATTCCTAAGTTCTATTGGAAATGTAGTTAGGTCTTTAATTTTAAAAGAGCCATTTCTGTAGACAGATTGCCAAATCTGTTTTCTACGCATAGAAACTTTTTTTTCTTCTATCGCTAAATCTTTAATCAGAAAATGCTTTAAACTTTCGTAATTAAATTCAAAAAAATTTTTTTGGCTCATCTAATCATAGAATATAGATTAATATGTTGATTGTGTATACTTTGTACTTTTGATAAACACTTCAATGTTTTTGCAAATAAAAAAAATTCCTAAGTTATCCTGGAGCTCAAAATCACCTAGAAATCTTAAACCCTCTTTTAAAACTTTATTTTTATTGTGTTTTGGTTTAACTATATTCGGTTTTGGTGAGGGCTTATTGATCATTTCGACTCTTGGTGCTTCTCCTTGGAATGTTTTACATCAAGGTCTAGCTTTAAATTTTGGCTTTTCTGTTGGTACATGGGCTTTTCTAGTAAGCTTAATAGTTCTGTTATTATGGTTTTTTTTAGATGAAAAAATAGGAATGGGTACGATATTAAATCTTATTATCATTTCGATTATGATTGATTTAACAATATATTTTTTCCAAGCTCCAGCATTTTGGATTAATCAATTTTTATTGTGTTTGGTTTCTGTCTTAATGGTCGGTTTTGGTAGTGGAATATATTTAATAGCAAGATTAGGTCCAGGACCTAGAGATGGACTGATGACTGGTTTACAAAAGAAAACAGGTTTTTCTATTGCAGTGATCAGGGGTGTAATTGAAATTATTGTAGTTTTGTGTGGATGGCTATTAGGTGGTACCGTTGGTATAGGTACCCTACTCTATGCACTGGGTATCGGTCCCGCTGTGGCTTTTGGTTTACATATAGTTAAGAAAATTAATAGTTAGTTTTAAGGCTTTTTGGCTCAACTAGTTGACAGCTTTGGTTTTTTTTAACTATAAACTTATAGATAGATCTAGATTTTCATAGTTAAATAAGCAGTAAAATATTGTAAAATTTTTTACAAAATATTAAACTTTATTTAATATGGAAAAACAAAAAGAAAGAGAAGATAGAATATATGCTAGATTAAAGCTTAACAATCTTCCCTTTAGATTAAAACAAGACAATTTCAAAGAACTAGGGAGTGCTGTTGCACTAGCGTTTCGTGAAATTTACAACAATCAAGTTGAAAGCGTAAAATTAAGATGGATTTTCTCTACTGTAAAAAGATTTAAAATTTTCCTTGAAATATTTTATGCCAATGAGAAAGGAGTTGAAATTTACAAAGAAGAAATTGCAAAAAAACTACCAGAATATTCTTACAAAACAATATCGAAAATTATTGACGACGGATATGCAAAAAAAATCTATGTGTCCTTAAAACCAGACGGCGAAACTGGTACAGATGCTAAAATAAAAAACTTAAGACCATCGGAAGATTTAATGATAGATTTTCTTAATTGGTCTATAAATATTTTTAAATTGATAAATAATACAATTAATAAAAATAAAACTCGAGATTGAATTATTATTTTTTTTGGTAATTTATATTAATTGACAAGTATATTAGTTGCCTAAGATATAAATATATGAACTATACTAAGCCTTTTAATCTATTAAAAAATTTACCTGGTAAGCTTAATAATTTTTATAATAAAAATTCCAAATCTTCTTTTAAAATTAATAATAAATCTAAAAATAAAAAAATTTTCGATCCTGTAACAAATTTAGATAAGGCTTTTGAGAAATTTATAAGACGCACTATTATCAAACAATTTCCCAAGGATGCTATTTTAGGTGAGGAATTCTTAGAAAAATACTCTGATAACAGTTATAAATGGTTTATTGATCCCATTGATGGAACGAAGGCTTTTATGATTGGGGCTCCAACGTGGTCAAATTTAATTGGGCTAACTCATAAAAATCAATCTGTTTTAGGCTTGGCAAATTTTCCAGCTTTAAATAAGTTTTATATAAATGATCAAAAAAAATCTTACTTAATCAGTAGTAAAAAAACTATTTTAAAAACTTCGAAAGAACATGTTTTAAAGAAATGTAAAGTTATAGGACATTTATACGAAACGTTATTTCAGAAAAAATATAATAAACAAATTAAAAAAGTTATATCTTCTTCTGCTTATTTTGGTGCAGCAACATTTGATGCTTTAAATTTTTGTTTACTGGCAGAAGGAAAAGTAGAAGCGGTAATTGAGACTAATCTCAAACCTTTCGACATAGTTCCCCTTATTCCTATAGTGGAAAAAGCCGGAGGAATTGTTACTACTTGGAATAATAAATCAGCAGTACAAGGTGGAAACATATTGGCTGCTTCTAATAAAAGACTACATAATAAAATTTTAAAAATATTAAAATCTTCTAGTTAAATTTTAATTTATTAATTTATTATTTTTGGATAGGTCAGCTCTAATTGATGAAAGAATAATTACAATTAAAAAAGGGATAGCAATTAAATTCATTGTCTTCCAACTGGTCATGCTCAACATGTACCCTGCTGACAAACTGGCTAAAGCTTGTGTTGAAAAAACAAGGATGTCATTAAATCCTTGGGCTTTGAACTTTTCTTCTTCTCTGTAAGATAAAACAAGCAATCCAGTACCTGATAGGTATAAAAAATTCCATCCTATTCCTAAAAAAACTAAAGAAAATAAATAGTTAATGAAAGAAGGCTCTAAAAAACTTAATAAAATTGTTAAAATGAAAAAAGATACACCTATATATATTATTTTACTGTTTCCAAACTTTCTTATCAAATTTCCTGTAATTAAAGATGGCAGGAACATGCTGACAATATGCAGCTGAATAACAATACCAGTTTTATTTAAACTATAGTTTTCTATTACATGCATATTAATAGGTGTTGCAGTCATCAAAAAAGACATGACAGCATATGCAAAAGCAGCAGATGTAACGGCTTGCAAGAACCTGGGTTGTGAAATGAGCTCAAAGTAACTTCTTCCATTATATTTTTTAACTCTTTTTAATTCTGTTTTTGGATTGTAAAAACTTAAAAATAAAATAGGTATAAACGTTAAAACAGCTAAAGATAAATATGATCCAACAAATAAATGTCCGCTTATTAAATCTCTATTAAAGTTAGCAATATTAGGCCCAAGAAGAGCAGAAAAAATTGAAGCTAACATGATAATTGAGAGTGCTTTTGGTATGTAAGATCTTTTTACGCTTTCGGCTGCAGCAAATCGGTACTGGTGGGTAAAGGCCATTCCATTACCAATAAAAAAACAAGCAAGACAAAATAAATAGAAATTTTTATCCCATACGGCATAAGATGCCAATAAAACCGAAAGTGTGCTAAAAAGAGCTCCATATAAAAATCCAACTTTTCTTCCTAATCTACCCATAATTTTAGCCGCAAAGAAAGAAAAGACAGCAACACCTACTATCATTAAAGAAGTTGGAACAGTTTGAAGAGATTTTATTGGGCTTAATGTACTACCGATAATCCCGCTCAAAAAAACGTTCACAGGAGCTGGTGTAAAACTAAATATTTGACTTACGGTAATAATCCAAAGGTTTTTATTCATTTTAAGTTAGGCTAGACTATTAAGCAGTATAACATATTATAAATTGACACACAAAATTAAGCATGAGTAAAAAAACGATAGGTATATCAATTGCTCTTTTTGGAGTCCTTATATTTTTTTCAAATGAGGATAATGCATGGATAGTTTCAGCTATTCTTTTGGGCTTTGGTAGCGGTATTTTTTTCTGGAAAGATTAATTTAACTTAACAGGGAATATACAAATAGTTACTTACTGACTTTTCCAAAAGAGACTAAAACTTAAAATAATAAAAAATTTATTTTTAAAATTTCAGCTATAAAAGTAAGTGGATCTCCAATGATTGGCACCTATACAAACAATAAAGACCAAACTTCAAACTTATTAAATTTTTTATTCACGATATTTATTTGGTTTTCTTTAAAAGGAAACCATTTTTTTATAATATACTTAAATAAATAAAACCCTAACAACCAGTTAAATATGAAACCTAAATGTTTCCTTAACTCACTGTTTTGAGGTCAAATAAATTGTGTTCACTTGCGTGTAATAAACTAGCTAAAGTTAGCTAACTTGATAATGGAAAAATAGTAGTTGCTAAAAAAATATTAGAAGAAGAGAAAGATAAGTTGTCATTTTTTTGTATAACTAATACAAATCAGCTTATCATAAAACACTAATTTTTTTTTGTATTTTTTCTTAACTTCTTCAATTCCAATTTTTAATTCTTTAGATGAAAGCTTTAAAAGACATGACGTAAATCTATTTTTAATCATTCTAAGATATGAGTCTTTAGTTATTTTTACCTTAAAAACAAAATAATTAATTTTGTATTTTTTAAAATTATACTTAATTAAATTGAAAATTTTTTCATCTTTTTTTAAACTTTGCATAAGCTTTACTTTAAAAACTTTAAACAAAGGCCAGTAATTTTGTCTTGGATGAAGTGCTAAAATTATAATTTTTCCTTTTGAGTTAAGGTTTTTTTTTGATGTATTTAATATTTTTTTAATCTCAAAAAATTTAAAAAAATGAATAGACTGCTTGAATAAAATAAGATCAAATTTTTCTTTTGTTTTTCTTAGGTATTTAACGGCGTTAATTTTAACAAACTTTATATTTCTTGTAGCATTTTTGTGATCAACAATGTCAATACCCAAGGGCAAATTGCTCATTTGATACTTTTTGGAAAAAGTGGAGATAATCTTTCCACGTCCACAACCGATATCTAAAATTTTTATTTCTTTGCTAAATTTAATTCTCTTTTCTAAAAAATTAACTATACCTGAGTTATATTTAGGTGAAGAAAGCCAAGTTTTTTTATCCCAATTTTTTAAATTTTTCATTGTCTAAATTAATATAGAATTTTACTATTTAAGTGATAGAAAACTTTATATATTAAGGATTGATTAACTTAAACAATCAGTTAATTTAAAAATAAAATGAGTTCTCATAGAACAAACATACCCAACTCTTTGAACGAACATTGGATGCCATTTTCATCTAATCGTGACTTTAAAAAAAATCCAAGACTAATTACAAGTGCAAAAGGCGTCTACCTAAAAACACATGAAGGTAATACTTTGATTGATGCGAGTTGTGGCTTATTTTGTAATCCTTTGGGTCACGGCAGAGAAGAAATTGCAGAAGCTGTTGGCAAACAACTAAGAGAGTTAGATTTTGTTCTTCCTTTTAATCAAGGATTTGGTGGGTCATTTGAACTAGCAACAAGAATTGCGAAACACACACCTGAAGATTTAAATAAAATTTTTTATACAATTTGTGGCTCGACGGCAGTGGACTCAGCTATTAAGATTGCTATGGCTTATCACGCTGCTAGGGGTAACAAAAAAAGATTTAGATTTGTGGGTCGTGATAGAGGCTATCATGGGATGAACATAGGTGGTTTATCTGTAGGTGGTTTCAATAATTATAAAGAGATGTGTGCAAGTGTTTTAATGCCGGGTGTTCAGCATATGCGTCATACTCTTTTGCCGGAACATAAATTTATAAAAGGACAACCTGATACAGGAGCTGAATTAGCTGACGATTTAGAATTGATTGCAAATAAATTTGAAGGGGAAGTAGCAGCATGTATTATTGAACCAATTGCTGGATCAACAGGAATTTTAGTTCCACCTAAAGGTTATTTAAATAGGTTAAGAAAAATTTGTGACAAACATGGTATTCTTTTAATCTTTGATGAAGTAATTACTGGTTGGGGAAGAACAGGCTCTCCTTTCGCGGCCCAGGAATTTAATGTTACTCCAGACATTATGACTCTAGCAAAAGCCACAACAAATGGCGTTGTTCCTATGGGAGTTGTAGCTGTGCGGGATGGAATATATGACGTTGTTATAGAATCTGCTCCAGAAGGAGCAATTGAATTATTTCACGGTTATACATATTCAGGAATACCTGCTGCTGTCGCCGCTGCTTTGGCTGTACAAGATATATTTGAAAAAGAAAATATATTTAATAAAGTAAAAGAATTATCACCTTACTTTCAAGAAGCTTTACATTCATTGAAAGACTTAGAGTGTGTAGAAAATATTCGGGGCTATGGTTTGCTAGGTGGTGTAGATATTAAAAAGAAAGATAAGCCGGGTAAAGCAGGCTTTCAAGTTTACAAGGCTTGTTATGAAAATGGAGTAAATCTTAAAGCAACTGGTGACGCTTTGGTTCTGGCACCTCCGTTTATTTCTGAGAAAAAACATATTGATGAAATCTTTGATAAAATTAGAAAAGGTATTAATCAATACATGAAGCGGTAATATTAATTTTATATACTACACCTAGTAAGTATTTATGCGTTTGTAACTCCAAGAAAATTTTGCCAAATATAAATAATTGACTTTGTATATATAATCTAATTGAATGATGTGACTATGAAAGTTAAAGCACATGTAATTAACAATCAAGGTTCCGACCAGTTTAAATACCTACAACGTGGAGAGAACAAACGTGCACATAGAGTGGATATTAACGAGTTGAATGCAAGATTAAACCAAACTAAGTGGACGAATTTTTTTTCCAATAGTATGTATGTTATTTTTTTTTCAATATGCGTAATTGCTTTATCTGTAATAAGTATCAAATTTTAGTTACTAGTGCTCTTATACAAATAAAATAAAAATTACTAAAAAGTTTAGTTAATTTTTCCGTTATATTTTGTGAAAATACATTGTCCCCAATAGCGCTAGGAGTTATATAATATTTCTTTGAGATTTTATCTTTTGAAATTATCTTCATTTTTACTAAAATTTCTAACTTTCGAACACAGGTCGCTCTTGGTATGCCAGTAACTTCAGCTACAGAGGTTGCGCTTATACTTGCGCTAATATATTCTTTAATTAAGCTTAGATTATCAAATACATTTGTTTGAGATAATTTTTTTTCTTTTGCTCTTAATGTAAATAAATGCACAACTTGCAAAGCTATGAGTACAAGCTCAACGTCTTTTAGTTGTTTGCTCCATAATTTAAGATATTCAAGTTGTGCACCCAAATAATGAAACCAATAAAAGCTAAACTTATCTTTTACCTCTTCTACTACTTTTTCTCTGGTAGTAGAAAAATTTATTTTATCACAAACATAACATATTAATTTACACACTTCTTTGATTTCACCTTCAATAAATACATTATAACTTTGTTTATATTGCTCGTTAGGTAAGAAGCCAATATTTCTATTTTTTTTGTTGAGAACTTTTTGATTTATAAGTTGTAAAATTTTTCTTCTTGCAGTCTCTTTCGGTAAAAACGTATCTTCTCCAATTTTAATTATGGATATTCGCGGTGGATTAGATTCATGATGGTTTTTCCAAAATTTATCAAAACTAATATTAAAATTGAGGTCGTAATCTTTTTTTCTCAAAATATCTTGATGAGCTTGTTTTGCGTAGTATAGAACTAGATTACCACTTTCTATACTTTGATACCTAACAAACAATCCTGATAAAAATTTAGCCTGAAACTCTACAAACAAATATTGATACTCAATGAAGTTTTCTAAAATTACTTTTTCTACAATTTCTTGCGTGGGAGACTGCATAATTTTAATTCTTATTTTTAGTGCTCAATTTGGGTTAAATAAGCTTGAAATGAACGAGAGTCAACGCCAATTAAGTATCGTGTTTACAGTTTTTTTATTATTAGTTTTTGACTAGATAAGATTTTTTAGGAAATAATGTAAAAGCAATAGGTTTAATTGGATGCAGCAAGTATTATTAATCCAAAAATTACGCTCAAGATTAAAAAAAATATTAGAAAATTTTTCTTTTTTTCTTTTTTTCTCTCAACTAGAATTCTTTTTATAAAATGATCAATATTAGGTCCAGTTGACCTAAGATTTACTGTATTTATCCCCTCTTTATTGGCATCTACAGAAAAATTATTTTCTTTAAGCTGGGTTGTCATGTCACGAAAATATAACTATTAATAATCTATTATAATACTCATCAGATTCATAATGAGTTTAATAAAGTAGAATAAGCACCAATATGAGTTTTTAATAACTTGGTAAAAAAAATATAATAATTTTGAAAAAATATAAAAATATAATTATTAATTCTAATAACCATTTAGGCCTTCTTACTCTTGATAGAAAAAATGAAAATAATTCTTTTAATATGGAAACTTCTAAGGAAATTTATGAAGGTTTAAAAGAACTAGAGATGAACTCATCTGTAAGAGTAATTCTAATTCAAGGAAATCATAAATTTTTTTCTCCTGGAGCTGATATAAAAGAGCTTAGTGGCTTAAATACAGAGTCTGCAAGCTCAAAGGGACTCTTTAATTTTTTCGATAAAATAAAAGAAATCAATGTTCCGATTATAGCAGCCGTTGAAGGGTATGCTTTAGGAGGAGGTATGGAACTTGCTTTACTGTGCGATATCATTATCGCATCTAAAGAATCTAAATTTGGTCAACCTGAGGTTAATTTGGGTCTAATACCAGGAATAGGAGGAACGCAAAGATTAAAGCATTCTCTCGGTAAATATAATGCAAGTTATTTTTGTATGTCCGGAGAAATTATTTCTGGGGAAAAAGCTTATGAACTTGGTCTTGTGAGTGTTTTATTGGATAAAATTAATTTTCTTAAAGAAGCAGTAAAAGTTGCAAATCAGATAGCTGAAAAACCTAAATCAAGTTTAATTGAAATAAAAAAACTTATTACTAATAGTTATTTGCTAGAAAAAGGCTTAGATGAAGAAAGAAAATCATTTTACAATCTATTAAATAGTGAAAATACAAAAGAAGGAATTTTTAGTTTTTTAAATAAAAAAAAACCAATTTGGAAAGATTAAGTAAAAAAACCTATTTGACAGTTTTTTTGTTTCCTTCAGATCTTATAAATAAAATACCAAAACAAATAATCCCGATTATTCCAAAAATTTTACTGTTATCTATTGGTACTCCAAAAATAAGAAAATTGATAATTGTCGACCAAACTAATTGCGAATATTGAAAATTTGTAATAAACGACAAATTAGAAAGTTGTATAGCATAAATTATAATAAAATGACTTATGAACCCTGCAAATCCTAGAAAAATAAGTCCTAACCAATAAATATTCTGTTCAATTGGCGTCCAATTAAAAGCAATATAAATTGTAAAAATTATTGTTCCTGTTATCGCTGTATAAAATACTGCGGTAAAAGGTTCATTGTTTCCAGAAATAAGTTTAGTAAAAAATTGGTACAACGCCCAGCATAAAGGAGGGACTAGTGGGAATATTAATTCTAGACTTAAAATTTTCATATTAGGTCCAAGTGAATAAATGATTGAACCAAAACTTAAAAGCATAAGGGAGAAACCCTTCCATGTAAGAACATCTTTTAAGAAATAAGCAGATAGTAAAGAAACTATTAGAGGAGCTGTAAAGAATACAACGTATATATCTACAAGATCAAATCTTTGAAGAGAATTAAACATAAAAAAAGTTGCTGTAACCATTAATATAGATCTGACTATTTGAATTTTGAAATTTTTTTTAACATTTAGTTTTGGTTTAAAAAGTAAAAAAAATAATAATATTGCTAAAAAATGAAAGAAAAATCTTCCCCAAACAGCTTGTGTTACAGGCATAACTCCACCTAAATATTTGCCCATTGAGTCCATACACACGAACATGAAAAAACCTGATGAGGCTAATAATATAATCTTGATTAAAGATGGTTTGTGTTCTTTTTTCATTTTATTGATAATATTGTTTAAAATGACAATATCTACATTACAACACCAACTTGCCATGGATTGAATTCTTCGTCTCCGTAGCCATTAAGTTCGCTTTTAGACTTTTTACCCGATGCAGTTTTTAAAACTAGCTCAAACACTTTTTGACCAACTTGTTCTACCGTTTCTTTACTGTCTATAACTGTTCCACAGTTAATATCCATGTCTTCATTCATTTTATTAAACATGGCAGTATTAGTTGCTAACTTTAAGCTTGGAACAGGTTTGCAACCAAAACAAGACCCTCTTCCTGTTGTAAAACAAATAACGTTAGCACCTGAAGCCACTTGGCCTGTTACAGAGACAGGATCATAACCTGGTGAATCCATAAAATTAAAACCTTTATTTTTTAAAGGTTCTGCATAACTTAAAACATCGTTGAGTATTGAGTTACCACCTTTTGCAACAGCTCCTAAAGATTTCTCAAGTATGGTTGTCAGACCACCTTTTTTATTTCCAGGTGCTGGGTTATTATCCATCGAACTATTATTAATTGTTGTATAATGCTTCCACCATTCAATTTTTTTTATTAATTTATCTGCTACTTCCTTGTTGTTGGCTCTATTAATTAATAAATGTTCTGCACCATAAATTTCTGGCGTTTCAGATAGGATTGAACTTCCTCCATTTTTTACAAGAAGATCAGCAGCAACACCCAAAGAAGGATTAGCAGAGATGCCTGAATAACCATCAGACCCCCCGCACTGCAAAGCCAATGTTAAATGTTGAACTGCTTGTGGAGTTCTTTTAATTTTATTTGCCTCTTTTAATAAATCTTGGATCTGACCAAAAACTTTATCAACAATTTTTTTAGTACCTCCTTCATCTTGAATAGTTAAAAAATTTATACGGTTGTGTTTTTTCATCGAATCAGAGAATAAATTTACTTGTGCGCATTCACAACCTAAGCCAATTACAAAAACATGTGAAAAATTAGGATGATTTTTAAATCCATCAATTGTTCTTTGAAATATTTGCATTCCTTCACTAGCTGTGTTCATTCCACAACCGGTTGAATGAGTGATCGGAACAATGCCATCTATATTTGGATAATCTTTAAGTATATTGCTATACTTTATTTTTTCAGCAATCATTTTACTCACTGTTGCTGAACAGTTGACAGTGCTAATGATACCAATATAGTTTCTAGTTGCAACATCTCCATTGTCACGAAGTATACCGTCAAAAAATAAATTGCTTTTCTCAATGGCAATATTTTTTTTTTCGGTAAGTGAATACTCTCTACTGAATTCTTTAAATTCTAAATTATGAGAATGAACATGTTCCCCAGGTTTTATGCTCTTTGATGCAAAACCAATAATTTGATCGTACTTAATTATTGGTTCACCTTTATTTATGGCTTTTAAACAGATCTTATGTCCAAATGGAATTGGGTCAATACTGACAATACCTTGTTTTTCTATTTTTGTTTTAGGATCAATCACAAAAGGAGAAACTGCTACATTGTCATTTTTGTTTAGAATGATTAGATTATTCATGCTTTTATTATACAATTATTCCATTTATAAAGTTAATCATTATTTTAAATTATAAAAATTATTCAATTAATTAAAGCTATATAATATGAAAAAAAAAAATTTAAGAAGTCGTCAGTGGTTTGACAACCCTAAAGATCCAGAAAATACAGCTTTATATTTGGAGCGATACTTAAACTATGGTCTAACAAGAAAAGAACTGCAATCAGGAAATCCAATTATTGGTATAGCTCAATCAGGTAGTGACCTAACTCCTTGTAACCGCCATTTTCAACAACTCAGTGCAAGGATAAAAGATGGTATTAGAAAAGCAGGAGGAATTCCTATGGAGTTTCCAACTCATCCAATTCAAGAAACTGGCAAACGACCAACAGCGGCTTTAGATAGAAACTTATCTTATCTTTCTCTTGTTGAAATTTTATATGGTTATCCAATTGATGGTGTAGTCTTAACAACAGGGTGTGATAAAACTACTCCCGCAGCTTTAATGGCAGCGGCAACTGTAAACATTCCAGCAATTGTTTTATCTGGTGGTCCAATGTTGGATGGTTATCATGATGGAAAATTAGTTGGTTCAGGAACTGTTGTTTGGGATGCTAGAAAGCTTTTAGGTAAAGGAGAGATAAACTATGAACAATTTATGGACATGGTTGCTTCATCTGCTCCAAGTATTGGTCATTGCAATACAATGGGTACAGCTTCAT
>Ga0307986_10002000_pt1 | contig 14676 bp, 14 predicted proteins | sample EllFjometageno82_FD_203170 | JGI IMG/M metagenome (GOLD analysis project Ga0307986, IMG submission 203170) | Marine microbial communities from Ellis Fjord, Antarctic Ocean - #82 | ecosystem: Environmental > Aquatic > Marine > Unclassified | place: Southern Ocean | collected 2014-10-09
GAAAGTTCATCAACCAGCGGAGAGAAAAAAAGCTCTGCGTTTGATGGAAAGAAGAAGTTTAAAAGCAGAAGTGACAGACCTAAAAGCTTCACCTTCAAAAAACATAGTCAAAAGCGAGCCAAAGTTTAAGATTTTTTAGACTTCTCTTTTTTATTTTTTCTTTTTTCTTTAAGGCTTAATTTTGGCTTTTTAGCAGTACTCGAATCTTTAAATGATTTTCCACTGTATCTTTTTGACATATCTTAATCTTATAACATCTTAATAAAAAAAAAGGCCACCTAAAAAGATGGCCTTTGAATTTCTTTTAAAAAAGAGGGAGGGGGATTACATTCCCATGCCACCCATTCCACCCATGCCGCCCATTCCACCAGGCATTCCACCAGGCATTCCACCTGCACCAGCATCTTTATCGTCTGGTTTATCAGCAATCATAGCTTCTGTAGTTACAAGCAATCCAGCAATTGAAGCCGCATCTTGTAAAGCCGTTCTCACAACTTTAACAGGATCTATGATACCTTTAGCAAACATATCAACGTACTCTTCATTCTGAGCGTCAAAGCCCATATTTTTTTTGCTTTGTTCGAGTAGTTTTCCAACTACAACTGAACCATCAACACCAGCATTTAAAGTTATTTGCCTAATAGGAGCCTGTAAAGCTTTAGCAACTAATGCAACACCAGCTTTTTGATCATCTCCCTTAACTTTAAGTGCATCTAGGCTTTGTGAAGCATACAAAAGAGCACAACCACCACCAACTACTATTCCTTCTTCAACAGCTGCCCTAGTTGCATTAAGAGCATCTTCAACTCTATCTTTTCTTTCTTTAACTTCTACTTCAGTTGCACCACCAACTTTGATTACAGCAACTCCACCAGCAAGTTTTGCTAGTCGTTCTTGAAGCTTTTCTCTGTCATAATCAGAAGTTGTTTCACCAACTTGTTGTTTAATTTGAGTACATCTAGCTTCAATTTCAGATTTTTTACCACCACCACTAATGATAGTACTGTTATCTTTATCAACCTTTATTCTCTTACAAGAACCAAGATCAGTAAGCTTAACATTTTCAAGTTTAACACCGATGTCTTCAGAAATAACCTGACCACCAGTTAAGATAGCAATATCATCAAGCATTGATTTTCTTCTATCACCAAAACCAGGAGCTTTAACAGCAACAACTTTTAAACCACCCCTAAGTTTGTTTACTACAAGAGTTGCAAGAGCTTCACCCTCAACATCTTCTGAAATAATCATTAGTGGCCTTCCAGCTTGAACAACAGCTTCTAAAAGTGGAACCATCGGTTGTAAGTTAGTTAATTTCTTTTCATGTAATAGAATAAAAGGATTTTCTAACTCAGTAGTCATTTTATCAGCGTTAGTGATAAAGTACGGTGATAAATATCCTCTATCAAATTGCATACCTTCAACAACATCTAATTCAGTTTCTATTCCTTTTGCTTCCTCAACAGTGATAACACCCTCATTGCCAACTTTTTGCATAGCTTTTGCAATCATATTACCAATTTCTTTATCACCATTTGCTGAAATAGTTCCAACTTGAGCAATCTCATCACTATCTTTTACTTTTTTAGCTGAACCAATTAAACTTATTTTAACATGCTCCACTGCCGACTCTATTCCTCTTTTAACATCCATAGGGTTCATGCCTGCAGTAACATATTTAACACCTTCTTTAACAATTGCTTGTGCTAAGATAGTTGCAGTAGTTGTTCCGTCACCAGCCTCTTCATTTGTTTTGCTAGCAACTTCCTTAACCATTTGAGCGCCCATGTTTTCAAATTTATCTTCTAAATCTATTTCTTTAGCAACCGTAACACCATCTTTAGTAATTCTTGGTGCTCCATAAGATTTATCAATAACAACATTTCTTCCTTTTGGTCCAAGCGTAACTTTTACTGTGTTTGCAAGGATATCAACACCTCTTATCATTGCCGCTCTTGCTTCAGAGTCAAATTTTATAATTTTTGCCATTTTATTTTCTCCTTTTAATTAAATTATTTTCCTGAAATACCCATAATGTCAGACTCTTTCATTATGCTGTATTCTTTATTATCGATTTTGATTTCAGTTCCTGACCACTTGCCAAAAAGAACTTTGTCTCCAACTTTTACATCCATTGGAATTAACTTTCCATCTTCAGTTTTTGCTCCACCACCAACAGCAATAACCTTACCTTCTTGTGGTTTTTCTTGTGCTGTATCAGGGATAATTATTCCTCCAGCAGTTTTTTCACTACTGTCTAAAACTTGTATTAAAACTCTATCGTGTAACGGTTTAAATTTCATTAAATTCTCCTTTTATTATGCGACTCATATAGCTATTAGCCTCACTATTTCAAGGTTAAGCTAAAAAAATATGTGGGCCAAAAAACCAGAGAAATTGTGTTTTTTATAAGTTATACCTGCAATTATGAGTGAGAATTTAGATAATAATGGATTGAGGTCAATTGTTGAAAACTATGATATTTTTTATATCGATCTATGGGGTGTTGTTCATAATGGAATAACTCTTCATAAAAATGCAATAAATGCCTTAGAAGAAATTACTAAAGCAAGAAAACAATATGTGCTCTTAACCAATGCACCACGTCCAAATACAACTGTAAAGTCATTTTTAGAAAAAATGGGAATGAATAAGGAGATTAGAGAAAAAGTATACTCATCTGGTCAAGCTGCATTAAGTTATATAAAAAAAAACTTATTAAATAATAAATTTTATCATTTAGGACCTACTAGAGATTTTGATTTATTTTTTAATTTTAAAAAGAATAAGACTATGGATATTAAAGAAAGCTCTTATTTGTTGTGTACAGGTTTATTTGAAGAACAGGGTGAAGATTTAAACTATTATAAAGAATTATTTAAAGAACATCTTAACAAGAAAATGATATGTACCAATCCAGATTTAATTGTAGATAGAGGAAATGAAAGAGAACTATGCGCAGGATCGGTAGCATTAGTTTTTGAAAAAATGGGTGGAGAAGTTATATATTTTGGGAAACCTTTTCCTGAAGTTTATAATCAATCAATTGACAGTAAAAAAAAAAGAGTTTTGTCAATTGGTGATAATTTAAATACAGACATTAAAGGAGCAAATCTTTTAAAATATGATTCATTGATAATATCCAATGGTGTTCATAAAGATGAAATTAAAAAAGAAGGAATAGATATAGTTTCAAAAAAGTATGAAGTTGTTGTAAACTTTATTCAAGAAGAACTTAAATGGTAAGAAATGAAATTATATAAAAATTTTAATATTTCAAAAAATCATAAAAAATCAATAATTTTGATTGGAAATTTTGATGGTGTCCATGTGGGGCATCAAAAATTGTTTAAATTAGCAAACAGCTATAAGAAAAAATATAATCTAAATATTGGTGTTTTAACATTTGAGCCCATGCCCAAGTTGTTTTTTAATAAAGATATAAAAAATTTCAGAGTTTCAAATATTAATCAAAAAAATATAATTCTAAAAAATCTGGGAGTTGATTTTGTAATTACCCAAAAATTTGATAAAAAATTTTCAAAAAATAAATCTACGTTTTTTATTAAAGAAGTTTTATCTAAAAAATTAGAGGCAAAATATATTTTTGTTAGTAATAATTTTAAGTTTGGTAACAAAAGAGAGGGAGACGTTAATCAATTAATTAAAAATGAAAAAATTTATGATTATAAAATAGTAAAACCTGAACCGTTAATATTAAGTCAAAAAGTTATTTCCTCTACATATATTAGATCTCTTTTAGAAAAAGGTAATTTAAAAAAAACCAATAAATTATTAGGAAGAAATTGGTCAATCGAGGGTATGGTTCAAAAAGGCAGGCAGCAAGGAAAAAAGATTGGTTTTCCGACCTGCAATATAGACGTCAAGGACTACGTTATTGCAATGCCAGGTGTGTATGCTGTCAAAGTAAAACGAAAAAACTCCAATAAATACATGAAAGCGATTGCAAATCTTGGTTATAGGCCAACTTTTAACCAAAAAAAAATCTTATTAGAGGTTCATATTTTTAATTTTTCTGGAAATCTTTATAATAAGTACATATCAGTTGAATTCATAAAATTTATTAGAAAAGAAAAAAAATTTAAAACCGTTAATCAATTAAGAAAACAAATCCAAAGCGATCTAAAAATTGCTAAAAACAGTTAAAATGAGCAAAGAAAATATCAATTTACCTAAAACAGCTTTTTCTATGAAAGCAAATTTGCAGATTAAAGAACCAGAGATTTTAGATTATTGGAAAAAAATTGATCTTTATAAGGAGTTAAGAAAATCTAACAAGGGTAAGGAAAAATTTGTACTCCACGATGGCCCCCCTTATGCAAATGGTAACATTCATATGGGTACAGCACTAAATAAAATTCTAAAAGATATAATTGTTAAGTTCCATCAAATGGATGGAAAAGACTCAGTGTATGTTCCTGGGTGGGATTGTCATGGATTACCCATTGAATGGAAGATTGAAGAACAATACAAAAAAAATAAAAAAAATAAAAATGAAGTTCCAATTACAGAATTTAGAAAAGAATGTAGAGATTTTGCTCAAAAATGGATTGAAATTCATAAAACTCAATTTAAAAGATTAGGTGTTGTGGGTGATTGGGATAATCATTATGCTACTATGAGTTTTGATGCGGAAGCACAAATTGTAAGAGAGCTTGGTAAATTTTTAAAAGAGGGAAGTTTATATAGAGGATTTAAACCTGTCCTTTGGTCTACAGTTGAAAAAACTGCATTAGCAGATGCTGAAGTTGAATATCATGATCATAAATCTGATACTATCTACACTGCTTTTCCTGTTAAAAAAACTAGTTTAAAAGAACTTGAGGGAACAGAAGTAGTTATATGGACAACTACCCCTTGGACAATTCCAGCAAATAAAGCTTTAGCTTATAATGATGCATTAGACTATTTGGTAATTCAATTAAATGATGATGGAGATTTTAAAAATAAAAAAATAGTAATTGCTGAGGCATTGTTAGATTCCGTAATTAAAGATTGTGATATTAAGAGTTATAAAGAAGTCAAAAAGTTTAAAGGAAAAGATTTTAAAGATACGATTTGTAATCACCCATTTTCAGAGCTTGGTTATGGTTATGATATTCCAATGCTTGAAGCAAGATTTGTTACAACTGAACAGGGTACAGGCATTGTCCACTGTGCACCTAGTCATGGACCAGATGATTTTAATCTTTGTTTAAAACACGGAATTAAAGCAATCGAGACAGTTGATGGAGATGGTAAATATACCAAAAATCTTCCATTGTTTGAAGGAACTCATATTTTTAAAGCAAACCCAATTGTTATTGAAAAATTAAAAATACAAAAAAAACTACTATCTAATGGAGAATTAATTCACTCATATCCACATTCTTGGAGATCAAAAGCCCCACTCGTTCATAGAGCAACTCCTCAATGGTTTATTTCTATGGAAAGTCACGGTCTAAGAAAAAAAGCATTAAAAGCCCTTGATGACACTACATTCTATCCAGACAAAGGTAGGGAGAGAATAAAAGCAATGATTGAAACACGACCTGACTGGTGTGTTTCAAGACAAAGAGTTTGGGGAGTTCCGTTGCCTATATTTGTTCATAAAACCACTAAAAAGATTTTAGTTGACGACGATGTAAATGAAAACATCGCAAGCATTTATGAAAAAGAAGGTTCTGATTGTTGGTTCTCTGATGATCCGCAAAGATTTTTAGGAGACAAATATAAAACAGAAGATTATGATAAAATAAGTGACATTGTTGAAGTTTGGTTTGATAGTGGTTGCACCCATGCATTTGTTTTAGAAAAAAGGGAAGACCTTCAATGGCCTGCATCAATGTATTTAGAGGGATCTGATCAGCATAGAGGGTGGTTTCACTCGTCACTGCTTGAGTCATGTGGAACTAGGGGTAGAGCTCCTTATGAATCGATATTATCACACGGGTTTGTTGTAGATGGTAAAGGGCATAAAATGTCTAAATCAGTGGGAAATGTAATAGCACCAGAGGATATTTTAAAGAAATATGGCGCTGATATTTTAAGAATATGGGTTGCTTCGTCAAACTATGCCGAAGATTTAAGAATTGATTATTCTATTTTAGAACAACATGCAGATTCTTATCGAAAAATTAGAAATACATTTAGATATTTGCTTGGAAATCTAAATGATGACTTTAAAAAAATTGATATTGAAAAATTAGATATAAATCAACTACCAGAGTTAGAGCAATATATGCTTCACAGAGTTTTTGATTTAAATGAAAATTTTAAAAATTATTTTAAATCATACGATTTTCACAATCTTTACAAAGAACTATTAAATTTTTGTACAATAGATTTATCAGCCTTTTATTTTGATATTAGAAAAGATGCTTTGTATTGTGATTCAAAAAATTCAGAAAAAAGAAAAAGTAGTATTATTGTATTAAATATAATTTTAGAATCTCTAGTTAAATGGTTTGCCCCTATACTTTCATTTACTACAGAAGAAATTTTTATACTAATAAGTAAAGATAAAAAAAGTATCCATTTGGAAAAATTCATGAAATTTCCCAAATCATTTAAAAATGAAAAACTAAATAAAAAATGGATAGAACTAAAAAAAATTAGAGATGTTTGCAATATCAGTATTGAAACTAAAAGAGCTAGCAAAGAAATTGGGTCAAGCCTTGAAGCAAATTTAAAGATTAGTTTAAATGAAGAATTATTCAAAATTACTGAAAATATAAACTTTGCAGAATTATGCATTACATCTGATGCAAAAATTGAAAAAAAAGAAACAAAAGAAGTAATTACCATAACAACAAAAGCAGAAGGAAAAAAATGTCCAGTATGTTGGAAAATTAATAAAAATGGATGTGATAGGCACCCTGTTTAGATAAAATAGTAATGTTAAAAATAAATCTTAAAAAAATAATACTAAATTCTGTAATTATTTCTGTTATATTTTTGATAGACAGATTGTCTAAAATTTATATTCTTAAAATAGCTGAATCTGGAAAAACTGTTGATATTTATGTAGCAGAATATCTCAATTTTTATTTGATATGGAATAAAGGAATTGCATTTGGGTTATTTTCATTTAACGAAAGGTTTTTTTACAATGTGATTACCTGCATAATTATAGCAATAACTACAATTATATTAATAATGGTTATTAAAAATGTAAGTTTCAAAAGATACTCATTAATTCTTGTTTTTGGAGGTTCTTTGGGAAATTTGTTTGATAGAATTTATTATTCAGCTGTACCAGACTTTATTGATTTTCATATAAATGAGTATCATTGGTTTGTTTTTAATGCAGCTGACATTTTTATAACAATAGGTGTATTATGCCTTATTTTAGATGAAATGTTTATTAACAATAAAAAAAAATGAAAAAATTAAATAGACATATATTTTATTTATTTATAATTATACTTTCACTTAACAGTTGCCAAAGTATTAAAGAGGGATTGACTGGACAAAAAAAAAATAATTCAGATGAATTCCTCATAGAAAAGAAAAATCCACTAGTACTACCCCCAGAATTTAGTGAATTACCAGAACCCACAATACTCATTAAAGAAAATAATATTGAAGAAGGAATTGATTTAAAAAAACTTATAACAAAAAAATCAATTAATTCCAAATCTATTTCAAGTGGAAGTAATTCAAATAAAGCACTAGAAAAAAGTATATTAGAAAAAATTAAGAAAAATTAATGTTAACAAAAAATATTAATTTTAAAAATTTTAAATTAAAAAAAATTAATAACAAAATCAAAAAAGATTTAAAAATTATTTTAAGAGAAAATAATGAAATACTTAAATCATTGAATATAGGTTATAAAAATAGTTATAATAAAAAAACAATTTCAAAATTCAAAAAATACTCTCATTTTAGGGTTGTTGGAATGGGTGGTTCAATATTAGGTACAGAGTCTATCTATGATTTTTTAAAACACAAAATAAAAAAAAATTTTTATTTTAATAATAATCTTCAAGCAAAAATAAAAAATTCTGTTAAAAAAAATTCTGTGAATCTAATTATTTCAAAGTCTGGAAATACGCTTGAAACAATAGCAAACTCCAATATAATTATAAAAAAAAATGATAAAAATATTTTTATTACTGAGAATCAAAAAAGCTATTTAAATTTACTTGCTGGAAAATTAAAAGCAGAGGTAGTCCATCATAATAATTTTATAGGGGGCAGATACTCTGTTTTGTCAGAGGTTGGTATGTTACCGGCAGAACTTATGGGCCTAAGTATTTCTAAATTTAAACAATTGAATAATTTGGTTAAAAATAAAAAATTTATCAATGCACTAATAGTTAATGTGAATAATACACTTTTATTTTTAAAGAAAAAAAAATTTAATTCCATTATTCTCAATTATGATGAGAGGTCGGATAAGCTATTTCATTGGTACCAGCAATTAATTGCTGAAAGTCTAGGGAAAAAAGGAAAGGGTATTATGCCAATAATTTCTTTAATGCCAAAAGATAATCATAGTGTTATGCAGCTTTATTTAGATGGCCCTAAAAACAACTTTTTTACTTTTTTTCATGTCAAAGAAAGAAAATCTGATCAGATTAATAACAGTACTATTCTTTCTTCATCAAGCTATTTAAGAAATAAAAATTTAGCTAAAATTATATTATCTCAGAAATTGGCTACAGAAAAAGTATTTTTAAATAGAAATATACCTTTCAGAAGTTTGGAGATAATTAATAGAAATGAGTCAACTATAGGTGAGTTGTTTTGCTTTTTCATTTTAGAAACTATTTTATTAGGTAGAGCTTTAAATGTTAATCCCTATGACCAGCCTTCGGTTGAATTAATAAAGAAAGAGACAAAGAAAATACTTATTTAGAATATTTCCCAAAAATTATCTTTGATATACCATAATTTTTTTCTTCAATAATTTTAAAATTTTCAGGAAATTCATCTCTTTCTTTTTTGTGCCGATGAATAATAATTACTCCATCATTATTAAGAATATTAAATTTAATGATATTATTCAATATAGATGTCAATCTCCTTTCTTTGTAAGGTGGATCTAAGAAGATGATTTCAAATTTTTTTTTAACACTCATAAAATCTAAATTTTCAATTATATCCTTTTCAAGCACCATAGAACTTTCTTGATATTTTAAGTTTAGAATATTTTTTTTTAAAACTTGTAAAACATTAACATAATTTTCAACAAAAGTTACATGCCCTGCTCCTCTCGAAAGACACTCTAAACCAAAAGATCCTACTCCAGAAAATAGGTCTAAAACATTTGAATTTTGCAATGAGATGTCTAATTTATTAGAATGTATTAAGATATTAAATATCGACTCTTTAGTTAAATCTTTAAGTGGTCTTGTATTATGATCCTCAGGTTCAAGAATTCTTTTCCCTTTTGAACTACCAGAAATTATCCTCATTCATCTATCACTTTATATCCGACATCTTTACGATAAAATCCTTTTTCCCAATTTAGAGAATTAATAGAATTTATTATTTTGTTTCTTGCTTCTAAAAAGTTTTCTGAAAGACAGACAAAATTTAACACTCTTCCACCTGTGGCATAAGTTTTCTTATTAGTCATGATTGTACCCGCATGATAACAGAATTCATTTTCATCAAATTTAAGTCTATCTAAATTTTTAATTATTAAATTTTTCTCAAATTCATCAGGGTAGCCTTTTGAACATAAGACAACACATAAACTTTTTTTATTATGCCATTCTATTTTAGTTGTATTAAGTTTCCCGTCACAACATGATAAAAACACTTCTAATAAATCAGATTTTAATTTTGGTAATATGGTTTGACACTCAGGGTCTCCCATACGAACATTATACTCAATTAGGTAGGGTTCATTATTCACAATCATTAGTCCTGCATATAAAAACCCTTTATAGCTTGTTCCAGTTTCCTTAAGTCCTTTAATAGTTGGCTCAATTATTCTTTTTATAATTTTTTTATCTAACTCTTCATTAATTAATCTTGAAGGTGAGTAGGCACCCATGCCTCCAGTATTTTTACCTTTATCACCTTCTAGCACTCTTTTGTGATCTTGGGCTGTATCAAATGGTTTTATTGTTTTTCCATCAGAAATAATAAAGTAGCTCATTTCCTCACCTTTTAAAAACTCTTCAATGAGTAAATTTTCTGCTTTACCAAACTTACCAGCAAAAATTTCATTTATTGCAAGCTCAGCATCTTTGATGTTTTCTGTTATGTAAACTCCTTTTCCAGCGGCTAAGCCATCTGCTTTTATTACTATTGGAAAATTAGCTTTTTTAATAAATTGAGCTGCATCATTAATATTTTGAAAAATACCAAATTTAGCTGTGGGTATTGAATGCTTTTCACATAGTTTTTTTGTAAAAATTTTAGACCCTTCTAGTTGAGATGCAAGTTTGCTAGGTCCAAAGACTTTAATGTTATGTTTTTCTAAAAAATCGACTATACCATCTACTAATGGTTTTTCGGGGCCTACTATGATCAAATCTATTTTATTTAATGTTATAAATTCTTTTAAATCATTAAAATTTTCAAGATTTAATGAAATATTTTGAGCAATTTCAGCAGTACCAGCATTTCCTGGAAAACAGTATAATTGTGTAACTTTTTTTGAATTATTTAATATTTTGCATATAGCATGTTCACGTCCACCACTTCCTATTATTCCAACTTTCATATATTAATATATAAACTATAAATGAATAAAAAATTAGCTAAAATAAAATATTTACCAAATAATTTTCAAATTATTAAAGAAGGTGATTATGTAATTTGTGCAGTATCAGGTAAAATTATTACCTTAGAGCAATTAAATTATTGGAATGTGGATTTACAAGAGCCATATTATTCATACAAGGAAGCATCATTGAAAAGAGAAAAAAAATAAAAATTAGTTTTATTTCCAACGATTATGTGACCAAATCCACTGGTCTGGATTTTTTAGAATCAATTTCTCCAGAATAAAATTTAAATTAAGCGTTATTTCTTCAATTGTTTCATTGTTTGAATATACCAGGGGTTCCTTAATTGTTAATTTAAAGTTAATATGATTAATTCGTTCAATGTATATGGGTACAATTTTACATTTAAATTTTTTTACAAATTGAGCAGGAATAGTTGTCGTAAGAGCTTGATCACCAAAAAAATTTGATTTAATGCCCTGAGATACTCTTTGGTCGATCATTAATGCTATGGATGTTTTTTTTTTGAAAAATGAAAGTAATTGCTTGGTTCCTGAAATTCCCTTTTTTACTTGATTTTTACAGATATATTTTTTTCTAATTTTTTCCATTATAAAATTTAAAAACTTATTATTAAGAGGCCTATAGATGGCAGACAGGTCTATTCCAGATTTTTCAATTTGCATGGCCATTAATTCGAAATTATTAAAGTGACCAGAAATAAATATTACTGGTTCATTATTCATTTTAATCCTATCTAAAATTTCTTGGCCTATAATTTCAATATTATTTGTAAACTTGGAGCCACGAAAATCTTTTATAAAAACATATTCTGCAAGCATTCTTCCATAGTTGTTCCACATTTTTTTTGAAATATTTTCAATTTCATTACGTTTTAGATTAGGAAGAGCTCTTAATATATTAAATTCAATCAAATCTTTTGATCTAAAAAAAGGTCCAATTAAAGATACAATTTTACCAGAAATAAATGAGGCATAACGTAGACCAACAATTTTAAATATTAAAAATAAGATTGATATTATTAGAAACTGAATAAAATATTTTATTGTTTTCATAAGTGTAATTTTAAGTAAGAAATGAATTTTTCTTCATTTTTAATTTTTAGATCAATTTTTAAAAATTGCACATCATCATTGGTATTTGAGTTAATTTTTACATAATCTTTTTCAGTTGTTATAATTCCTGCATGAAGGTTCTTTGCCTGAAATTTGATCTTATCAATATCAGCTTGAGTATAATTATAATGATCTGGAAAAATAACTTCTTTGACAACATTAAATTTATTTTTTAGTAATGTTTCTCTAAAAGTCTCAGGATTTCCAATACCAGAAAAAACAATATATTTTTTAGTAACATCGAATTGATGAATATTTGTTGGGATGTAATAGGACTCAAAAATTTTAATATTTTTATTATATTTGTTAATTAATATCTTTAGATTAGTATTATCAAAATCATTTCCATTGATAAACACTACATCATATTTAGAAATACTCATTATTTTTTCTCGTAATGGACCAGCTGGGATTAAGAGACCATTGCCAATCCACTTTATATTATTGAAACATACAAATTTTAGATCATAATTAATTAATCGATCCTGCAGACCGTCATCAAAAATAGCAACATTATTATTATCTTTTATTGCCTCTTTTAATGCTATTCTCCTATCTTTTTTACAGTACAGTTTTCTACCACTACCTAGTATTTTTTGTTCATCAATATGATCATGATAAAATTTTTTTATTATAGCTGTTTTAAAACCTATCTGACTTAAAATTTGGTAAATTTTTATCACTAAAGGTGTCTTTCCAGTTCCACCCACATAAATATTCCCAACACAAATTTTTTTTATAGTAGAATAAGAGGTATCTTTATTTTTTAATCCTAAGAAATAATTGTTTATAATTAAAGGGAAAGTAAAAGGTAGCAAGAGGTAGGATAAATAATTAGGTTTTTTATAGTCCCAAAATTTGGGTTTTTGATATTTCATTATTTGTTAATATAAATATTTATCTCATTTAAAGTAGAAGTTAAAATTTTATTTCCTAAATTTTTAATTTTATGCTTTAACTTAATATTCTTATCTTTACTATTAAGCATTTTATCAACTTCATAAGTTAATTGATTTGAATTTAAAACCTTACTAGATACTTTATTTTTTTTTAGCAAACTATAGATTTCATCAAAATTCCATACATGCCGTCCATGTAATATTTTACAACCAAACCTTGCAGCCTCTAGAGGATTTTGACCCCCATGTTTTATCATGGAGCCTCCCAAAAAAACAGTTTTACAAATCTTAAAAAAAGATTTGGTTTGACCAAAGGAATTTACTAAATATATATCTGTATCTTTATCAATTTTATTTTTTGAATTGTGTATATGAATTTTTAAGTTTAATTTTTTTATTTGGTTTATGATTTTGGTAACTCTATCAATATGTCTTGGTATCAAGACTGTTAATAAGTTTTTATGCATATTTTTAAGTTTCTTATGAGTATTTGCACAAATGAGTTCTTCTTCATTATGAGTACTAGAGGCACACCATATTTTTTTTGATAAGAGAAATTTTTTTAATGATTTACTTAAATCATTTTTACCGTTTTCACTTTCTGTAAATTTTAAATTTCCAATAAATTTTACTTTATTTGCACCAAGAAGCCTAAGATAACGAGACGATCTGATACTGGAAGATAAGCATATATCAAAACTTTGAAAGATTTTTTTTGCACTTTTTGGGAATATTTTCCATCTTTCAAAAGATTTTTGAGTAATTCTTGCATTAGCTAGCATTAACCAAATTTGTCTTTTTTTAATATTTTTAAACATATTGGGCCAAATTTCTGAATCAACAAATATTACAACAGATGGTCTCCAATAATTTAAAAATTTTTGAGTATGATAATGAGTATCTATTGGAAAAAATTGGTGAACTGTTTTTTTTAATTTAAAAGTTGATAAAATTTTAGATGAACTCAGAGTATTAGATGTGACTAAAATTTGTTTTATCTTTTTATTATTTTCTAATTTCTCTATTAAGGGAACCATACTTAATATTTCACCTACACTGGCTCCATGAATCCATATTAACTTTCCAGTAAGTTTTTTTTTAGAGTAAAATCCAAATTTTTCCCAATACCTGACTGGATCTTCTTTTTTTTTAAGTAATCGAATTAAAATGATTATTGGTGATAAAACTAGGGTTAAATTTGTTAATATTCTGTATATGAAAAACATTAAACTTTTTTGATTTGCTTTTCATAAAAGTTTTTATAGACAGATGAATTTACCAAAAGATAATCATGAGATCCCTCTCCAACAATACTACCAGCATTTACAACGTAAATTTTATCTGAATTTAGAATTGTTGATAGTCTATGAGCAATAACAATTGTTGTTCTATTTTTTGTTAAAATAGTTATTGCTTCCTGAATTTTGCTTTCAGTTACTGCGTCCAATGAAGATGTTGCTTCATCTAGAAGAATTATTTGACTTTTCTTAAGCATAGCACGGGCTATAGATAATCTTTGTTTTTCACCCCCAGATAACCTTGTTCCATTTTCACCAATAATTGTTTCATATTTATTGGGAAGTTTTTCTATAAATTCACTTGCAAAGGAATGTTTTGCCGCTTCTTCTATTTCTTCTTGTGTTGCATTCAAATCTGCATAAGCAATATTATTTCTAATAGTATCATCAAACAAAGTTGTATCTTGACTCACCAGTGAAATATCTTTTCTTAAAGAATTTATTGTAGATTTATAGATTGATTGATTGTCAATTGTTATATCTCCTGAATCTGCATCATAAAACCTGGGTATCAAATTTAATATTGTAGATTTTCCTGCACCACTATGACCAACAATAGATGTCATTTTACCACCTAATATTTTTAAATTAACAAAATTTAAAGTATTTTCTTCTCTTTCCTTATCATATTTGAAAATAATGTTTTTAAACT
>Ga0307986_10002001_pt1 | contig 14675 bp, 16 predicted proteins | sample EllFjometageno82_FD_203170 | JGI IMG/M metagenome (GOLD analysis project Ga0307986, IMG submission 203170) | Marine microbial communities from Ellis Fjord, Antarctic Ocean - #82 | ecosystem: Environmental > Aquatic > Marine > Unclassified | place: Southern Ocean | collected 2014-10-09
ATTTCTTTTCTTACTTCTTTAGTGGAATTAAAAATTTGATAAAGCTTATCTCCATTTTTATCATTTAAAGCTTTCTTTAATTCATTAAGTTTTTCAATAAAACTATCAATACCTTTGGACACATTTTCACTGTTGTCTAAAAAAATATCTCTCCACATTAATGGGTTAGATGCAGCTATTCTCGTAAAATCTCTTAAACCACCTGCACTGTATTGAATTACTTCTTGTTTTAATTTATCTTCAACGCTAGTTACTGTTCTGACAATGTTATAGGCAATCGCATGTGGTAAATGACTAGTTAAAGATAAAATTTTATCGTGTTCTTCTGGAGTCATAATTTTAACTTTACTTCCTATTGCTTCCCATAAAGCTTTAAGATTTTTTATCGGTTCTTCCGCACAATCTTTAGGGGGAGAAATAACACACCAACGATTTTCAAACATTTCAGCTTGCCCTGCTCTTGGCCCACTTTCTTCTGTACCTGCAATTGGGTGGGAAGGTATCCAGTGAACATCTGTTAAGTTGATGTTGTGAATTATTTTCATAACTTCTTTTTTGACTGAACCTGTATCTGTTAAAATAACATTTTTTTTCAAACTATCTTTTATAGATAAAATAATTTCTTTATAGCTGCTTAGCGGTGTTGCAATAATTATTAAATCAGAATCAGAAACACACTGACGAATATCATTGGATATATTTGTACATATATTTTCTTTTTTTAAATATGTGGTAACTTCTTTTGACTGGTCAAACACCTTAATTTTTTTTGCTAGATTTTTGCTTTTAATAGCTTTTAAAATTGAAGATCCTATTAGCCCACAACCAATTATAGAAATAGTATCAAACATTAAGAATATTTTTTAGTTCAATTATTAGTTTTAAATTCTCTTTACTGTTACCAACTGTAACTCTTAAAGAATTTTTTATTGAGTATACATCCATTTGTCTTAATAAAATTCCTACTTTAGCTAAAGCATAAAAAACTTGTCTAGAGTTTTGTTTAACTCTATCAAAGTTAATTAATGCAAAATTTACACCAGTTTCGTTTGTATGAATATTCAGTTCTTTAAATGTCTCATAAAATTTTTTAGACCACTTTCTCACGTGTTGTATTTCTTTGTTTAACCAGACTGTGTCCTTTATTGCAACTGTAGCTGCAAATAGAGCTGGTCGATTAACATTGAAAGGAGGTTTTATTTCATACAAAGAGTCTATTATATTTTTTGATGAGTAAGCCCAACCAATTCTTAGTCCTGCTAGACCATATATTTTTGAAAATGTTCTAGTTACAATAACATTCTTAAATTTAGAGAATATTTTTAATCCAGATTCGTAATCTTTAAAATTCATATATTCAAAGTATGCATCATCAACAACCAATAAAATATCACTCCTTAATTTTTTTCTTAATCTCAATATTTCTTTTTTACTAATGTAGGTACCTGTAGGGTTATTAGGATTTGCAATAAAAATAATTTTTGTTTTGCTGGTCACACATGAAAGTATATTGTCTACTGAGGTAGTAAGTTTATTTTCTTGAGCGTAAATTACTTTTGCAAAATTAAGTTTGCTATAGATCCTATAAATAATAAAGCTATTTTGTGGCACTACAACTTCATCATTTTTATTAAGAAAAGCTTTGCAAATCAATTCAAAGATTTGATCTGAGCCATTGCCTAGAATTATTCTACTTTGATCTAACTTAAATTTTTTGGCTATAACTTTTCTTAAAAATGTTCCGTCAGAATCTGGATACCTTTTAAAATTTTTTCCAGCTTTAATGTATTCTTTTACTGCTTTTGGACTCGGCCCTAATGCAGATTCATTTGCAGATAATTTTATTTTAGCAAACTTTTGCTTAAATAGGCTCAATCCAGCAATGTATTTTTCTGCGTTAAAGCTTTTAGCTTTGGGTAATTTCATAATTTATTTAAGTCTTACCTAAAAAGCTTTATTATTTCTATATTCATTTTAGTTTCTTATAAAATTGACAACTTTCTACTGATTTAGTACAAGATTGTAGCGCTGATTTAACCAAATTGCGGGCGCATAATAAAATTCGCTAAATAGGGTTCTGCCCAGTTTAGCTGGGCTTTTTTTTTATATGAACTACAAAATTAAAAATATAAAACAAATAATTGTAACAAAACCAATTGAGTTAGATTGTGGTCAAACTATAAAAGATTTTCCGATAGCCTATGAAACTTATGGTACGCTTAATAAAGAAAAAAATAATGCAATTTTAATTTTTCACGCCCTTTCGGGTGATCAATTTGTTTCTGGTACTAATCCTGTTACCAACAAAGATGGTTGGTGGAGTACAGCTGTAGGTCCAGGGAAAGCTGTCGATACAGAAAAATATTTTATTATTTGTGGTAATGTTTTAGGTGGCTGCATGGGTTCATTTGGACCTAAAAATCTTAATGATGCAGATGGTGAACCATATGGTTTAAAATTTCCAGTAATTACAATAAGAGATATGATTAGAGCACAAGAATCTTTGCTTGAACACTTGGGCATTAAAAAGCTTTTAAGTATTTTAGGTGGATCTATGGGCGGAATGCAGCTTTTGCAGTTTTGTGCTTTGTACCCTGACAAAACTTTTTCAGCAGTACCTATTGCTTCAACTTCAAGTCATAATGCTCAACAGATTGCCTTGAATGAATTAGCTAGACAGGCAATAATGTCAGATCCATTATGGAATAAAGGAAACTATTACAAGGATAAAAAAATTCCTAAAAATGGCCTAGCTGTAGCAAGGATGGCAGCACATATTACTTACATGTCGGACAAAGGCTTGCAAGAAAGATTTGGAAGAAAATTACAAGAAAAAAAAGACTATGAATTTACATTTGATGCTGACTTTCAAGTAGAAAGTTATTTGAGACATCAAGGGAAAGTATTTGTAAATAGATTCGACGCAAATTCATATTTATATATTTCGAGAGCTATGGACTATTTTGACCTATCAAAACAATTCAAAAATGGCTTGGTTGGAGCATTTCAAAATCATAAAACTAAATTTTTGGTTATATCTTTTTCTTCAGATTGGCTTTACCCCACAAAAAATAGCAAGGACATTGTAATTGCTTTAAATGCATCAGGAGCTAGCGTTGCTTTTGCTGAAATAAAAACTGACAAAGGTCATGACTCTTTTTTAGTTAATGAACCAGAATTCTTAGAGACTCTTAAAGGTTTTTTAGATTCTAATTTTGAAATATTTAAAAATGAAAAATGAATTTAAAATAATTGCAAATTTGCTTCCTGTTCAATCTCGAGTATTGGATGTTGGTTGCGGTGATGGAACTTTAATCGAAGCTCTCATTAAACAAAAAAGTATTGATGCAAGAGGTATAGAGCTTGAAGAAAATAAAGTTAAACAGTGTATCTCTAAGGGTTTGTCTGTAATTCAAGGAAATGCCGAAACTGAACTTAACCAATTTCCTGATAAAGCTTTTGACTTTGTTGTTTTGAGTCAAACACTTCAGGCATTCTATCAACCAGAAAATGTTTTAAATGAATTGCTAAGAATAGGAAAAAGAGTAATAATTTCAATACCAAACTTTGGTTATTGGCAAGTTAGGACTAGTTTATTATTTTTTGGTAAAATGCCTGTCACAAAATCTCTTCCAGATTCTTGGTATAACACTCCGAACTTGCACATGTGTTCTATAAAAGATTTTTATCTATTTTGTTATAAAAGAAAAATTAAAATGAATAAGATTATTGGCATTAATAACGAAAAGATATCTTCTATAAATCGAATTAATTTAGAAATGAAGAACCTTCTATCTGAAGTTGGAATATTTTTGATTAGCTGAATGTTGAATGTAGATATCATTCCCTGCTTACAAGATAATTACAGTTTTGTAATACATGACATAGAAACAAATACAGTTGCTGTTGTTGATCCTTCAGAATTTGATCCTGTTAATAATTTCATAAAAAAAAAATTTAATAAAATTGATTTCATTCTTAATACACATCATCATTTTGATCATATTGGTGGAAACGTAAAATTAAAAAAAAAATATAAGTCCAAAATTATCGGTTATAAGAAAGATGAAGAAAGAATCCCTGGTATAGATATAAAATTATCTGATAATGAAAATTTTAAATTAGGAAACATAGATTTTAAAATTTTTTTTATACCAGGTCATACTAGTGGGCATATTTGTTTTTACTCAAAAAATGAAAAAATTCTTTTTACTGGTGACACTTTATTTTCGCTAGGTTGCGGCAAGGTTTTAGAAGGGACACACCTCGAAATGCTGAAATCACTTAACCTTATAAAAAAATTACCAGCAGATACTCAAATTTATTGTGGACACGAGTATACTCAAAAAAATTTAGATTTTTGTTCCAAATACGAGATCAATAACAGGCTAGATGAGAAAAAAAAATGGATAATATCAAAGTTAGATCAAAAACAACCAACTATTCCTACAACTGTTAAGGAAGAGTTAGAGACAAATATTTTTCTTCGTTGTGATAATCCTGAAGTAAAAAAATCTCTTAATATGGAAAATTCAACTGAATTTGAAGTGTTTAAAAAACTTCGAGATTTAAAGGATGTTTTTTAGCTTCTATCACCTTGACTTGGAATTCTTTCAAGTTATATTGCTTTAATTTTAAAAAAAAGATATTTATGTCATTTGCAATATTTGAAACTGGTGGAAAGCAATACAAAGCATCTGCTAGTAAAATTATAGAAATAGAAAAATTGGACGCTGAAGTCGGTAAAACAATTCAGTTTAAAAATGTCCTGTTGTTGAATGACAGTAAAACTACTGAAATTGGAAATCCAAATGTGACTGGTGCAATTGTCGAAGCTAAACTTCTAGATAATGTCAAGGATAGAACAATACTAATTTTTCACAAAAGAAGAAGAAAGCACTCAAGAAAAACAAACGGACATCGACAAAGACATTCAAAAATCCAAATTACAAAAATACTTTCAAAAGACGGAAAGATTATAGCTGAAGCGAAACCAATTGAACTGAAAGAAAAAAAAATTATAGAGCCTAAAAAAACAAGAAAACAAAAAAAAACTACTACTAAAAAAGATTTAAAGAAATAGGAAACTAAATGGCAACAAAAAAAGCTGGTGGATCGTCGCGTAATGGCAGAGATAGTGCGGGTAGAAGACTTGGCGTAAAAAAATATGGAGACCAAGCAGTTATTCCAGGAAATATTATAGTAAGACAAAGAGGAACACGTATTCATCCAGGTGAAAATGTTGGAATGGGTACAGACCATACTTTGTTTTCTTTGGTAAAAGGTAAGGTTAAATTTAAAAAATCTAAATTAAACAGAACTTTTGTTTCTGTTGTCCCTAATTAAGCATATAAATAACCTCAGTTATTTATTTTTAAAAATCTAAAATGAAATTTCTAGATCAAGCCAAAATCTATATTAAAGCTGGTAATGGAGGTTCTGGTTCGGCGAGCTTCAGGCGAGAAAAGTTTGTTGAATACGGAGGTCCTGACGGTGGCGATGGTGGTGACGGTGGTTCCGTTATTTTTGAATCAGAAAGAAATTTAAACACATTAATTGATTTTAGATATGCTCAACATTTTAGAGCAGAAAATGGTTATATAGGTACTAAGAGGAAAAGAACTGGGGCAGGAGGAAAAGATTTAATAATCAAAGTTCCAGTAGGAACCCAGATTTATGAAGAAGATAATAATACGTTAATTTATGATTTTGTAAAAAATAAGGAAAGATATTTAGTAGCTAACGGTGGTAATCACGGTTTAGGAAATGTTAGGTTTAAAAGTTCAACTAACAGGGCTCCAACAAAAAAAACAAACGGCAAAGTTGGAGAGGAATTTTGGGTATGGCTACAATTAAAAGTTATTGCAGATGTGGGAATAATAGGAATGCCAAATGCGGGCAAGTCAAGTTTACTTGCAGCTATAACACGTGCAAGGCCGAAGATAGCAAATTATCCTTTTACTACTATTGATCCTAATCTTGGTGTTTCTTATTACGATGATAAAGAAGTTACACTAGCTGATATACCTGGTTTAATAGAGGGTGCACATGAAGGTACTGGTCTAGGTGATAAATTTCTTCGTCATATTGAGAGATGTAAAATTTTGCTACATCTAATAGACCTGTCTGAAGATAAACTTGCTGAGAATTATTTAAAAGTAAGAAATGAGCTATCTAAATATGATAAAATTCTCACTCAAAAGAAAGAAATCATTGTATTTAATAAATCTGATTTAGTTGAAAAAGGAGAAATTGAAAAAAAATTAAAAAACTTTAAGAAAAAAATTAAGAAAAAATATGAAATAATTTCAGTTGTTGCGGATAAAAATTTGATCAATTTAAGAAAAATATTATTAAAAAATGCAAATAAATAAAGCAAAAAAAATAGTTATAAAATTAGGCTCATCCACTATTGTTGATAGTAAGGGTAAGTTTAAAAAAAAATGGCTCTTAAGTTTGATTCAAGACATTAAAGAATTAAGAAAAAATAACCAAGAAATAGTCATTGTTTCTTCTGGTTCTATAGCACTGGGGCAGAGTTACTTAAAAATAAAGAATAAAAAAGTTAAACTTGAGATGAGTCAAGCAGTTGCCTCCGTCGGACAAATTCATTTAATTAATGAATTTCAAAAGCTTTTTGAGAAGAGTGGAATTACTATTGGTCAAATTTTGATAACTCCTGATGATACTGAACAAAGAAGAAGAGCATTGAACGCCAGGAGAACATTTGAGAATCTTTTTAAATTAAAAGCTGTACCTATAGTTAATGAAAATGATACTACAGCAACTTCTGAAATTAAATATGGTGATAATGATAGATTAGCTGCACGAGTAGCTCAAATAATTGGAGCAGATTTGCTGATAATCTTATCTGATATTGACGGGTTATATGAAAAAGTATCAAATAAAAAAACTTTAATTAAAGAAGTAAGTGTTATTAATGAAAAAGTTTTATCTTTGGTGGATAAAAAAATAAATACCTACGGCTCTGGTGGAATGCTTACAAAATTGGAGGCTGCTAAAATCTGCATGCATGCTGGGTGTAATATGTTAATCGCTAATGGTAAAAAATTTAACCCTATACAAGAGATTATAAATAAAAACCTTTGCACGTGGTTTAAACCAAAAATCTCTAATCTTGATGCAAGAAAGAAATGGATAATAAGTTCGTTATCTTTATCCTCTAAAATTTATATTGACCAAGGTGCAACTAGTGCTTTAAAGTCTGGAAAAAGTCTATTGCCTTCTGGTATAATTAAGATCGTAGGCAATTTCAAAAAAGGCGACAATATAATTATTGTAGATAATAATAATATTGATATTGCGCGAGCGTTATCTTCTTTTACTTCTGTAGAAATTAATAAAATTAAAGGTTTGCAGAGCAATCAGATAGAAAATATTCTTGGTTACGCAAGTAAATCAGAGATAGTACATAAGGATGATATTGTAATATTATGAAAAAATTAAAACAAATTGGTGTAAATGCTAAAAAAGCTTTATCTGTGCTTAATAGTTTGGATGGAGTGATAATTAACAAAGTTCTTTTTAACTATAATCAACTTTTATTGAAAAATAAAAAACAGATTCTTCAGGAGAACATGAAGGATATAAAAAATGTAAAAAGAAAACATCTTGTAGATAGGCTGGTGTTAAACGATGAAAGAATAGAGGATATAAGAAGCTCTATTAATGAAATTTTAAAATTTAAAAGTCCTTTAAATAAAGTCTTAGATGAATGGAAAAGACCAAGTGGTTTAAAAATAAAAAGAGTTACAACTTCTATGGGTGTAATAGGTGTAATATATGAGAGTAGACCAAATGTAACAGCTGATGTCTCCGCTCTATGCTTAAAATCTGGTAATTGTGCAATATTAAGAGGCGGTTCTGAAGCCTATAATTCCAATAAGATATTGGCTAATCTTTTTAGAGAATCTTTAAAAAAAAATAATATTGATAAAAATTGTGTTCAGTTTATCGAGGATAAAAACAGAAATATTGTAAATTATCTTTTATCCAATATGTCTGAATACATAGATGTGATTATACCAAGGGGAGGAAAAGAACTCGTAAAAAAAGTACAACAACTTTCAAAAATACATGTGATTGGACACTTGGAAGGTCTTTGCCACATTTATATAAATAATGATGCTGACATAGCTATGGCTACAAAACTCGTTACCAATTCTAAAATGCGAAGAACTAGTATATGTGGCGCTGTTGAAACGTTATTAATAGATTCTAAGTCAATAAAAAAACTTGGCGTTCCAATTATTAAAAAACTAGATGCGATGGGCTGTGAAATAGTTGCCGACAAAAAAATTAATCAAATATTTAAAAATAAATATAAATTAGCAAAAGCAATTGATTGGCAAACTGAGTATTTAGATGCAAAAATTTCCGTTAAGTCAGTTCGTGGAGTGAAGGAGGCCATAAATCATATATTAAAGTATGGCACGATGCATACTGATAGTATTATAACTAATAATTCTAAAACAGCAGAAATATTTTTAAATGGCGTTAACAGTGCAATTGCTATGCATAATGTTTCAACACAATTTGCTGATGGCGGAGAGTTTGGTTTTGGAGGAGAGATTGGAATTTCAACAAATAAATTGCCACCAAGAGGACCAGTTGGAATTAATCAACTAACATCCTATAAGTATATAGTGACTGGAAAAGGGATTACTAGGTCTTAATCTAAAATGGTTGGATTAAAAAAAGATAGGATTGGAATTTTTGGTGGAAGCTTTGACCCTCCACACCGCGGGCACTTAGAAATAACAAAACTTGCAATAAAAAAGTTATTTTTGAATAAAGTTTATTGGTGTGTAACAAAAAAAAATCCACTTAAAAGCAAAACTTTTTTTTCGTTACCTGAAAGAATTAAAAAAAGTAAAGTTTTAACGAGTCAATCAAAAAAAATTAAAATTAAATATTTTGAAGATAAAACAAAATCAGTAAATACAGTTGATTTATTAAAATATTTAAAAAAAAAAAATAAAACAAATACATTTTTTTTGATTATTGGCTCAGATAACCTAATTAAATTTCATAAATGGAAAAATTGGAAACTTTTGTCTGAATTAACGCAAATTGTAGTGTTTTCTAGAAAGGACTACGATAAAAAAGCTAAAAAATCTGTTATAATGAAGAAAGTGAAAAAAATTATATTCGTTAAAAATAGACCTATAAATATTTCTTCTACGCAAATAAGAAAAAAATATCATAAAGCGTAATGGAAATATTAGAAATTAAAAATCAGATTGAAACAATTTTAGATGAAAATAAGGCTAAAAATATAGTTTCGATTGATCTCAAAAAAAAATCATATATTGCTGACTATATGATCATAGCATCGGGTACTTCTTCAAGACATTTACAATCTTTATGTGAAAACTTAGTTTACGAACTTAAAAAAATCGGTGTTAATAATTGCAGAATTGAGGGGAAGGATAGTAGTGATTGGAAACTTGTAGACGCGATAGATATAATAATACATATTTTTCATCCAGAAAAAAGGGAGTTTTATGATCTTGAAAAAATGTGGTCAGAACCAACACCGAAAGAAAAAATATTAATATGAAAAAAATAAATACCCTAATCATTCTATCAATTTTAAGCATCTTAATTAATACTAGCTACCTTTACTCTAAAAATTCAAATGAACTGTATGAAAAAATAGATTTATTTAGTGAAGTTCTAGAAACTATAAAACAAGAATATGTAGATGAAATTGATCAAGCAGAAGTTATGGATTCAGCTATTAACGGAGTGCTACAATCCTTAGATCCGTATTCAGCCTATATGAGCCCAAAATCATTTGATGTTATGCGAACAGACACGAAGGGTGAGTTTGGTGGCCTTGGTATTGAAATCGGAATGGAATCAGGTGTTGTTAAGGTAATAACACCAATTGATGATACCCCAGCTGCAGATGCGGGAATTAAATCTGGTGACTACATTGTAAGGATTAACGACGAGCAAGTGCAAGGCAAATCATTGACTGAGGCTGTTGAGCTTATGAGGGGTCCTGTAGGGTCAGAAATAAACTTAACTGTTAGAAGAAGAAATGTAAAAAAAGCTTTGGATTTCAAAATTAAAAGGGCTGTTATAGAGGTAAAGTCGGTTGAGGCTAAAATTATTGGAGAGAAAAAAAAAATAGGATACCTGAGATTAAAATCATTCAATGAAAATAGTGATGAACAATTATTAAAAAATATAAAAAAGTTTGAAAGAAATAATAAATTAACAGGATATATTCTTGATTTGAGAAATAATCCAGGTGGGTTACTTACTCAGGCAATTAGCATAACAGACTTTTTTTTAAATGACGGCGAAATAGTATCAACAAAAGGACGAAAGATTAGTGAGACTAGAAGGTTTTTTTCAAATAAGGGTGATATTATTAATGGCAAACCTTTAATAGTAATTATTAATAATGGCTCTGCATCTGCTTCGGAAATAGTTTCAGGCGCTTTAAAAGACCACAAAAGGGCAATTCTTTTAGGAGAAAATACATATGGAAAAGGATCGGTTCAATCAATTATACCTTTAAAGAATGGTGGTGGAATTAGATTAACAATATCAAAATATTATTTACCTTCTGGAGAATCAATCTCAAAAATAGGTGTTTTGCCTGATATTTTTGTCGAAGAGATTGGCGATGATTTCAAAATTAATAGTAAAACAGATAACCAATTAAATTATGCTGTTAATCTACTTAAGTCATAAAAATGAATCATAGAGAGCTGCCGCTAAGAACTGGTGTAGGAATAGTTATTCTTAATTCAGAAAACATGGTTTTTGTTGGAAAAAGAAAAGATAATCCCTTCGATAAATGGCAAATGCCACAAGGTGGCGTAGATCAGAATGAACCTCTGTTGGTGGCTATGAAAAGGGAGCTAGAGGAAGAAACTAGTATCAAAAATATCAAAGTCTTAAAAGAATTCAACCGATGGCTTGAATACGATTTACCAGAAAATTTAATTGGAAAAATATGGAAAGGAAAATACAGAGGTCAAAAACAAAAATGGTTTATAGTGAGATTTACAGGAAGTGAAAAAGAAATTAATATAAATACTAGACATCCTGAATTTATAGAGTGGAAATGGATAAATATGAATTTGTTACCTAATCTAATTGTAAATTTCAAAAAACATATTTACAAAGATGTGCTGATAGAATTGAAAAAATATATTAATTAATTTCTTGAAGAGAATCAATTTTATAACTTAAAATGTATTTTTCTTTATCTTTAATCTCAGAGTTTTGTAAAAGAGCTTTATATTCTTTAATCATTTTTTCTATACTTTCCTTAGCGAGTTTTTCAATTTGAATTGCTGATGGTGATAATATTAAAAGTTTGTTATTAAAAAATTCTACTGTTCCGTCTTCTACATAAAATTTTGAAGTTTTATCATTAATTGCAACTTCAATAAAACCGGGTCTTAAGAAAGTTATTAATGAAATATGGTCTTTTAATATCGTCATCATTCCTTCATACGCAGGAATAGCAACTTGTTTAACTTCAGAATTTAATAGTATTTGGTCCGGACTGATTATTTCTAAGTTAAAATTTTCAGACATTTCTACTCAACATCTTGTGCCATTTTTTCGGCTTTTTCAACAGCTTCTTCAATTCCCCCAACCATATAAAATGCTGACTCTGGAAGGTGATCGTAATCTCCTTTGCATATAGCTGCAAATCCTTTAATTGTTGACTCTAAATCAACTAACTTTCCGGGCGAGCCTGTAAATACCTCGGCTACAAAGAATGGTTGAGATAGAAATCTCATAATTCTTCTTGCTCTTGCAACAGTAAGCTTATCTTCTTCAGAAAGTTCATCCATGCCTAGAATTGCTATAATATCTTGTAATGATTTATAAGCTTGTAATATTTCTTGAACTTCTCTAGCAACTCTATAATGCTCTTCACCAACAATTCTTGGATCTAGTATTCTTGATGTTGAGTCTAAAGGATCTACAGCTGGATAAATTCCCAACTCGGCAATCTGTCTAGAAAGTACAGTTGTGGCATCTAAGTGAGCAAATGATGTAGCAGGTGCTGGATCAGTTAAATCGTCGGCTGGAACGTAAATAGCTTGTACTGATGTTATTGATCCTTTACCAGTTGATGTGATTCTTTCTTGTAAATTCCCCATATCTGTAGCTAAAGTTGGCTGGTATCCTACTGCTGAGGGTATTCTTCCCAGTAGAGCTGAAACTTCAGAACCGGCTTGGGTAAATCTAAAAATATTATCAATAAAAAATAGCACATCTTGTCCTTCTTGATCTCTAAAATATTCTGCAACGGTTAATCCTGTTAAGGCTACTCTAGCACGTGCTCCTGGAGGCTCATTCATTTGCCCGTATACTAATGCTGCTTTAGAGCCTGGTCCGTCTGGTTTTATTACCCCTGACTCTATCATTTCGTGATAAAGATCATTTCCTTCTCTAGTTCTTTCTCCAACGCCAGCAAAAACTGAAAATCCACCATGTGCCTTTGCAATATTGTTTATTAGTTCCATAATAGTAACTGTTTTTCCAACACCGGCTCCACCGAATAAACCTACTTTTCCACCTTTGGCGTATGGTGCTAATAAATCTATTACTTTAATTCCGGTAACTAGCATTTCTGTTTCAGTTGATTGCTCTGTAAATTTGGGTGCCTGCCTGTGGATAGGCCATTTTTCTTTAGTCTTAACTTCACCTTTTTCATCAATAGGTTCGCCGATGACATTTATTATTCGTCCTAATGTTTCTGGACCAACTGGTACGCTTATTGGTGAACCAGTATTAATAACAACATCTCCTCTTTTTAATCCTTCAGTAGAGTCCATCGCTATAGTTCTAACGCTACCTTCGCCTAAATGTTGCGCAACTTCGAGGATTAACTTGTTCCCTTGGTTATCAACTTGAAGGGCTGTGTAAATTTCTGGTAGGTCTCCTTCAAAACTTACGTCTATTACAGCTCCAATAATTTGTGTAATTTTTCCTGGTTTACTCATAGTTATAAACTCTCTGCTCCTGATATTATTTCAATTAACTCTTTAGTGATCGCTGCTTGTCTGCTTCTGTTGTAAACAATTGTTAAACTTTTAACTAAATCTCCAGCATTTCTTGTAGCACTATCCATTGCTGTCATTCTTGACCCTTGCTCACTAGCTGAATTTTCTAGAAAAGCTTTAAATACTTGTGTTGAAATATTTTTTGGTAGCAAATCTTCTAGTATTTCATCTTCGTCAGGTTCAAATTCATAAAAAACTTCATCATTCTTTTTAAGGTTCTGTTTTGTTTCAGCAGGAATAATTTGTTGAGCTTGAGGTATTTGAGTCATAACATTTTTAAAATTGTTATAAAATAAAATACATTTATCAAATTCATTTTTATTAAATAAATCTATAATTATTTTTCCAACATCATCAGCTTCATTAAATGAAATTTTTTTTTTGTCCTTGAAACTAAGTTTCTGAACTATATATTTACCATATTCTCTTTTTAATTGGTCATGTCCTTTTGAGCCTATAGTAATTATTTTCAAAGTTTTTTCTTCTTTTAAAACTTTTAAAAAGTAATTTTTAGCTAATCTACAAATATTAGTATTGAATCCTCCGCATAGCCCTCTGTCTGATGTCATTATTATACATAAATGGGTTTGCTCTTTTCCGGTGCCCACTAGTAGCTTTGGTGCGTTTGATGGATCGCTGATTGATTCTGTTAAATTTAAAATAATATTTTGCATTTTCTCACTATAAGGTCTGCCTCTTTCAGCACTCTCTTGTGCTTTTCTTAATTTAGCAGCAGCAACCATTTTCATAGCCTTGGTAATTTTTTGTGTAGATTTTACACTTACAATTCTTTTTCTTAAGTCATCTAAGCTTGCCATTATTTTTTATTTTTTTTATATTCTTGTATTATTTGTATCAATGAATCTTCTGTTTCTTTTTCTAATTTTCCGGTAGTTTGAATTGTGCTTATAATCTCATTTTTCTCATTTTTAATTTTTTCTAAAATATCTTTTTCAAAATTTTTAATCTGATCAAGTTCAACATCATCTAGATATCCTCTTACCCCTGTGAAGACCGTAATAACCTGTTCGGCTACTGTAAGCGGTGAATATTGATTTTGTTTTAAAAGTTCTGTTAATTTTGAGCCTCGGTTTAAAAGTTTTTGTGTAGCTGCATCTAAATCTGAACCAAACTGTGCAAAAGCAGCCATTTCTCTGTACTGTGCAAGTTCTAGTTTGATCGATCCAGCAACTTTCTTCATGGCTTTCGTTTGTGCTGCAGATCCAACTCTTGAAACTGATAACCCAACGTTAACAGCTGGTCTAATACCTTGGTTAAACAACTGTGTTTCTAGAAATATTTGACCGTCGGTAATTGAAATTACGTTAGTTGGAATATAGGCTGAAACATCTCCTGCTTGTGTTTCTATAATAGGTAGGGCTGTTAATGACCCTCCGCCATTTGCGTCACTTAATTTTGCAGCTCTCTCCAAAAGTCGGCTATGAAGGTAGAATACATCACCTGGGTATGCTTCTCGACCAGGTGGTCTTCTTAATAATAAAGACATCTGTCTATAAGCTACAGCTTGTTTTGATAAATCATCATAAATAATTAGTGCATGCATTCCATTATCTCTAAAATATTCTCCTATAGTGCAGCCTGTGTATG
>Ga0307986_10002002_pt1 | contig 14669 bp, 16 predicted proteins | sample EllFjometageno82_FD_203170 | JGI IMG/M metagenome (GOLD analysis project Ga0307986, IMG submission 203170) | Marine microbial communities from Ellis Fjord, Antarctic Ocean - #82 | ecosystem: Environmental > Aquatic > Marine > Unclassified | place: Southern Ocean | collected 2014-10-09
CAACTGAGCTACACCCCCACTTTTTTTGGTGGGCAGTAAAGGACTCGAACCTTTGACCCCCTCGGTGTAAACGAGATGCTCTACCAACTGAGCTAACCGCCCTGAGTTAATCAATCAGGATTTACCTACCAAATACACGTCTTATTACTTTCTATGGTGACTTTCGTCAATGGATTATTATCTAACAAAACAACGAACAAATCAAGATGTAGTAATATATTAGGCTTTATATTTATTAGAAATATCTTTTCTTATAAAAACATAATTAGAAAGATGGTATATATTATTTTCTGGTCTAAATGGATCTATATGAATTAATTTATTACCGTGTGGTAATATTTTAAATACATCAGAAAAATTTATTAGCTCTGATAAACTATACAAAGTTTGTTGTTTTATTAATTGATGCCAATTAAACTCAATTTGAATAAATTTAGGTTTATGAGTTTCTAAAATATTTTTAGAACCTTTTAGAACTTCGTACTCAAAACCCTCTGTGTCGATTTTAATAAAATCGATAGTTTTATCTTTAAAATAATTTGCAAAATAATCTAATTGTCTTACTTGAACTGAAATTTTTTTATTATTTTCATTTTTAATAAATGAAAGTTTTTCTAAATTTGGCATTAACGAAGCTTTTGCAGATTTTTCCGTTCCATATGATAAATCTAAAACTTCATCTTTAATTCCTATTGCAACATTGTGTATTTCAAGTCGATTTTGAAAATTAGATTTAATTTTTTCTAATTCCTCAAATGCTTTGGGTAGTGGTTCAAATGAAACAACTTTTGATTTAGTATCAGATAGTAGCATTTTTGTATAATCTCCTACATTGGCACCAATATCTAAGCTTAAATTAATTTCTTCTTTAATTAGATTAATAAAAAATTTTTCACCAGTTTCTTTGAATGTTCCATAATTCATGTATCCCTTTCCCTTTAAAGACAGTGACAAAATTAAATCATTAAAAAATTGCATTTTTTTACGGCCGAAAATTAAAATATAAATTTTTGCGATTTTTCTATAAATAAAAAATAATAATTTTTTATGGATCATTATTATTATTAATATAACTTATGTTATTTTATTAAAACCTAATAATTTGTAAAATTAATAATATATTGGTGGGTGTGAAGGGACGCAAACCTTTGATTCACTTGGTAAATAGGAGTTGCTCCACTAATATTTTTTACCAAAAATTAAGTGATGTATATTTTCTATGCCACATTAGTCTTTGATTTAGTATGCCAATAAAATAAGAAAAGCCGATGTATCAGTAAAAAAAAATAGGTGATAATTATTGAATACTGGCTTGAGATTTATCATCAGGTTTAGATATTTTTTCAACCTCTACCCATTCAACTCTTTTAAGTTCTTTAGTGAGAGCTATTTTCAACACCTCATCAGCATGCTCTACTGGTGTAATCTTTATATCATCAATAATTTTTTTTGGCATATCAACTAAATCTTTTTCATTATCTTTTGGTATTATAACTTGTTTAATGCCGGCTCTATGTGCTGCTAATAATTTTTCTTTTAATCCACCAATAGGCAAAACTTGTCCTGTTAATGTAACTTCACCAGTCATAGCAATATCTCTTCTTACAGGATTATTTGTAATAGCTGAAACTATTGAAGTAACCATACCTATTCCTGCAGAGGGTCCATCTTTCGGTGTAGCTCCTTCTGGAACATGAATATGAAAATCTTTTTTTTCAAAAATTGGTGGAATTATTCCATATTCTAAACTTTTTGATCTGACAAATGACTTTGCAGCTTTAATAGACTCTTGCATTACATCGCCTAGTTTACCTGTAATTTGCATTCGGCCTTTTCCTGGCATGGTAACAGTTTCAATTTTAAGAATTTCTCCACCATATTCTGTCCACGCTAAACCAGTCACAACACCAATTTTATCTTCAGTTTCCAATTCTCCAAATTTAAATTTTTGAATTCCAAGAAAATCATGTAAGTTTTTTAAATCTATTTTAACTTCCTTTGCTTCACCAGATACAACTTTTTTAACAACTTTTCTTGCTACTTTTGAAATTTCTCTTTCTAAGTTTCTTACACCCGATTCTTTTGTATAACTTCTAATTATTTCTTTGATAATTTCATCTGAAAAAGACATTTCTTTTTCTTTAATACCGTTATCTTTTATTTGTTTAGGTAAAAGATATTTATCTGCAATACTAATTTTTTCATCCTCAGTATAACCTGCTAATCTAATTACTTCCATTCTGTCTAATAAAGGTGGTAAAATATTTAATGTATTTGCCGTTGTAACAAACATCACATCAGATAAATCATAATCTACTTCAAGATAATGATCATTAAATGTTGAATTTTGTTCAGGATCTAATGCCTCCAATAATGCTGAAGAAGGATCACCTCTATAATCATTTCCAATTTTATCTATTTCATCAAGAAGAATTAAGGGGTTTTTTGTTCCAGCTTTTTTCATCATTTGAATAATTTTACCAGGTAAAGATCCTATATAAGTTCTTCTATGACCTCTAATCTCAGCTTCATCACGCATACCACCAACAGACATTCTAACAAATTCTCTATTAGTAGCTTTTGCAATTGATTTACCTAAAGAAGTTTTACCCACACCAGGAGGCCCTACTAAGCATAAAATGGGTCCTTTAATTTTACCCATTCTTTTTTGTACTGCTAAAAATTCAATAATTCTCTCTTTAACTTTTTGCAAACCAAAATGGTCTGTGTCTAAAATATTTAATGCCTTTTTTAAATCTATATCAGCTTCACTTTTTTTATACCAAGGAAGATCCAACATCCAATCTAGGTAATTTCTAACTACGGTTGCTTCAGCTGACATGGGGCTCATGTTTTTTAATTTTTTTAGTTCTGCTATACATTTTTTTTCAACATCTTTTGGCATTTTTGCCTTTAAAATAGATTTGTTTAGGTTGGAAGTTTCATCTTTGCCATCTTCGATTTCACCTAATTCTTTCTGAATAGCTTTAAGCTGTTCATTTAAATAATATTCTCTTTGAGTTTTTTCCATTTGTGTTCTAACACGACCTCTAATTCTTTTTTCAACACCAATAATACTAGTTTCATTCTCCATAATTTTAATAATGGCATTAAGTCTTTTCTTAACATCAGTTATTTCAAAAATTTTTTGTTTTTCAAAAATTGTTGCTGTGATATGTGAGGCTATGTTATCTGCAACATGAGAGGCATCTTTTAACTGTTTAATAGTATTAATCGTTTCGTTTGATATTTTTTTATTAATAGAATTTAATTTTTCTAATCTTCTAATGGCAGTAATTGCAAGTGGCATCAAATCTTCATCGTTAAGTATAACATCATTATTGTAAGTATAATTACATGTGATAGTTTCATCATTATCATTTAAATCTAATATTTTTACTCTTTTAATGCCTTCAACAAGAATTTTAACAGTGCCATCTGGTAATTTTAAAAGTTGAAGTATATTACCTTCACAACCATGCATAAAAATATCAGATTTTTTTGGGTTATCTACTTCAGAATTTTTTTGAGTTGCTAAAATAACTTTTTTATCTTTTTTCATTGAATCGTTTAAAGTAGCAATTGATTTATCCCTTCCAACAAAAAGTGGGATAACCATATTGGGAAAAACAACTATGTCTCTTAAAGGTAGTAGTGGTAAAGAAATTTTAACATCCATCATCTGAATATGGATATTAAATGTAATATTGCAATAGCTATTTATTAGTTATTAACGTTAATTAATTAAGCCGCAGATAATTTGTCTGATTTAGCTTTATTATTATCCTTCGAAATAACTATAGTGGGTTCAGATATGCCTTTTGCTGCACTTGCATCGACTATAACTTCTTCAACGTTATCTTGACTTGGTAAATCGTACATTGTTTTTAACAAAATATTTTCAAGTATTGATCTAAGACCTCTAGCGCCTGTCTTTTTCTTAATTGCTTTAATAGCGATTTCTTTAATAGCATTATCTTTAAAGTTTAATTTTGCACCATCCAACTTAAATAGTTCTTGATATTGTTTTATTAAAGAATTTTTAGGTTCTTTTAATATTTTAATTAAAGATTTTTCATCTAAATCTTCAAGAGTTGCAATCATAGGTAATCTACCAATAAATTCTGGTATTAAGCCATATCTTAATAAATCTTCAGGCTCTAAACTTTTCATCCACTCACCTGTTTTTTTATCTTCAGTTTTTTTAACATTGGCTCCAAAGCCAATGGATGTACCTTTGTCTCTTTCTGATATTATCTTATCTAGACCAGCGAAAGCTCCTCCACAAATAAATAAAATATTTGTTGTATCAACTTGTAAAAACTCTTGCTGGGGATGTTTTCTTCCTCCTTGAGGGGGAACGCTTGCAATAGTTCCTTCCATAATTTTTAATAAAGCTTGTTGAACACCTTCTCCTGAAACATCTCTTGTGATTGAAGGATTTTCAGATTTTTTACTAATTTTGTCAACTTCATCAATATAAACAATTCCTCTTTGAGCTTTTTCAACATTATAATCAGCAGCTTGTAATAATTTTAAAATAATATTTTCAACATCTTCACCAACATAACCAGCTTCTGTTAATGTTGTTGCATCAGCCATTGTAAATGGAACATCTAATATTCTAGCAAGTGTTTGGGCTAACAAAGTTTTACCACAGCCAGTTGGTCCTACTAATAAAATATTTGATTTTGAAAGTTCAACTGTTTTATTAGTTTTAGTTTCATAATTTAGTCTCTTGTAATGATTGTGTACAGCAACAGAAAGAACTTTTTTTGCATGTTGTTGACCAATCACATAATCATTTAGAACATTGCAAATTTCCTTAGGTGGTGGTAATCCATCTTGATGCTTAACGAAGGCGCTATCTTTGCTTTCCTCTTTTATTATATCCATACAAAGCTCTACACACTCATCACAAATAAAAACAGTTGGACCAGCAATTAATTTACGAACCTCATGTTGACTCTTTCCACAAAAAGAGCAGTACAGAATATTTTTAGTATTTGTTGTCATAAAATTTTAAACGAATCAATTGCTATACCTTATTATAGAAGAGTCATAATAATCAAGTATGGGTTGTTGCTAAACCTAGATCTTGTGTATTAAGATCTATTTTCTACCACTTGGTCTATTAAACCAAATTCTTTTGCATTCTGAGGGTTCATAAAATTGTCTCTTTCAAGAGCTTTTTTTATCTCTTCTTCAGATTTCCCAGTATGTTTAGCGTAAATTTCATTGAGTCTTTTTTTTAAAGATAAGACTTCATTAGCATGAATTTCAATATCTGTTGCCTGTCCTTGAAAACCAGCTGACGGTTGATGAACCATAATTCTAGAATTTGGTAATGAAAATCTTTTCCCTTTTTTACCAGCTGTAAGTAAAAATGAACCCATTGATGCAGCTTGACCTATACATAAAGTTGAAACATCAGGTTTAATATATTGCATAGTGTCATATATACCTAGGCCAGCAGTAACTAAGCCCCCTGGGCTATTTATATAAAGATAAATTTCTTTCTTAGAATCTTCTGACTCTAAAAATAAAAGTTGTGCAGTAACTAATGAAGCAACATTATCATTTATTGGTCCTACTAAAAAAATTATTCTTTCTTTTAAAAGTCTTGAATAGATATCATAAGCTCTCTCACCTTTACTAGATTGTTCAACAACCATTGGTACTAGATTGTTCATATGTTCAGGAAATTTTATTGTCATAAATTGATTCTCTCAACTTATACAACTTGTGATTACTTTTTACTAACTTTTTTTTTAATTGTTGTTTTTGAGGCTTTAGATTTGGGTTTTACTGTTTTTGTAGGTGTTTTTTTTGGGGAGGGTTTCTTCTCATTTGTATGATCATGATCATGATCGTGTTTATGGTTATCTTTCAATATTTTTTCTGCTTGCTCTTTAGTTATATCTTTTTTATTAGGTTTTGCTTTTGATTTAATTAAATTAATAATTTTTTCCTCATAAACATTTCCTCTTAGACTTGCTAATGCTGATGGATTTTTTTGATAAAATTCCATAACTATTTTTTCTTGTCCAGGCATCATTCTTAGTTGTTTTTGAACTTCACCTTGAACTTCTTGTTCTGTAACATTGATATCGTTTTGTTCTCCAAATTCATTTAGAATTAAGCCAACTTTAATTCTTTTTTTTGCAGTTTCTTCAAAACTCTTTTTATTTTTTTTTGAATCATCCTCTGACATTCCTTGAGATAAAACTTTTACTTCTTCTTCAATTAAGTTCTCTGGAATTTCATCAACTTTAAATTTTTCAATTGCATCAAGAATTTGTTTTTTTGAAAGCATGTTTAGTGAATTTTTAAATTCATCATTAATTTGTTTAGAAACTAAAGTTTTTAAATCTGATAAATCTTTAGCGCCAAGACTTTTTGCAAATTCATCATCAATTTTTACATCTACAGATTTTTTTACTGAAATAATTTTACAATTAAATTTAGCAAGCTTATTTTTAAATTCTTTTTGAGGGTAATTTTCTGGCAATGTAACTTCTACTAATTTTTCATCATCTTTTTTAACTCCAATTAATTGTTTATCAAAACCTTTGATAAATAAATCTTTTCCTAAGATTAATTGAGTATTTTTACCTTCACCACCTGTAAATTCTTTATTATCAATTGTTGCCTTGTAATCAAATATTACTAAATTTTCGTTTGAAGCTTTTATTTCTGGTGAAACTTCCTTAAAATTATTCTGATTTTTTGCAATCTCTTTAATTTTCTTATCAATTTCTACAGCATCTATTTTTACATTGTACTCATCAAATTTAATATTTTCGACTGATTTAATTTCAACTTTAGGTAATTCAGTAACAGACAATACATACTCAAGTTCTTTATCTTCACCATATATTTTTAAATCAAGCTTTGGCTGTCCCGCAGGTTTAATTTTACTTTCTTCTAGAGCTTTTGTACTTGTGTCTTTTAAAACTTTATCAAGCACTTCACCAAAAAGTGCTTTTCCAAACTGTCTTTTTAAAACTTCTTTAGGAACTTTTCCTGGTCTAAACCCTTTTAGGTTAACTGTATTCTTAATTTCTTCATATTTTTCATCCATATGAGAATTCATAGTTTTTCTATCTATAAAAATTCTTATGTCTTTTTTTAAACCTTTAATATTTTCTATTGTAATTTTCATAATTCTTTTATTTATAATGGTAGGCAGTAAGAGACTCGAACTCTTAAGGGTCGCCCCACTGGTTCCTAAGACCAGCGCGTATACCAATTCCGCCAACTGCCCACAAATTATGAAGTTTTATATATTATTGATTCAATTTGTCCAATGACAATAATTATGAATTAGATAAATAATCATTTATAAATGATTAAATAATTAAAAAAAATGATAATATCACCATGTATAAGCATTTGTAAAACCGATCCTCAAACTGGTTACTGCTATGGTTGTGGAAGAAATAATGAAGAAAAACAAGCCTGGAAAATTGAGAGTACTAGTGAGAATTGGAAAGAGGATAATCTTATTAAAATTCAAAAAAGATTGGCAGGATGGCAACTAAAAAGTTTTAAGGAATCTTATAAACACAAGATTGAAAATGGAATTTCACTATTTAAAAAAAAAAATATTAATGGATAAACCTATCTTAGTTACAATAATTTATGTATTGGGTATGATTTTTTGTGCTGTTGTTTTGAAGATTTGGAATGCTGAAACAAGCATAAAGGAGGCTAGTATTGCTTTAGTGTGGACTACAATTTATTTAATTGCTCTTTTTTATGCAAATAAACATGACAGAAAATAAACCTCAAACTAAATTTTTATTTCTACTATTTATAATTTTAAATTTTAGCACATATACATATTCAGAAATTATAATATTAGGTGGGTGCAATAATACTAAGGATGGGTATATTAAAAATGAATATATTTTGAATCTAAAAAAATCACTTATGACTAGAAATTATATATATGATAATAAAACATACAAAAAATATCGTATAACCGATTTAAGTATTAAAAAAAAAAATACTATCGAAAGATTTATCTATCAGGAAGAAAACTTAATATTAACAGAAAAAATTGGATACCCTCAATTTTATACACAATTACTTTTTGAAAAAAATAATCCTGTTATTAAAATAAAAACTGTAATTAACAATGAAGAAGCAACTTCAAAAATGTCTACGTGTAAAAAAGTAGAAACTTATTCTGAAGAAAGTTAAAATTTTTTACTTTTTTTATTGGACTTGTTAGAAAAATTTATTTTTTTTGAGCTAAATCTACTATTTGTAATATTACTTCTATGTTTGGCAAAAGCTTGTTTTTGTGCAAGTTTCATAGCTTTTTTTGATGACATATCTTAATATAACATATTAATTATGAATAGTTTAAAAATTCTTAAAGGTAAAATTATAAAGTGTAAAAAATGTCCTAGATTAATAAAATTTAGTAAAAAAATTACCCATATAAAAAGAAAAAAAAATATTAAGGAAAATTACTGGGGTAAACCAGTTCCTGGCTTTGGTGATTTAGATGCTAAATTAATGATTGTTGGTTTAGCACCAGCAACGCATGGTGGTACTAGAACAGGCAGGGCTTTTACTGGTGATAAATCTGGTGATTTTTTATTTAAATGTCTTCATTCTGCTAAAATTTCAAATCAATCACTTTCTACTAATATAAATGATGGATTAAAATTAAATTCTACATACATAACAAATATTTTAAAATGTGTTCCTCCAAATGATAAGCCCCATACAAATGAATTAAACAATTGCTCTAATTATTTTGACAATGAAATTACTAATCTTAAAAAATTAAAGACCATAGTAACTTTAGGTAAAGTTGCGTTTGATAATTGTATTAAATTTTATAAAAAAAATTTTCAACTACCCAAAAAATATATATTTAAACATGGGAAAAAATACATACTACCTGATGGAAAAACTCTAATTGCCTGTTATCATCCTAGTCCTAGGAACGTTAATACCAAGGTTATTAATTTTAAAATGATGAAAAATTTATTTATTAAAGCTAAAAAAATCAGTTAATTTTTTATGCTATCACAAAAATAAGGTTTAAAATTTTCATATATTAAATCTGGTATTTCCGTTGGTCTTCCAAGTTTATTAATAAAAACTAAATGAACTAAAGCCTCAACAATTACTTCATTTTTTCTAGTAATAATTTGCATCATAGAAAATGATGTTTTTGTTATATCTTTAACAAAAGATCTTATGCTTAATTCATCTTCTAACTGTGCAGGTTTTTTATATTGAATATTACAAGATTTAACTATCACTAGAGCGTCAAAATTTTCTTGAATCTTTTTATTACTAAGTCCAATGTTATTTATTGCCTCTGTTCTGGCTCTTTCTAAGAAATTTAAATAATTAGCGTAATAGACAACACCACCTGCATCAGTGTCTTCATAATAAACTTTAACTTTATGTACAAAATTTTTATGCATTTAAATATTATAGCAAAAAAAATGATTATTTAACATTAAACTAAGATATAATAATTTCAATGAAGGTTTATATTATATGGTTGATAGGAGTTTTAGTTTGGAATTTTGGTTTTCCTAAAGCTCTGCCAATAGAGGATGTTGCAGTAGCTATACTTTTATCTTTTTTAAGCATGGGTCTTAAAAAATACCTAAAATTTTAATTATTCTGAGGAAAAATAAATATTCTGATAATAGGCAATAGCTTTCAATTTAGAATTGTCTGTATCTGTCATTATTGCTACACCTGATAACTCTTTAACATCTAGATCATGAAATTTTTTAAAGTGTTCTTTAACATTAGCTTTTACTGTAACCCACTTATCTAAATCATTTTTGGTTGTAGACAGCACGTAATCTACAGATTTTTTTGTATATGGACTATTCCAGTTATCATTGATTAGATTATTACTTGAAAAAACATAATTTATAGCTCTATTTGAAAGTGCTGTTGACCCTGTTTTTTTAACAACAAAAACTCTAGCTGCATAATCATGGCCTTTTTTACTATTTTCAACAATACCAGAGAGATCTTTTTCTACTTTCCATGTAATATTAATAAATGGTGTTTTTATAAGATCAATTTTAACCTCTTTGCCAAGTCCTGAACCTTTACCTTCAGCTTCAGCTTTTATAAAATTACCTTTTTCATTAGATCCTAGAGACCAAGAAGTTTCACCCTTAACCTTTCTTACTTTTAGTTTTTTGATTTCATCTTCAGTAAAATAAAAAATATTTACTTTTTCAGCTATAACAGCTTGTAAGAGTAAAATCCAAGATACAGTAATTAATAATATTTTTCTTAACATAAATTATTTATATATCTTTTTTTTAAAAAAAAACAATATTTGAACAATATTCAGACATTCTAAGCACAATATTAAATCTTAAATACACTATATGAAATCATTTTCTATATTTGTACTGCTAATCTATTGGTCGGTGATAATATTGGCTCCAGTTATATCGAAAGAAAATAAAATTTTTATAAAGCAAGAACCTATTACACCCATAAATAAACCTAATAAGTAGATCTACCACCACTAATATCAAAAACGGCCGCTGTAGAAAATGAGTTTTCCTCTGATGAAAGCCAACAAATTAGGGATGTAAATTCTTCTATTTCTAGAAATCTACCCCTTGGCACTTTTGAAAGCATTTTTGCAACATGTTCTTTGGACATTTGGTCTAAAATTCTTGTTTTAGCTCCAGCTGGCGTAACCGCATTAACTGCGATATTTTTATCCGCAAGTTCTTTTCCTAGTGACTTTGTTAATCCTATAGCACCTGCTTTTGCAGAACTATATGCACTTGCATTGGCATTACCATCCTTACCTGCCACAGAAGCTACATTTACAATTCTTCCATAATCATTCTTAATCATGTTTGGAACAATGCATTTACAGCAATTAAATGTACCCATCAAATTAATGTTAATTATTTTGGTCCATTCTTTCACATCATATTCCCACAAGGGTGTGGTAGAGCCAGTTATGCCTGCATTATTAATCAATATATCAATATTAGTTATCTTTAATATATTGTTAACGGTATATTTAACATTCTCATAATTTGATACATCTACAGTATTAAAGGAGAGTTTTTTATTATTTAAATTTTTTGATGCTTTTAATAATTCTTTTTCATCAATATCCCAGATTATAACTTTTGCTCCAGATTCTAAAAATCTTTTGGCAATATCTAGTCCAAAACCTTGAGCGCCACCAGTAATTACTGCTGTTTTATTTTTTAAATCAAATTGATGCATAGGGTTTATTTTTTTGCTAATAAATAATAGGTTAATGATGAAACAACAACACCCAGTATCCATGAATAATAATTCAAATAAATTAAACTTTCATTCCAAATAGTTGCAGCAGCAAAAATAAAACCCACTACTAATGAATATATAGCTTTAAGGTGCCATCCACCGGAATAATAATAAGTACTATTTTTTTTTATAGAAAAAATATCTTTATTGACTAAATTACTTTTTTTGATCAAATAATAATCAACAACCATAATACCAAAAAAGGGTCCAAAAAAACAACTAAAAGTATCAATAAAAGATAAAATTCCAATTTGGCTTAGCAGTGGTAACCAAAAAATACCAATGAAAAATCCAAAAAAAATAATAATTAAAGTAGAACTTCTTAAAGTAAGTTTGTTTGGTAAAAAGTTTAATAATGAATTTTGAGCTGGGACATAATTTGCAATTAAATTTGTTGAAAGCGAAGCAAGAAAAATAAAAAATAAAACTGTCACTGTGATTTGAGTGTTATTAAATTTTCCAATAATATCAGTTGGATTAGTAAATATTCTTTCCATGTTTTCTAAATTTTTATTTAAAATTACATCAGCACCTATGACTATAAAGATAGCAAACAAAGAAAATATTAATAAATTTAAAATTAAACTCAAGTTACCTTTTTTTAATTCATTTTCATTTTTGACATATCGTGAAAAATCACCAAAATTAACAATGACAATTGAAAAATAAGCAAAGATAGTTCCCGCTACTGTAGTTAAAGGCATAATATTATCTTTTATAAGAATATTTTGAAAAACAAAGATTTCTGAAAATGCTTGGGTTACGTAATTGTATTCATAAAGAAGTATAACTAAAACAAAGAATAGCATACCCAAATAAACCATTGTTGCAGAAAAATTTATAAATAATTTATTAAACTTATGACCTTGACTAAATAAAAATAGTTGAAGTGAAATTGTCAAAACAAATGAAGTCCAATCAATCATATTTAATCCTAAAAGAAAAATTAAAAAAATATCTTGGTTAAGAATTGAAGAGTCAATTGAAAAAATAAATATTCTAATCATATAACTAAGAATTTTAGACAGAAAATATGTTTGAATACCAAACATAGAAATACCCACAAATCCTCTTAACATAGCTAAGTATTTTGCTGCATTTATTCCAAAAGATATTCTCAGTAAAACAGGGAATGGAATACCGTACTTTTGTGAAGGCCTACCTATTAAATTTGCAAATAAGTAAACAAAAAAAGAACCAACCAATGTCCCCAAAAAAACAATTAAAATATTTAATTCATAAACAAGATAGAGTGAGGTTATAAGTGAAAAAGCAATTACACTTTGTATATTAATTCCCCAAAAACAAAAAAGATCTTTCCAATCCCATTTTTTATCATTTGGGTTTATAGAAACAATTTCCCAATTAATTAAACTGTTTTTTTGGTTATTTTTTAACACCCTTTTATAATAAACTAATAAACTCTACTGTCCATATAGATAGGCAGGTAACCACAAAGCTATCTGCGGAAATATAATAATTAAAATTAAACCAATTACTTGAATAAGCATAAATTGCATCATACCATGATAAATATCTTTAAGATCCCATTCAGGTACTACACCTTTCAAAAAATAAGCTGATAAAGCTACTGGTGGTGAGAGCCAAGCAGTCTGGAGATTCACTGCAACAAGTATTGCAAACCAAGTTAAGTTAAAACCTAAAGCTTCAACTAAAGGTAATATAATCGGAACAATAATCATAACAATAGGAACCCATTCTAAAGGCCAACCTAACAGAAAAATCATAACCATAATCATTGCAAGGATTAAGTATCTATTCATTTCTAAACTAAGCAAAAAATCAGTTAAGAGCATCGGTGTTCCTAGTCTTGAGAATACAGCTCCAAAAAAGTTTGATGCTGCAACCAAAACCATTATTAATGCTGAAATTTCTAAAGTTTTAACTAAAGCTTCCTGTAGTCTTCCAAATGTTAATTTTCTATAAGCTAATGCTAAAAGCAAAGAGCCCATAGCACCACAACCGGCCGCCTCTGTTGGTGTCGCAAAACCAAATAAAATACTTCCTAACGAAGCAAAAACTAAAGCTGCAGGTGGAACTAAACCAATGAAAAATTCTTTCCAAACAGCTACCATGCTAGTCGCTCTTAATTCAACAGGGAGCACTGGTCCTAAACTCGGATCAATCCAACATCTAATAGTTGTGTATGCTGCATAAAGTGTTGCCAATAATATTCCTGGAATAATAGCAGCAGCAAATAAATCCGTTACTGGAATTTCCATAATAGGTCCCATTACCACAAGCATAATACTTGGTGGAATTAAAATACCTAAAGTTCCACCAGCTGTAATTGTACCTGCGGCTAACCGAACATTATACCCAGATTTATTCATAGATTTTGCTGCCATAATTCCTAAAATTGTTACTGACGCACCAACAATTCCTGTTGCTGCTGCAAAAATAACTGAAACAAATAATACAGCATAATATAAAGAGCCTCTTACTTTAGCTAACATTAATTGAAATGCTGAAAAAAGTCTCTCCATTAAACCTGCTTGTTCCATCATAATTCCCATAAAGACAAAGAGCGGAACAGCTGCTAGAGTTTGTTCCGTCATGACCATTGAAAACTGTAGGGTCATTAAATAAAATACCAACTTACCAAATCCTAGATATCCAAATGAAAAACCTAGAAATATTAAAGTAAACGATATTGGAAAGCCTACAAATATAGAAAATAACATTACACCTATAAGGATAAAACCTAAAATAGCTGGATCCATAAATTCTGCTAACACTATTCTCCTCCTCCTGGCCACACACCTCTAGTAGCAGCCCAATAGCTTTTAAATAATTCTGATACTCCTTGGACAAGTAAAAATACTATTCCTAACCATAAAGATGATTTTATTGGCCACATATATGGCATCCAAGCCGTATCCATTCCCCTTTCACCTCTCATAATTGATTCCTGAACAAATCCAGTCGTCATATATAAAAACACAAGTAAACCTGGAAAATAGAATATTAAGTATAACCAGAAATCCACTCTACCTTGTGTTGTAGTTTTAAAATTTCTATATAAAAAATCTGCTCTAATATGAACACCTTTTGATAAAGCATAACCCGCACCTAGCATAAATAATGCACCATAAAAAAATCTACTCATATCGTATACCCACATCGTTGGAGCATTAAAAAGTTTTCTAGCTAAAACCTCATAAACCATTGCAAATATCAATGGTATGATAATCCAACAAACTACGTTGCCGATGCACTTGTTGGCAAAATCAATTTTTGTAATAGTTAATGCCATCCATTTAGGCATGTCTTTAGGCATTGGTCCTGAACCACCTCTTCTTTCAGCAATCATTTCATCTGAAATA
>Ga0307986_10002003_pt1 | contig 14669 bp, 16 predicted proteins | sample EllFjometageno82_FD_203170 | JGI IMG/M metagenome (GOLD analysis project Ga0307986, IMG submission 203170) | Marine microbial communities from Ellis Fjord, Antarctic Ocean - #82 | ecosystem: Environmental > Aquatic > Marine > Unclassified | place: Southern Ocean | collected 2014-10-09
TATACTGAAAACAAAAAATAATTTTTTTAGTGATTTCATTGATTTTCCCCTGTTTGTTTTTATTAAAATAATTAACTATTTTAAAAAACTTAGCAGAACTTTTAACAGCATAATAGAAGTAATAAGCCTTGTAAGTATTATATTTTAAAGAAAAAATTCTAGTATAGGTTTAAATTTTTTTTGCAAATTCTCCACCGCTTCTATATCTCCATAACCACTTAGGCATGGCTTGCAGAACATCGTTTGGCTCTATATTTAATTTTTCTAAAGTTAAATAGTTACTGGATACAATGTTATCCGCTTCATTTAAAATTTCACACTGGTCTTTAGTCAGCAAAGGTTTTGGCATTAGACTAAATAAAGCTGCTTGAATTTTTGCTAGTGGCATGGGCATTTCTACGATAAATCTTTTTTTTCCTATCGTACTAACAATAGATTTTACCATGTCTTTAAAGCTAATTATTGTTGGGCCACCAATCTCATAAATTTTGCCTTCATTTTTTTTAATCTCAATAGCTTTAACAATTGCGGTTGCCACATCGTCTACTAAAATAGGTTGGAATTTATAGTTAGGTTTTACAACTGGTATTACGGGAAATAAACTTAACTTTGCAAAAAGATTTGTAAAATTATCTTCGTTACCGCAAACCACACTTGGCCTAATAATTATTGTATTTTTGAAACTTGCTAATGCTTTTTGTTCACCACTAAACTTTGATTGTTGATAAAGTGAATTTGAATTTGCGTTAGCACCTATAGCGCTAACGTGAATGAACTTTTTAACTCCTGACTCTGAGCAGTATTTAGCAATAAGCTCTGGTAGGTCAGAGTGCATATTATTAAATTTTTGCTTACTATTCTCAAAAAGAATTCCAATTAAATTAATAACAATGTCTGAATTATTGATTGCTTCTTTGATTTTAGAAAAATCTTTTGGATTAAAATCTATGAATTCAATTGCTCCTGGAGGCGCTTGTGTTTTTAGATATCCTTTTAAATAAGCATTCCTAGTTGGAATAATGCATTGGAAATTCCTCTCGGTCATTTTTCGGACAAGATATCTTCCTATAAATCCACCACCACCAAGGATTGTTGCTATTGGGTAATTATTCATGGTATTCAAGATAGTTATATGAAAATACACAAGATTCAAGGGGACATAAGTTCAGAAGTTGCTAGCTCATTTAATGGTAGTATAGCTATTGATACAGAGGCGACCGGTTTGCTGATTCCAGAACGTGATAAATTAAGTTTAGTGCAAATCTGTGGGGATGGTGGTGAAGTTTATATTGTTCAGCCTGACCGTACTAACTACAAAATGCCAAATTTAGTTTCAGTGTTGGAAAATGATAAAATTCAAAAAATTGGTCACTTTTTAAGATTTGACAAGAGTGCGCTTGAGTATTTCTTAAAGTGTAAAATGAATAATATTTTCTGCACAAAAATAGCTTCTAAAATTTGTAGAACTTATACGGATTCTCATGGACTTAAGAATTTAGTTCAAGAATTTTGTAATAAAAAATTAGATAAAAATCAGGGGTCAAGTGATTGGAATAAAAATATCAATGATCTTAGTGATAAACAATTGGAATACGCTGCTAATGATGTGATTTATTTACACAGAATTAGAAATGAACTAGAAAAAATGTTAGTTAGGGAAGATCGAATGGACATTTATAAAAAATGTTTAGAGTTTTTAGACACAAGAATTGAATTAGATCAAAAAGGATTTAAATTTTCAATATTTGAACATTAATGAGTAAATTCAACTATATTTCTGTTGCTAAAAAAGCTGCTGCTATTCAGATAGGTGAGCTTAAAAAAATTAATAAAACGCTTAATAAATCATTTGTACAGGCTATTGACCTAATGGCTAATTGTAGAGGTAAGGTTATATGCGCAGGTATTGGAAAAAGTGGTTTAATTGCAAGAAAAGTTGCGGCAACTTTATCGTCAGTTGGAATCTCTTCATTCTTTCTAAATCCAAGTGAAGCTAATCATGGTGACCTTGGACAAATTGACAAAAGAGATTTACTATTAGTTTTTTCATATTCAGGCAATACGTCTGAAATTACAAATATGCTTCGATATGCAAATCGTTTTAATATTAAAATTATTGGTGTTGCCTCAAAGAAAGATAGCTTACTATTAAAGGCAAGTGACGTAAAATTACTTCTTCCGCAGGTTAAAGAATCTGACCCTACTGGTATGGTCCCAACAACAAGTACAAGTATCACTTTACTGCTGGGTGATTGCCTGGCAGTAGCACTCATGAATAAAATAAGTTTTTCGAAAGAAAGATTTAAAGTTTTTCATCCAGGTGGCAATATTGGACAAGCACTTCTATTGGTTAAAGACATTATGATAACAGGAAACAAATTGCCTGCAGTTAATTTAAATAAAAATATTTATGATGCTATAAAGATTATTGATAAAAAAAAACTTGGCTTAGTTGTAGTTATGGAAAAAAATATTGTTAAGGGTATTTTGACTGATGGAGATGCAAGAAGAGGTATTAAACATTATTCCAAAAATGATCATTTAAAAAAATTTATGACACCGAACCCTTTGTTTATTTCAGAGAGTTCGCCAGCTTCCAAAGCTTTGTCTTTGATGAATAATAGAAAAATTACAAGCTTGCTAGTAGCTTCAGAAAAAGAGTTTAATAAAACCAACTCAAACAGAAAACTAAAGGGTATTATTCATATTCATTCTTTACTACAATATGGAATCAAGTGATCACTAGAAAAAGAAAAATTATTTTTATACAGTTTGTAATTTTTTTTGTTGCCACTTCTCTTCTCTATCACACCTACCGAGATAAAAATGAAGTCAGTGAAGAAATATTAAAGGTTGAAGTAGAAACCGACTCTGACACTAATTATTTTAGTGATATTGAGTACTCGGGTTTTGATTTAAATGGAAATCGATATACTCTAAATGCCTCTGAAGCAGATTTTAAAACTGAAAAACCTGAGGCTATTAATATGATTGATGTAGTGGCAAATTTTTACTTAAAAAATGGTAATATTTTAAAGGTAGTTAGTAATGAGGGGCTATATAACAATATTACTTTAGATATGGAATTCAGAGAGGACGTTAAAAGTAACTACCTAACTAATGTATTATTCTCTGATAAATTAAATTACTCAAATTCTAGCGGTAAGTTGCTTGCCTCTGGTAATGTGCGTGGAGAAAGTGTAGAAAAAGGAGAGTTTTCATCTGATAAAGCTGAATATAATCTTACAAATAATAATTTAGATTTTTCAATGCTCGGGAATAAACAAGTAAACGTAAAGCTTAAAAATTAATGAAAAAAGGTTTTAGAATAATCAAATTCAAAAAAGATAAACCTGTCTTTCAAGTTAAAGATATTAGTAAAGCATACGATGGGCGACCTATTTTAAAAAAAATTAGCATGGACCTTTACCCTGGGGAATGCGTTGGGCTATTAGGGCCTAATGGATCTGGTAAATCAACATTATACAGTACAATAATTGGTGAAACTTATGCTGACTCGGGAAAAATATTAATCAATGGTAAAGAAATTCAAGAAAGGCCTATTCATCTTAGAGCTGAGGCGGGTATAGGCTACTTAAGTCAACAAAGGTCTGTATTTGCTATAAGTGTATACGACAACTTACTAGGAATATGTCAGCTGAATATTAAAGGATTGAGCAATCAAATAAAAATGACGGAACAATTGCTTGATGAATTTAACCTACAACATTTAAGAAATATTCATGCTTCAAATTTATCAGGGGGTGAGGTTAGAAGGCTTATGCTTGCACGTTTATTGATTAACAAGCCAAGTGTGGTGTTGTTGGATGAACCTATGGCTGCATTAGATCCAATTGTAGTTCAAGATATTCAGAAATATATTTTAAAGCTACAGAATTTTGGTTGTGCTATTTTGATAACAGATCACCAGGTAAATAATCTATTTGACATTGTGGATAGAGCCTATGTGCTGGGCGAACAATCAATTATTGCTCAAGGCACTCCATCTGAAATTATAAAATCTACAAAAGCCATTGAATTATATTTTGGAACTTCTTACAGAACTTAACGTAAATGTTAATTAAAAGTTTTTCAATCAATACATACGGTCAAATTAAATCTTACAATAAAACTATCCATGTTGATTCTGATAAGTCTATCTCCATCAGATCTTTTTTGCTGGGAGCTATTAGTCACGATATTTCTGAGATTAAAAATGTTTTAGAGTCTGAAGATGTCTTTTCTTGCATTAATTGTTTGAGAAAACTAGGAGTAAAAATTGAAAGAATCAAAGCAAAACATTATTTAATTTATGGTAAAGGTTTGGGCTCTTTTTATGCAAAAAAAAATACGGTTCTAGACTGTGGTAATTCAGGCACTACAGCGAGACTGCTTGTTGGTTTGCTTTCAACTAACCCTGAAATTCAAGTTAAAATTAAAGGAGATAATTCTTTAAACAAAAGGAACATGAGCAAGCTTATTAATCTTATGAGTAAGTTTGGAACTACATTTTTGCCAAAAAATAAATCAAATTTCCCCCTAACCTTAATTTCATCGGAGATACCCATAGGTATTGAATATAAAGCAGGAGTATCTGCTCAGCTTAAAAGTGCTGTAATGTTTGCTGGGCTTAATGCAAATGGAGTAACTAATATCATAGAAGAAAAAGAAAGTAGAGATCACACAGAAAATATGCTTTTAAGAACTCCAAAAATTTTAAAAATAAAAAAAAATAAAAAAAAACAAAATCATATTAAACTTTACGGTAAGAGCTATCTCAATCCTTTAAAAATTAACGTTGGAGGCGATCCTAGTTCAGCTGCTTTTTTTACTGCTTTAACGTTACTTACTCCTAATGCTAGCTTGAGAATTAAAGATGTTGGTTTAAACCCAAGAAGAGTCGGGTTTTACAATCTTCTTAAAAAACATGGTGCTAAAATAAAATTTGAAGATATTAAAAAAATTAACCATGAGCTTGTGGGTAATATTCAAGTTAAAAGCAGTAGGCTTAAACCCATAAAAGCAAATCCTCTTTACTATGTATCAGCTACCGATGAATACCCTATCCTATTTGTAATCGCTGCATTAACGAAAGGAACTTCTATTTTTAGAGGCATTGAAGACTTAGCGAACAAAGAAAGTAATCGAATTGAAGAAATGAAAAAAATATTAATTCAGATAGGAATTAAGTGTAAGTCAAGTAAGAATGAAATGAAAATTATTGGTATTACCGAACTTATAAAATCTAATACAAAAATTAAAGTACCTAGTTTAGGTGATCACCGAATCTGTATGAGTGCATTAATTTTGTCTCTACTTACCGGCATAGGAGCAGAAATAAAAAATTTTGAAACAGTTAAAACATCTTCTCCGTCTTTTTTAGAAGTTATTAAATCACTTGGAGGAAAATTTGAAATTAAAAAAACATCATAGATTGGTTATAGCAGCAGATGGCTCGGCAGCAAGCGGGAAAACTACTGGTGCAAAAAGAATTTCTAAAAAGTATGGCTTGCAATTTTTATCTTCAGGTTTGCTCTATCGTTATGCAAGCTTTCAATTATTAAAATACAAACCTAAAAATAAAATTATTTTTCTTAAAAAATGTTTCAAAGGTTTAAGTTTAAAGAAATTAGATAATAAAAATTTACATTCTCCTGAAATTTCAGCATATACTTCAATTATTGCTAAAGAACAAAAAATTAGAACTATTCTAAAATCTTTTCAAAAACAATTTGCAAAAAAATATAATAAAGTTTGTATCGAAGGACGAGATATTGGAACTGTAATATTACCATATGCAGATATAAAATTTTTCTTTAAGTGTAGTTTAATTGTTGCTGCTAAGAGAAGGTTTAAAGAACTTCGAAAAAACAATAAGAGTATTGAGCTTTCTGATGTTAAAAAAGCTATGCGTATTCGTGATAATTTAGATAAAAAACGTAAAAATTCTCCTTTGATTCAAGCAAAAAATGCGGTAATTGTGCAAACTGATAAATTAAAAAATATCACAGGCATGGTAAATAAAATGTCTGAAATAATCGAAGAAAAAATTAAAGATAAATATGGCAGTTGAAACAATTAATCAGGAACTATCTAGCTCTCAAAAAGAGTTCGAAAGCCTATTAAACGATGACTTCAAAGATCGTAAGCTTAAAGAAAACGAAATAATAAAAGCTACTGTAACTGAAATCACTAAAAATTTTATCGTCGTAGATTGTAAGGCGAAGATGGAAGGTATGATCCCAATAGAAGAATTTAAAAATGATGATGAGCTATCTAAATTAGAAATCGGTTCCAAAATTGAAGTCTATTTAGAGCGTATCGAAAGTTTCAAAGGAGAAATAGTAATCTCAAGAGAAAAAGCTAGACGCATGAATGCATGGAACCGAATGGAAAAAGTTTTTGCAACAGGTGAAGAAATTACAGCTTACATTACTGGAAGAGTTAAAGGAGGATTTATTGCAACTTGCGATGGTTTACCTACCTTCATGCCGGCATCTCAAATTGATGTTAGACCACTTAAAAAATTTGATCACTTGATGAATGTTCCTTTACAAGTCATAGCCACGAGAATTGACAAAGTTAGAGGAAATGTTTGTACAAGTCGCAGGGCTGTTTTGGAAAAAAGTAAAGACGTCGAGGCTAAAGAAGCGCTAAAAAATTTAAAAGAAGGTGATGTTATTGATGACGCAAAAGTTAAAGCAACAACAGATTGGGGAATATTTTTAGACATTAAAGGAATCGATGCACTTCTTCATGTGTCAGACTTGTCTCATGGCCGAGTAAAAAAACCTTCCGACCTAGTGACTATTGGTCAAAACATGAAAGTTAAGATAACTAAAATTGATAAAGTTACTAATCGTGTTTCTGCATCGGTTAAAGCTTTAACAGAGGACCCTTATGACAGTTTGGAGAAAAAATATAAGATTGGTTCGATTTACACAGGTACCGTTACAAAATTAATGGACTACGGTGCTTTTGTCAGATTAGAAGATGGTATTGAAGGATTAATTCATAGCTCTGAACTATCGTGGACAAATAAAAATATTCAACCCTCAAAAGTTTTATCGTCTTCTCAAGAGGTTAAAATTAAGATTGTTTCAATTGACAGTGATGCAAAAAGAATTTCATTGTCTTATAAAGAAACGCTTTCTAACCCTTGGAAAGAAGTTGAAGACAAAATAGGAGCAGTTATAGAAGTAACAATTAATAATATTACAGACAAAGCTATTTTTGCTGATTTAGACAACGGTTTAACAGGTATGCTGCATTTCAGAGAACTTTCTTACAACGAGCAAGATCAAGATCTTAAAAAGTTTAAAAAAGGACAAAAAATTAAAGTTAAAATAGTAGAATTAAAAGATGATAAACTTAGATTTTCAGTAAGAGCAATGGATAAAGATCCTTTTGATTGGTTTAAAGAGAACAAGAAGAAAGAAGGTTCGGTCATTACTACAAGAGTTCATGAAGTTCTTAAAACGGGAGTTAAAGTTTCAGTAGACCCAGACAAACATATTATTGTTATGATCAAGAAGAACCAACTAGCTAAAGATTCTGTTGATGCAAGGCCTGAAATATTTGTACCTGGCAATGTTTTGGATGCTATGATTACTGAATTAAATCTTATAAAAAGAGAGGTAGTTTTAAGCGTTAAAGCTGCTCAGTTGTATGAGGAAAAAAGTTTGGTTGCTAAATTTGGTGAAGGAGCCGCTAAATCTGGAGCAACATTAGCTGGAATATTTCAAAAAGCCCTGGGTAAAGATTCTGTTAAAAAGAAAAAAAAAGAAGAAGAATAATTCTTGGTTAAATCAGAAATTATCAAACAACTTCATAAAAAACACCCTGCTCTAAAACGTTCTCAAATTGAAGCTATTTTTGATACTATGTTTAATTCAATTTCAGAAAGTTTAACTAAAGAAAAACCAGTTGAATTGAGAGACTTTGGAAGATTTTCGATAAAAACTATCAAACAGAAATACAATGCTAGAAACCCAAAAACAGGCGAGATCATATATGTACCTGAAAAGAAAAAGGTTTCCTTTAAAATGTCAAAGCATTTAAAACAGGAGTTAAATAACGACATAAAAAAATGAAAAAAAATATATTTTTAGCATTAGACTTTAATTCACCAAATAAGGCTTTGGAGGTCGTCGAAAAAACCAGAAATTATTTAGCTGGGATTAAAATAGGATTAGAACTTTACAGCGTTATTGGTTTAGCAGGAATTAAAGAATTTGAAAAATTTAAATTACCTATTTTTTTAGATACTAAAATATTTGATATTCCTAATCAGGTAGAAAAAACTATAAAAGTAATATCAAATTTTAAATCAATTCAATATTTTACAATTCATGCATTAGGTTCTTTAGAAATGCTAAAGGCAGCACAAAAAGTGGCAACAAGCACCAGCTTAGAAATTTTAGCTGTAAGCATTTTAACTTCTTGGAATAAAAATAATTTAGAAGAAATTGGAATTAATTGCGAGGTAAAAGATCAAGTAAAAAAATTAGTTAATCTTGCAGTACAGGCAAAGCTTTCTGGAATAATTGCTTCTGCTCAAGATATAGGTCTAGCGCGTCAAATATCTAAAAATATTAAAATTTTCTGCCCCGGCATTAGAGGGAGTCAAAATGTGCAAGATCAAAAAAGAATTTTAAGCTATAGAGAGTTTAATGCTATCGCAGATGATAAATGTTTTGCAGTAATCGGTAGACCTATCTATGAAGGTGACCCTTTAGAAAATATAAAAAAAATTATTAATTCAGCAGAATAATGCAAGTAAAAGTTTGTGGCCTAACAACTGCCGAACAAGTTAAAATCTGTGTTTCACATGAGGCAAACTTTTGTGGATTTATTTTAAATTACAATAAAAGCCATAGACTTATTGACTATCAAACTGCTGAACGACTAACACAAGTAAATAAACAAAACACTTTTTACGTGGGTGTTTTAGTCAACCCCTCTGCAGAAGAGCTTAAAAAATTTTCTAATCTTGATTTAGATTACTTTCAAATTTATGGAGATTATACAGAAGAGCAGCTAAACAGAATTAAATTTAATTATAAAAAAAAACTAATTATTTCTCTTCAAATCAAAGAGGAGAGGGATGTCTTAAAATATAAAATTTATGAAAAGGTTGCAGATATTATTCTTTTCGATAGCTCTGGATTACACCAGTCCTTAAGTTGGAATTATAATTGGATCAAGCAGGTATCTTCTTCTGTTACAAAAATGTTAGCAGGCAATATCAGTGCCGACATGCTTGAAAATTTAAAAGAAATAACAGATATTGTTGATGTTTCTGGAGCTTTAGAAACAGATAAAGTAAAAGATTTGAATAAAATTAAAAATTTTTTAAACAAAGTAAAACAAATTAATGATTAAAATCAAAAAAGGTATCTCTTTAATAGATCAACATGACACTGACGGAATGTATGCTAAAAAATTTGGTGGTTCTTATGTGCCTGAAACTTTAAAAAAACCTATTGATGATTTAACTAAACTTTTTAATAAACTGCGTCACGATAAAAAGTTTATCAAAGAAAGAGATTATTATTTTGACAGCTATATAGGAGCTCCTACTCCTTTTATTAAACTACAAAATTTAACGAGACATCTAGATGGAGCACAAATATGGGCTAAAGTAGTCTCAGAGGCTAATGGGGGAGCTCATAAAATTTACAATGCAACAGTACATTGTCTGATTGCAAGAAAAGCTGGTAAAAAATACATAGTTGGTGACACAGGGGCTGGGTATGCAGGTAAAATGCTTAGTATGGCCGCTAAAAAATTTGGCCTAAAGTGTAAAATTTTTATGGGTGCTAAAGACATCAAACGACAAAAACCAAACGTGGATGCTATGAGAAAAAATGGTGCTGAGATTGTTCCTGTTTATTCTGGCAGTCAAACACTGGTCGAGGCAGTGAGCGAATGCATGCGTTATTGGGTTGCTAACTGTGATACTACCCATATGGCTGTGGGTTCAACTGTTGGACCTAATATTTTTGTAAAAATTTGTGCCTGGAGCACAGCTCAAATTTCAAGGGAACTAATTGTTCAAATGAAAAATGTTTTCGGTAAAATTCCACAAAAAGTGAAATTAATTAATTGTGTTGGTGGCGGAAGTTCTGCTATGGGATTTTGGAATGAGTTTATGGATTATGATTCTAAGCAAATTGAATTTATTGGAGTCGAAGCAGGAGGACCAAAAAATAGCATACGTCACGCTGCACCTTTGTCTAATAATGCAAAAATTGGAATTTTACATGGCTCTAAACAATATGTAATGCAAAACAAAGAGGGTCAAATTAGTGAAACTGATTCTATTTCAGCTGGGCTAGATTACCCGGGTGTATCTCCCCTTCATTGTTTTTTAAAAGATGCAAGCAGAGCAACTTATACTTCTGCAACTGACGAGGAGGCATTAGCTGCTTTTGAAATGGTAACTAAATTAGAAAATATTTCACCTTCTTTAGAACCATCACATGCATTTGCTGAAGCTATTAAAATCGCACCTAAGTTAAATTCTTCAACAGTAATTGTCGTAAATAGCTGTGGAGATTCTTTAAAAGATAAATTCATTATACAGAAAAGATTAGGAGCTTATAGAAGATGAACTCAAGAATTTTTGAAGCTTTTGAAAAATGCAAGAAAGAAAAAAGGCCAGCTTTATTAACCTATACGGTTGCTGGTGATAATACTAAAAATAAGTCATTAGAAATTATTAAAGCAATAGCTCAGCACGCTGATATTATTGAATTGGGTTTTCCCCACAATACACCGGTGGCTGATGGAGGGCAGATTCAGGAAAGCTCGCACCGTGCTTTAAAAAATGGCATTAAATTAAAAGATGTTTTTAGAATTGTTAAAGACTTTAACAAAAGCAAGAATACTAAACCTTTAATCTTAATGGGCTACTTCAATCTAGTTTTGCAATACGGACAAATATCTTTTCTCAAGCAATGTAAAAAAGTTGGTGTTGATGGATTAATTATTGTCGACCTACCTTATCCAGAAAATAAACCTTTTGCTAATCAATGCAAAAAATATTCTATAAACTTTATTCAGCTTGTATCTCCCACAACTACTACTGAAAGAATAAAAAAAATTATAAAAGACTCACATGACATGGTCTATTATATAAGTATGTTATCGACGACTGGAGGAAAGCTAAAAGTTTCTTCCAAAAAAATTCTTGAAAATTACAAACGAATTAAAAAAATCAATCCTAGTAAAAATCTAGTTATTGGTTTTGGAATAACTACAAAAACCATAGCATCTCTAAAAAATACAGACGGGCTAGTTGTGGGCAGTCAATTATGCAAAGAAATTACAAGATCCTTGAAATTACGTCAAAATCCTGTCACAAACTTGAGTAGAATGGTACGTAATTTAAAAAGGGAAATCATTTGAACTGGATTACAAAATTTATAAAACCAAAAATTGCTTCTTTGTTTAAAAAAAGAACTGCAAAATCTGAACAGATTTTATGGACCACATGTGAATGTAAAAACTTAATTTACAAAGAAGATTTACAAAAAAATTTAAATTGTTGTCCAAAATGTGGAGCTCATCATAAATTAAGCTGCACAGAAAGATTTGAAATTTTTTTTGACGACAAGGAATTTAATTTAATTTCAACGCCCTTGCCTAAGGATGACCCAATTAATTTTGTTGATAAAAAAAAATACACAGAACGACTAAAGTTGGCTCGTAAAATAACTAAACAAGATGATGCTGTGGCTATTTCAACAGGTAAAGTAAATGGCGTTCGGGTAACAGTCGGTGCACAGGATTTTAGATTTATAGGTGGGTCATTTGGCGCAGCATCGGGTGAGGCTTTTGTTCACGGTATACAACATGCCATTGATAATAAAACCCCTTTTATTTTCTTTTCATGTTCTGGGGGGCAGAGAATGATGGAGTCAGCGATTGCTTTAATGCAAATGAGCAGAACGGTTCTCTCTGTTAATGAGTTAAAAAAAAACAATTTGCCTTATATCGTAATTCTAACCAACCCAACTACTGGTGGTGTAACAGCCTCTTGGGCAATGCTAGGTGATATTTTGATTGCAGAGCCTAAAGCGACAATTGGCTTCGCAGGCAGACGTGTTATTCAGGATACCGTACATGAAACACTTCCTGATGAATTTCAAACCGCAGAATATGTAAAAGATCATGGTGGAATAGATCTTGTGGTTGAAAGACAATTTTTAAGAAAAACTATTGGATCGTTGTTAAGTGTTTTATTGAAAAAAGCAGAAACTCAGTCTAATACTGATGCACCTAATGTTGTCTCGCTCGATAAATCTCTACAAAAATCTTCAAAAGCGTTATAGCCGTAGAATTAATCTTGACCTTGAACGTATCAAAAAAGTTTTAGCTGCACTTGCTTTTCCACATTTAGAATTAAAAAATCCTATTAATATTCTGGGTAGTGATGGGAAAATGAGCACGCTAACATCTCTTAAATATTTTTTAGAAGCCCATAAAAAAAATGTTACTGCATTTACTAGCCCTCATCTTTATGATCTCAAACATAGATTCTGGCTAAAGAATAAATACATCTCACTTAAAGAAATAAAAAAATATACCAAACTTGTGGAGGCTACAGGTTTAAAGTTAACTTTATTTGAGCTATTAACATGCATTTATATTTTAGCTGCTAAAAATCAAAAAAATATTAATTATCATCTAATTGAAGCTGGGCTTTTATTTAAAAAAGATAGTACTAATTTGTGGATTGAACCTAAGGCTCAAATAATAACTAATATTAACTTTCAACATCAAGATTGGGTAAAACCAAAGACTTTAAAAGAAATTTGTAGGCAAAAATTAGATTCGCTATCTCAAAACACAACTATCTACGTAGGTAAACAACAAGCAAAAACTTTAAAAATTATCAGGACTTTTCTAAAGAAGAATAAAAGTAAAAAAATTTATGCTTCAAGTTTTAAAATTAAGAGAATTAAAGATTACTACCTTTATCAAGATTCTAAAAATAATATTAAAATTAGATCTGAAACTATCAACTCTAAGGGATTAATTAATAATTTAGCTCTAGCTATTAAAGTTGCATTAGATTTTGGCATACCCAAGAAAACAATTGTTAAAACGATACCTGAAATTCAGTTTGAAGGAAGAGTTCAATATCTAACAAAAGGTAAATATAAAAAGTTATTAAATCAAAATGAAAAATTATTAATTGATGGATGTCATTCTATAGCGAGTGCTGAAAATTTACACAGTTATCTTAAAACATTAAAGGGACCTATCTACGGTATTTGGGGTATGCAAAAAAATAAATTGCCTGATCAATTTATTAAGTCATTTGATAAAATATTTAAAAAATTAATTACCGTCACCATTTCAAATGAACCTAACGCAATAAATGCAAATGAATTGAAAAAAATTGGGAAAAAATACATGTCAACTAGTATAGCGAATAATGTTCAATCTGCCCTAAGGCAAATAACTTCAAATAAAAATAAAACAATTGTAATTTTTGGAAGTTTATATTTAGTTGGAGAAGTTTTAGGTAAGAATTAAATATTTTCTTTAATCCAAGAAACAATATTTGATTTCGTTGTCGCTCCAACCTTTGTTGCTTTTAATTGACCGTCTTTAAATAAAAGCATAGTAGGAATTCCTCGCACTCCATATTTTGTCGGTGTGTTGGGTTCTTCATCAATGTTATGCTTAGCGATGACGACTTCATTTTGCATTTCATCTGAAATTTCTTCTAGAACTGGGCCAATCTGTTTACAAGGTCCACACCACTCAGCCCAAAAGTCAACGACGGTTGGTGTTGATGCTTTAATGACATCTGCTTCAAAACTCTCGTCTGTAATTTTTTTCGTAGCCATTATTTATAAATAAGTATTTTTTAATTAAAGTCAACTAGACAGCGTTGTAAAATTTTTCCATTTCTTCAACGTATGCATTAATATCATCTAAGGTAATCAGCTTTTCTGGCTGCCCTTCTCGCTCAAACTTTTCTCTTAAAGTGTCAATCTCAGAGTACGTTCTTGGAATTGTATTCCATTTTTCACTACTGGTACTCAAAAGTCTTTTAGCAATTGTTCTTTGAATTTGATTATATTCTTCCTTTGGAAGTATTTCAGGTTTTTCTTCATAAATTAAACGTCTGCCGAAATAATGCAATCTTTCATCTTTTAGCTTGTCTAAAACTGAAGGTTTTTTTTCCCATTCAATTTTGTGAAACTCTGGCATGATTCTATTGTCCTCTGCGCTGGTAAACTTGGTGTAAATACTCTCCTCTTCATAGACATCTTCTTGGGATCTTGTCTGCTCTTTTTCTTCAGCTTCATCTTGTAAAATTAGGCTTATTTTTTCTGCAAATTGTTTGTGATCTTTTATAAGTTTAGCTCTAGCAGCTAATTTTTCCGCTCCTATCATCTTATATTCTTCAAATTCATTCCCGTATGAAGGATTCATGATGATGGGATGTTTATTATGTCTAACTGTTCTTAAGAATTTAGGGTTTTTACCCATTGCGACTTTTAAAGCATCCGCTGGCATGTCTAGATAAATACTAGGATCATGTTTTAAATCGAAACATTTTGGCCATTGGTATTTAGGATGTGGGCAAACAAAAGCCTGTATATAGGGTCTACTTTTTCCATAAAAATATTCGTTTGTACAAAAAT
>Ga0307986_10002005_pt1 | contig 14653 bp, 10 predicted proteins | sample EllFjometageno82_FD_203170 | JGI IMG/M metagenome (GOLD analysis project Ga0307986, IMG submission 203170) | Marine microbial communities from Ellis Fjord, Antarctic Ocean - #82 | ecosystem: Environmental > Aquatic > Marine > Unclassified | place: Southern Ocean | collected 2014-10-09
TATAGTTTAATTCTGGGGTTAATACTACTAGTGCTTTTTCTGAAGTTACATCAAATGTAGTTTCTACTTCGCCACCGAAGGAAAATCCTCCAGCGTATATGGGAGTACCAGCAACTAAGATTGCTGTGCCCATGATGATCGTTTTAATATTCATTAAAGATTGTTCCTTTCATAATTTGTGAAAATTCACGCTATATTTATACAGACCATAATACAGCTTTTAAAATTTCGTAAAGTAATTTCTGTGTGCCGTTCTTGCGTATCACCTAAATACTTTTAAGGAGATTTATAAATGGCGACAACTGACAATACATTCTTCGCTGGCCGTGACGGTTTCGTTTGGTGGTTTGGTGTAGTAGAAGATAGGAATGACCCTTTAGCACTTGGGCGCATACGAGCTCGTGTGTATGGTTATCACACTGAAGATAAAACTAAACTACCCACAGTGGATTTACCTTGGGCAGTTTGTGTGCAACCAGCTACATCAGCATCTGCTGGTGGTATCGGTGTGTCTCCCACCGGCCCAATAGAAGGTTCATGGGTATTTGGTTTCTGGCGAGACCCAGACTTCATGCAAGAACCTATGGTGATAGGAACCATTCCTGGCATCAACTCTGCTGCGTCTGCCCCAGTAGGTCAATCTCCACACGACTTCTCTCCTAACCAAGAACTACCGATACCAAAAGTATCTACAGTCACGGTACTAGGTGATGGTAAGAATAAAGAATTCTCTACACCCACAGATGCAACAGACGCCACAGTACTTGTTAAGATTGATGGCGTAGTACAGGCTGCAGAAAACAATCCACCCGAATCAGAAAACAATATTGAGATACCGCCTGACTCTTATTATGGCAGTGGTACTCGTGCAGAGGCAAGTGACTTCGAAAGGTCAAGATACAAGACTAGACTTGCTGCCCGCATTAATGAGATTGCACCAGAACTTCGTTCTAAGTTTGTTAAGGGTGTTCAAACATTCCTTGACGACAATGCAGATTATGATTGCAGTATATCCTACTCGTACAGGTCTGCTGCACAACAGCAAGAACTATTCCGAGCATATAAGTCTGGTGGGCCGAAAGCGTCACGGCCAGGCAGTTCATGGCATAACTTCGCTGCGTCCATTGACTTTGTTATCACATCAATTGAAGGTAAAGCACTTTGGGATAGTACTTTGTATGAAGGGATTGCTCGTAGTTCTTTCTCCAAGGCAGGTCTGAAGAATGATATTGAAAATGATAGTGGACACTTCTACCCTAACGAATTTCCAAAGTCCGTTGACCCTAGATTGAAAACAGCGTCCATGACTTTGGCAGAATTTGCCGCAGAGAAGGGAGTTGCATAATGTCGTATAGAATTGAATCAGGCAAGGTAATCTTTCAAGAAGCGCCAAGAGAAGGTGCTGAGGTTGAGATCGTTGTATCCACAGTAAACACTCTTAAAGGGTTTAGTGACCCTCGTGGGTTCTATCCTCGTAGAGTGAATGAGGCAGACACGAACAGACTTGCGGTTAACGATGCACGAAACCAACACCCCGTCCATAAGTTTAAGAAAAACAATGCAGATGATTTGACGGGCGAACCTTCTAAATCCTACAATGCACAGTACCCCTTCAACCATGTAAGGGAGACAGAAAGTGGTCACATACAGGAGTTTGATGACACGCCTGGCCATGAACGCATTCACGAGTATCATCGTTCTGGTACGTTCTATGAAGTTCATCCAGACGGCACTAAGGTAACTAAGATTGTCGGTGATGATTTTGAAATCGTTCATCAAAACAAACAGGTTCGTGTTCGTGGTAACATGAAAGTCTTTGTTGATGGTGACGCATCTTTATATGTGCGTGGTAGTATGGATGCACAGGTCGATGAACATCTAAAGTTTAATGTAGGTAAGAACATAGACTTCCATGCTGGCAAGAACATCCGTATGTTTGCAAATGAATCTATTGAGATGACATCACAGACAACTATGACACAACAGTCTGTCGGAAAGTTCTTACAACAATCCGTGGGCGATATGCAAATCATTACCAGCGGCAACTTTACAAATGCAGTTCATGGTGACTATGACATGGTACTGGATGGTAACTCTCTTACAGATATTGCTGGAAACTTATCTACAAACATTACTGGTAATGTTCTTATGAACGCAGAGGGAACCTTTGCGACAACGATTACTGGTGCGTCTACATTCGGTACTGCTGGAACTTACACTGTCGCCTCAACGGGTGCAATGACAGTAGATACTGCTGCAGCATTGAACATAGGTTCTGGTGGTGCAATGAATCTTGCTGGTTCTACTATTGACTTGAACTCAGCCGCAAGAAGTGCGGTGACTATTTCTCCTGTCGTTCCTATTGAACCTCGTGAAACTCCAACTCCAGCTGATATTAAGATTGCGCCCGAAGTCACATTCATGGACACGGGTGATCTCGCAACTGGTATACTACCGTTGAGTATTAGTATAGATGAGTATGATACTGATGGGTTCGCTGCGAAGATTGATGCAATGAAACTTGCAGAAGTTAAAGAAGAGAAAGTCTTCCTTCCTCTAACTGAATCGGATACCTTCTTTGCTGGGGATGACGAAGAGAAAGATGATGGTGCAATTAAATCTGCAATCGAAGCGGGTGAGATTATGCCTTCTTCATTCTCTGATTACTCTTACAATTCATTAACAGGAAAAATTAATACTAGTGGTGCTGCAAGAAAGGCAACATCCATTCCTCGTATTCCAGATGAAGGTGAGGAACATGGTGATGCTGGTTCTGACTTTGAATCGGAACCAACAGCAACGTCTGCAACAGCCTCGGTTGAGATTGCCCAAGAAGACTTTAAGTATGATGGTGCTGGTGATGTTATTGGTGGAGTGAATTACTCTCTTCCTCTCTCTGTACACTTTACTCTTGGACAGTTATCTAAGAACTCTGTTGTTGCGAAATCAAAAATCGCAAAGGGTGGTAACATGGGTAAGACGCAGAAACAACTTATTGACAAACTAAAAACTCTTGCGATACATGTTCTTGACCCAATCAAAGAACAATATCCAGATATGATTGTCACTAATGCTTACAGGGATAAGACTACATCTTCCCAACACAACATTGGTGAGGCTGCAGATATTCAATTCCCAGGCAGTGCTAAGTCTGAATATTTCTCTAGGGTGCAATGGATTAGAGAAAACATTCCGCACGACAAATTGATTCTTGAATATAAGAACACAGGTTCGGGACTTCCTTGGATACACATATCGTGTAAGGATGCTGGGAACGCCGCAACCATATTGACAATGTATAATCACAAGAACTATAAGGATGCTGGTAAGTTTTACCAGTTGTCATAGGGAATAAACATGCCGGCAGTTTGTAGAGAAGGTGACGCACTATCCACAGGACATGGATGTACGGGTGCGACAACTATTGACACATCGAATACTGATGGAACCGTCAAGGCGAACGGAATAAATATAATAGTTATTGGCGCTCCAACAGTTTCACATACACACAGTCCACCACTTTGCCCAGCCCATGTTTCAACTCTCGCTGCTGGTTCTGGTACTGTAAAGGTGAATGGTATTGCAGTCGGTAGAATTGGGGATGCAGCTGATGCTGGGGCTATGACAGCTGGCAGCGGAGATGTTTCTGCTGGTGGATAAGTATAATAATTTAATTGGAGAAAGAGATGTACAGATATAATGTAGAGATAACCAAAGTGGTAGACGGCGACACGGTTGACGTTGACGTTGACTTAGGTTTCGGAATGGTATATAAGAAACAACGTGTTAGACTGATGGGAATTGATACCCCCGAATCCAGAACCAGAGACTTGGAAGAAAAGTTTTATGGCAAGGAGAGTAAGAAGTATCTAGAATCCATGCTAAAGGATATGAAGATTGAACTAGTATCTCACGACAAAGGAAAGTTCGGCAGAATCTTAGGAGAGTTATTCATCGAAGGTGATTATGAAAAATCTATTAACCAACTTCTGATTGATAATTTTCATGCAGTACCTTACTATGGTGACTCAAAAGACCTTACTGAAATTCACCACATGAAGAATCGTGTGCAGTTGAATAGTCAAGGAATTATATATGAAGTCAAAGATTAATAATCTCTAGTTTTCGTTATAAATAGAAGTAAGGAGATTTACACACATGGCGTTGACACCAAATTCTTTTACTGATGCTTCGGCCTCAAAATCCAGAAGCACTAGAGTGTATAAGGATGTTAGTCTGTCTTTTGCAAGACACCCCATCACTGGCGATATTGCAGGGTTGACAGATGCCGATGCCGTAAAGAGAAGTGTACGGAATCTCATTAACACAGATTTCTATGAGCGCCCTTTCCATCCAGAGATTGGGTCTAACATTCGTAATACATTGTTCGAGCCTGTGGATGTGTCCACTGCTGAAAATCTATCTATGTACATCGAAGAGTGTATCGTAAATTTCGAACCAAGGGTTGACTTGATTTCAGTACAGGTAGATGCAAACATTGACCTAAATGGATACAATGTTATCATTGAGTTTTATCTTATAAACTCCCCAGATGGTTTGCAAAGTGTAGAGATAGGTCTGGAGAGACTACGATGATATTAAAACAATTAGAGAAGAGTAACTAATATGGCAACCAAACTACAAGTCACGGAGTTGGACTTTGATCTGATTAAAGACAACCTCAAGACATACATGAAAAATCAGAATGAGTTTACGGACTATAATTTTGAAGGTTCTGGTATGTCACAAATTATTGACCTTCTCGCATACAACACACACTACCTCGCAATGAACGCCAACTTTGCCATGAACGAAGCATTCTTAGATAGTGCAACTCTTCGTTCTTCTGTTGTCTCTCACGCAAAGGGACTTGGTTACACTCCTCGTTCTGCTCGTGCTCCTATTGCATATGTTGATGTTACTTTAAATTCGTCAACCTCTACGAGTGCAACTCTAGCTAAAGGTACACGGTTTACCACAAAGGTGGACGGTAGTACATTTGGATTTGTAGTAAACGAAGACCTATCTGTCACTCCATCCAATGGTGTTATGAGATTTATTAACGTGCCGATTTATGAAGGTACTCTTATCACATCCAGATACACGGTTGACATGAATAATATAGAACAGAAGTTTATAGTTTCGGATGATCGTGGAGACACTTCTACACTGAAGGTATCAGTACAGAACTCTTCAAGTGATTTGTTAACCACAACGTATACTCATGCTACTGACATTACACAAGTGACTTCTGGTGCTAAAGTATATTTTCTTCAAGAAAGTACTGATGGAAAATTCGAAGTATACTTTGGAGATGGTGTTGTTGGTAGTTCAATATCCAACGGTAACATTGTTCAACTTCAATATATTGTAACAAACAAAACCAAGGCGAATGGTGCAAACTTATTCTCTACAACATCTGTCGATGGTGAAACCGATATTACTGTTGCATCATTAGTTGAGGCACGAGGTGGTGCAGAACCAGAAACTATTGCATCCATTAAGTTTAACGCTCCCCTTGACTATTCATCACAGGGTAGAGCAGTAACTACACAAGATTATAAAACAATACTTCCTACAGTATACGCAGGCACAAAGGCGGTTCAGGTGTGGGGTGGTGAAGATAATGAACCTCCTGTCTATGGACAAGTATTCCTTTCTGTAAGAACAAAGTCTGGGGTTAACTTAACACAATCTCAAAAGAATAGTATCGCAGTTGATTTAAAGAAATATAATGTTGCCTCTATTCGGCCGACATTCGTAAACCCAGAAGTAACAAAGATTAAACTAAAGGTTGACTTTAAGTTTGATAGTAAGACAACTACAAAGAGTGTGGGTGATATTGAAACTCTTATAAGAAACACCATAACAACCTACAACGACAATGACTTACAAAACTTTGATGTTGTGTTTAGGCACTCCAAACTTTCTAGATTGATTGACGGTACAGACACTTCAATACTTTCTAACAGTACGAGGCTTACACTTAATCAGGTCATTACTCCGACATTGAATACAGTAACTCAGTATATTATTAACTTTAACAATGGTTTGTTTCATCCACACGATGGACACAATTCAACAATGGGTGGTATTACTTCTTCTACTGGATTTACTATTTCTGGAAATACTAATACCATTTATCTTGACGATGATGGCCTTGGTAATATCAGAACTTACTATCTAGTTGGTGGTACTACCAGAACCTATGTTGACACCACAGCTGGAACGATTGATTATGCTACTGGAAAAATAGTACTTACAGATTTAAACATCACCGCTGTGAAGAATACGGATGGAACAATATCAATGGATGTACTTCCTTCTTCTAATGATGTCGTATCTGTTAGAAACCAATTACTAGAAATTGATTTGATAAATACATCCGTAGATGGTACTGTAGACATTATCGCAGCAGGTGGTTCTTCTGCTGGTACAGGTTATACTACCACACAAAATATATACTAGCAAGGTTTTTAAATGACTAGTCCAACTTTAAAAAATAAAGTATCACCACATATACAAGATCAATTGCCTGGCTTTATCAAGTCAGACCATCCTCTGTTTGCAACATTTCTAAAATACTACTATGAGTTTTTAGAAGCAGGCGAGCTTGGTGTATCTGGTTCTAATGATTATGTGGTAGAAGAAACTATTACAAAGAACTTTATTACTAGTGAAGATGATACGAAACTTGTTCTTGAGTCATCTATAGGAAAGTTTATTGCTGGTGAAATCATTACTGGTTCCACATCTAAAGCAACAGCCACTATCCTTGTTGATGACTTTGATGCTAATAATAGATTATTCATAACATCCCAACAAAGATTTGAAACTGGTGAAACAGTAACAGGTGCTACCTCTGGTGCAACAACAACTGTTGTATCTTATCGTGCCAACCCTGTACAAAACATTCAACAACTATTAGCATACGCCGATGTTGACAATACGGTTTATAGTTTTCTTGATAAGTTTAGAGACTCCCTCATGGAGTCTATTCCTAATACCTTAGCAGAAGGTACAGAGAAAAGAAAACTTATCAAGAGTATTAAAGACTTGTATGCAGCGAAGGGTACTGCTGACGCACACAAGTTATTCTTCAGAATTCTTTTCAATGAAGAACCAGATATAATTTATCCTAGAGATAATATACTACGAGCCTCTGATGGTGAATGGTCTACAGACAAAGTAATTCGAATTACTGAAACTGGAACCTCTGATTTTACAACAGCTGTTGGTGAGTTTGTAACTGGTTCCACATCTGGCGCTAAAGCAATTCTTAATACAGTTATTAAGTTTAGAGAAGGTAATGCTGAAATTGCTGAACTTAGTCTTGATGAGAACTCTATTGTAGGAACCTTTGTTCAAGGCGAAGTTATTCTCAGTACTGACACTGCTCAAGACTTAGAAATTGGTGGTGTAGTAAAAGGTATTGTTACAGGACTGTCTATTGATAAGAGAGGTTCTTATTACGATATTAATGATACTGTTACTATCGGTACTGGCGGTAACGATGCTGCAACTGCAAGAGTAGAATCTATTCAGCCCGGCAGTGTAGATGATATTTTAATTGAGAGTGGTGGTAGTGGATACGCAGTAGGAGACAATCTTGTATTCAATCTTACTGGCACAGAAGGTGCAAGTCTTGTTGCAAAGGTTTCTGTAGTTGGTGGTGGAATAACATTAGAACCAGATACTTCTCCAGATCAAATTGTTACGGAAGATAATTTCAACCTTATAACAATTCATAATGATAATTTTGAAATGGAAGATGCTACACTAGATGATGCATATCTAGTAATGGAAACTGGGGATAGCCTAGTTCTAGAACAAAGTGGGTTAGTACTAACTGAAAAATCTTCTTTGGAATATGCGCTGGAAGAGGGAACTACCCAAGACCTTACTGGTGATATCATCATGGAAGATGGTAATCAACTTCTTAGAGAAGAAGCAGATATCTTCTTCGGCAGTCTAGAACAAACTGTGGGAGAATTAGACCATCTTGTATTCGAAGATAATACACAGATTATTCTGGAACCTCAGACATTTATTGACTTGGGTGTTTCTTCTCAAGTTGGTGAGATTACAAAAGTAGAAATAATTACTGGTGGTGATGGTTTCCTAAAAACACCAACCACAACTGTCTCATCTACTGCTGGTACGGGTGCAGAATTATACGCTCTTTCTAAACAGTTGCCAAGGATTGGTTCAATAGGTGATGTTTCAATAACAAACTTTGGTTTGGATTATGTTTCACAACCTATACCAGCGTTCAATAGAAACTTTATCATTAAAGATTACAGTGGTACATTCTCTGTTGGTGATACTTTAACAAGTCATGTTGGTACAGTAGTAAACTTTGATAGTTCACGAAACTTATTAAAAATAAAAACCAGTGTAACATTAGATGATGGTGATACTTTAACCACAGTTACAGGTGCTACTGCTACAATCGCCCAAGCTGATTTTGCAAGTGCTACTGTGAACATCGGAACAGTTGGTACTACGGTTGGAGATTTCCAATCTGAACGAGGTAAACTTTCAACTGAAAGTATGAAGGTTCAAGATAGTTATTACTATCAAGATTACTCATATGTAGTTCGTGTTGGTGAGTCAATTAATCGATGGAGAGATTCTATTCGCCGTTCGGTTCACCCAGCGGGTTGGAACGTATTCGGTGAAGTATCCTTTGCAACTCAAGTGTCTGCAACTATTCAAGTTCCTGCTGCTGGTTCAATTGGTGACTTTACAGGAGATGATACATTCTCTCCAGAACTCGCATCTACATTCACTAACCTATTCACTACAGTCTTTGGTAGACGTTTGGGTACAACCACCGGCACGACTCAAAGAGTTAGTGCTACAGTGGGAGTAATCTCTCCAAGCGACCTAAGTAATAGTACACGAGATGTTACGTTAACAAGTGATGTTAGTGTGAGAATGAATATTGGAAGGGGCGCACATCTTACAGGCCCAACACTAGAGAATGTTGCACACTATGCTTTCTCGGTGCATCCTACAACCACTTCTGTCGTGATACCGAATCATCGTGACCCAAGTGGAAGGACTGCCACAACTGCTTCCAACCAATCTCGTGATCAATATACCCTAGCACAAATTGGATATGTTGGAATTAGAGAGATAGTAAATGCAGACGGAACTATTCCAGCAAGTGCATTTACAAAAAGAATTAACTTCATGCCGCCTTCTGAGATATATATCTCTAGATCGGGATTGACTAATGCATTCGATAATAACTTTATATCATTCGATGACGGTATTCAGAGATTTGATGAGAGTGGTAATACTAGGGATACTGAAGGAAGGTACGCAACTTCTTTCGATGAGGTTACAATATCCTTTGACGAAACAACAACTAATTTTGACGCTGACTCTATTACATCGGGTGGTGCATTTCAATTGTTCTCTACTTTAGATACTACATTTGATAATTCATCAGAAACATACGATACCCAGTAGATTAGACGTATAAATAACTATATAAGAACATAATAGGAGAAAACCAACAATGGCATATCAAGCAATCGGGCGTGGTTCATCTGCGAATGACGGAACAGGTGATGACCTCCGTAGTGGAGCAGGTAAACTCAACGCCAATTTCGTAGAAGTATACACCAAACTCGGTGATGGTTCTACCCTTACCGCTGACACTGTAGTATTAGCTACTGCGACTCAGACACTTACAAACAAAACAATTACTGGTTCGTTGACAGGTAATGCATCTACAGCAACAACTGCAACCACTCTTGCAACTGCAAGAACAATTGCTGGAGTATCATTTGACGGTAGTGGTGACATTGCAATCGCAAGTTCAAACTTGAGTGATGCTGCTTCAATTGTTACTGAAACATCTACGGATACGTTGACGAACAAGACTCTGACTGCGCCAGTAGTTGGTGGTAGTGTTACTACTGCATCTGGAAACCTCATCATCGACTCTGCAACACAGATTGTAGAAGTTAAAGGTGACGGTTCATCAGTTGAAGGAATGGTTGTACTTAACTGTCATGCAAACACGCATGCTCAGACAATCAAACCACAACCACATAGTGCCGCAATAACAAACGTAAGTTTACTTCCTGCTGGTGCAAGTTCAACATTAGTGAGTAAAGTATCTGCTGATATCCTTACTAACAAAACTCTTGCAGACTTGAAGACAAGTGTACAGACAATTAGTGGTGCTGGTGCAATTGATCTGGTTACTGGTGTAACAGAAGTTACAACAACTGCTGCTGATGCATATACTCTTGCAGACGGAACAGTGGGTCAGATTAAAATAATCACAATGACAGTGGATGGTGGAGATGGTACTATTACTCCAACTACCTTTGCAGGTGGTTCTACAATTGCATTGAACGATGCTGGTGACAGTATTATGTTAACTTACGCTACCACAATTGGTTGGGTCATTATTGCAAACAATGGTTGCACAATCGCATAAGGGAAATAAGACATGTCAATTGATACAATTAAATCCACAGCATTACTAGACGGTTCAATCGCCACTGCTGACATTGCTGACGATGCCGTCACAGCAGATAAACTTGCTAACTCGATCAACACATCTATTGCTGCTAAAGCCCCTTTGGCTAGTCCAACATTCACAGGTAACTTTACCTCCACAGGCATTGACGATAATGCTACCAGCACAGCGATAACGATTGATTCTGCCGAAGATGTGGGTATTGGTACAACTTCCCCAACATTCTTCCTTACTGTAATAGGTGATGCGACTGGTGATCAAGCCACTATAAATATGACTCACGCTTCATATGCGTCATCAGCTCTAAAAGTTGGTGCAGTACGATCGCCGAGTTCTGCCTACAATTTGTTGTATTTGGCGGCAGGAACCGCAGCTGGTGGCACAGGTGGTGCAGAGCAATTTTCTATTCGGGGAGATGGAGAAGTAACGGTAAAAACTGGCAACCTAGTCATTGACACATCGGGCAAGGGAATAGCCATAGGTGGCACAGGCGCAGCTAATACCCTTGACGATTACGAAGAGGGTACTTGGAGTCCAACACTTTCAAGCTCGACAGGTACAGAGTCAAATAGGGCTTATTCATCAACATCAGGTACTTATGTCAAAGTAGGTAAGTCAGTCACCTGCACCTTTTTAATTGGATGTACTGTCAATGGAACGGGAGGCACAGGAGAAGCTGTTATTAGGGGCATACCCTTTACTCCAGACCAATACGGGTCGGGCGCTTTTGGTCGTGCAACTGGGTTTCCTCACAATAGGAATGCCGTATCCCTTGATGTTGAACCTAACAATGTTCGGGTTTACCTGATGGTATCTACCGCTGATTCTGTGTCACCGCTAACATATATCGCTCCCTCTGGGTGGGGAACTTGCACAGTAACAGGAACAATCACCTACACAACGGCATAAACAAACTCACGACTAGATGCCCATGTAGTGTATAAATTACCATCTGGCAAAGAACATAAATAAAAGTATAGGAAATAGGAAAACACAATGGCAGCAATTATAACAGAACATTTCAGACAACATAATGCAGAACAATTTTTTGAATCGTTCTCTGAATCTGCAGCGACAACTTATTATCTATTCATTGGTAAGAGTACTCCGTTCACAGCAGGGACTACTGGTGGTGATGATAACTCTCCTCCTGTTCCTATTGATGATGTGACAACGGAACATTACAAATGGGATTCTATGCTTGCTGCTAAACTTATCTCATCCTCTGATGTTTCATATGCCCTACCTAGACGGAACTGGGCAAACAGTACAACTTACGATATGTACGAACATGACATCAGTAGCACTAACACTACGACAAGTAGTGCCACAAATCTTTATGCTAGTACATACTACTTTATGACTTCTGATTATAGAGTTTATAAAGTACTTGACAATAACTCTGGAGTTGCATATAGTGGTTCTGAACCTACATCTGAAACTTCAACTCCGTTTGAGTTGGGTGGTTACAGATTGCAATACATGTACAAGATTACAACTTCAGAAGTTACAAAATTCTTGACATCAGATTTCATGCCAGTAAGTACAGACGTAACTGTATCTGGTGATGCAGTAAATGGTTCCTTAGATGTAGTTCGTACTGTTGCTGGTTCTGGTTACACAGACGGAACTTATTATTCTCCAGTTGATGGGGATGGTGCTAGTGGTGTTGTTAAGATTGTAGTTGCTAGTAATGCAATTGTAAAACAAGGTTCTGCTGGTACAAACATGTACACAGTCGGTACTGGTTACACGTTTGCGAATGTTGACTTGTCAAATGTATATACTGACACAGCGTTGACTTCTGCTGGTAGCATCGGTGGTGGTTCAGGTGGTTCAGTTCAACCAATCGTTTCACCAAAGGGTGGACATGGTTATGACGCAGTATATGAACTTGGTGGACACTTTGTAATGACTAACGTGAAGTTAGAACAGAACGAAGGTTCAGACTTTACAGTTGCAAACGATTTCAGAGAAGTTGGACTTTTGAAAAACCCATACAACTTTGGTACAACAACTGTTTCATCTTCATCGACTGCAAGACAAACTGCCACAGTTACATTGACAGGTGCGCCCTCTACAGCATTTGAGATTGATGAAACTATTACTCAATCGACTACTGGTGCAGTGGGTAGGGTTGTTGAGTTTGATGCAACCAATAATATATTGTACTATCAACAAGAAAAATATGCAAACTACGGCCTTGCAGCAAACGGCAATGTAATTGCATTTAGTGGTTCTAATGTTATTACTGGTTCTAACAGTACTGCTGTTGGTACAGGAAGTACCTATGCAACTCCAGAACTACAACCAGACAGCGGTAAGGTTATCTATATAGAGAATAGACGGCCGATTTCTCGTGCGTCTGACCAAACAGAAGATATTAAAATCGTAGTGGAATTCTAAACAATGGAAAATACAAATCTTAATGTAGCCCCGTATTATGATGATTTTGCAGAAGACAAAAACTTTCATCGGGTACTCTTTCGGCCTGGATTTTCAGTCCAAGCAAGAGAGTTAACTGCACTTCAAACCATCCTACAGAACCAAGTTGAAAGACATGGTAGACACATGTTCAAGGAAGGAACTGTTGTCATCCCAGGCGCAACTGGATTTACAAATGAGTATTATGCAGTTAAGTTAGAAGGACTTCTTGAGACAACAGAAGTATCAAGTTACATAGAAGATTTTGTTGGTAAGAAGATTACTGGTTCCACTACTGGTGTTGTTGCTGAAGTTATTCAGGCAACCGCCGCAACCTCAACCGATCCAATTACTTTGTTTGTTAAGTATGTTGCAACAGGTTCCGATAACGTCACTACAGTTTTTGCTAATGGCGAAAAGATATCTGCTAATGGTACTGTTGGTGCATTTACATTAGGTATCGACTCTGCTCAACTTCAAGCGTCAGATGCAACAGCAATTGGTTCGTCTGCAAATATTCAAGAAGGTGTTTACTTTGTTCGTGGCCATTTTGTTAGAGTTGCAGAACAAAGAATTATCCTAGACAAGTACACAAACGCACCAAACTACCGTATCGGTTTAACTGTTACGGAAACCCTAGAGACACCCGAAGAAGACACTTCCCTATTAGACAATTCACAGGGCTCTTCAAACGTAAACGCAAAGGGTGCTCACAGATTAAAGATTTCACTTACTCTTGCAAAACTTGCTTTAGATTCAGTTCTAGATGAGAACTTCATCGAACTCCTTAGAACAAACACGGGTATCGTACAAGAGAAAGTTAGAAACACAGAATACTCAGTCCTTGGTGATACCCTTGCAAGAAGAACATACGACTTGTACGGCGACTTCACTATAAACAGATTTGATCTTGAAAAATTAGAAAACCTTGATGATGGTTTGAATGATGGTGTATATCAGTCTGGTGAAACTACAGATGATAGTAACACTGCGTCAGATGACCTTTTGTCAATTCAAGTATCGCCAGGCAAAGCATATGTTCGTGGTTATGAGATTGAAACTATTGTTCCAACCTATGTGGACATCACTAAACCTAGAACTTTTAATTCATTCAACGGTGCGGTTACTCCTATTGAAGTTGGTAACTATGCCTTGGTTAATTCGGTTCATGGTTCTCCAGAAATCACTCCAGAAATTTCTGGTTCGATTGCAAAACCATATCGTGACATTCAATTATTTGATACACAGAATACTACGCCGGGCAGTTCAAATGGTGCTAAGATTGGTGTTGCTCGTGTTCGTGGAATAGAACATCATTCTGGCCAAGAAGACGGTACTGTAGACTCTATGGGTGTAACTGCACAATTCAAACTCTATATGTTTGACTTGAGAATGTTCACTAAGGTTACAATGAGTGGAACTCCTGCTGGCGCTGCTGCTGGTGGTATGGTAACTGGTGCAAAGATTACTGGTGTTACTTCTGGTGCATATGGTTATGTACATTCTGACAGTAGTGGAACAGGACTTGTTCTCACAACAGTTGTTGGTAGTTTCCAAACTGGTGAAAAATTACTATCTACTTCCTCTAGTGTTGCAGACGAATTTATGGAAAATTCTAGTAACACGGATGTTACCGTTTCTGCAATCGCTACATACAATTTTGATGCAGTTAAACAAGTCTACATGGACAGTACCGCTGGTGCTTCTGAAGACTTTACTGCTGAC
>Ga0307986_10002006_pt1 | contig 14647 bp, 11 predicted proteins | sample EllFjometageno82_FD_203170 | JGI IMG/M metagenome (GOLD analysis project Ga0307986, IMG submission 203170) | Marine microbial communities from Ellis Fjord, Antarctic Ocean - #82 | ecosystem: Environmental > Aquatic > Marine > Unclassified | place: Southern Ocean | collected 2014-10-09
TACCTTCTTTATCAATTGCTTGTATTGAAATCAGTATATCTTTAAATTCCTTATTAAAACATCCAGCATTCATCTTAAGCCCACCGCCAATAGTTCCTGGTATGCATGCTAAAAATTCAAAGTTTCCTGCTTCATTTTCTAAAGCAAAATCAGATAATTTTTTATCAAGACAGGCGCTACCTGCAACTATTACACCGTTAGGTAATATTGAAATATTAGAAAAATTTTTTCCTAGTTTAATAACAGCACCATCAAATGTTTTGTCACTTATAAGTGTATTTGATCCTGCTCCTAAAATATGAATTTTTTCTTTATTTCCAAATTTTTTTAAAAATAATACTAAGTCAGGTAAATTATCCGGTTTAAAATAGATTTTAGTTTTACCACCAATGTTAAACCAATTACTCTTTTTCAAATCATGATCAAAATAAATTTTACTACTAACTTCATTTGAAAATTTTATTAATTCTTCTGATAACATTATATTAATCTTGGTAACTCTTTCATCCATGCTGAAATAGTACCTGCGCCCATACCAACAACTATTTTTTTTCCATAAATATTATTCTTTATAAATTTTGCTAATTGGTATTGATCGTCTACCATAAATAGTTTCACCTTTGAGTTTTTAATAATTTCCTTAGCAAAACTGCTGTAGGCAAACCCTAATTTTATTTTTTCTCCAGCTGTATAAATTGGACATAAAATTACAATATCTGCCTTCTTAAAAGATAAGCTAAACTCTTTTTTGAGATCCTTTAATCTAGATATTCTGTGTGGCTGGAATACGCATATGACTTCTTCCTTTTTATAAGCAGCTCTAACACCATTTAAAACTTCTTTAATTTCTGTTGGATGGTGTGCATAGTCATCATAAAAGCTTGTTTCCCTATAAGTAAAGATTTTGTTAAATCTTCTTTGAACTCCCTTAAATTCTTTTAAGCCACTTTTAATAATATTTTTTGAAATTCCAATTGTTAGTGCTACGGCAATAGCCGCTGTTGAATTTAAAATATTATGAATGCCAAGAATTGGTATCTTAATTTTGTTAATAATTATATTTTTTTTTCCTGGTAAATTAATTGCTAGATCAAACTCTGAAAACTCTTTTTTCTGTTTAATATTTTTAATACGAAATTGCGATTTTGAATTTGTACCATATGTATAAAAATTTTTAATTTTTAATTTTTTTAATAAATCATTATTATTTTTATCATCAATGCAAATAAATGATTTTCCAAAAGATGGGACTTTATTTATAAACTTTATAAATAAGTTTTTAAGATCACTAATTGAATTATAGTAATCCATGTGCTCGCGATCTATATTTGTAACAATAGAGTAAGTTGGTGGTACATGAATAAAACTACCATCTGACTCATCAGCTTCCAGAATACACCAATCGCCCTTTCCTAATTTGGCTGAACTATTAATTGCGTTAAGAACTCCACCATTTATGATGGTTGGATCTAATTTTGTTTTGGAAAATATTGCCGCCAATAAAGACGTTGTTGTAGTTTTTCCATGTGATCCAGTCACAACAATATTTTTAGTCAAAGAAACTATATTAGCCAACATTTCTCCTCGCTTATAAATTGGGAGTTGTTTCTTTTTTGCCTCCATTAACTCTGGGTTATCTTTTTTAATAGCTGATGAAATAACAACAATAGTTGCTCTCTTTATATTTTTTTTTGTATGTTTAATATTGACTTTGATTTTATCTCTTTTCAGTCTTTCGATATTTTTACTAATAAGCGCATCACTACCCTGAACATTAAAGCCCATCCTATTCATTATGAGCGCAAGACCACTCATACCAATTCCACCTATTCCAACAAAATGGATAATTTCAGTTTTTGCTAATTCTATTTTCATTAATAACAGATATAATTTTCTGATTTATATTATTCCATGTATTTTGATAGCTATAATTTTTCATATTAATTTTTTTATTTGAATATTCTTCCTTGTTAACTACAATATTAATCAATTTATTTACTATTGTTGCATTATGGATTTCATTTTGATTTAAAATCCAATTACAACCAATTTTATTATAAAAAAAAGCATTTTCTAATTGGTGATTATCTTTCGAAGTAGGTAGGGGTATTGCTATGCAGGGTAAATTTAAAAAAACTAACTCTGCTAATGTTGAGGCACCCGCTCTAGTGATGCATATATTAGATCTACTCATAAAATTAGGAAGATCCTCATTAAAATCAAATAATTTGTAATTAATATTATTGTCTGTATAAAATTTTTTTAAGTTTTCAAAATTAGTTAAGTTAGTCTGTTGATATATTTGTATAATAAATTTTTTCGATAATTCAATTATTGAGGACTTAATCAATGTGTCAAATATCTTTGCTCCTTGGCTTCCGCCTATTATCAATAAATTAATATTCTTATCAATACCTACTGCTTTTTTGACATCATAAAATTTTTTTCTTAGTAATGCTGGAATTACACTAATCTTTTTAATATGTTCCTTTGGAAAATTTTTAATTTCAGTAGAATAGCAAAATATCTTATCACAAGATTTAATAAAAAATTTATTTGATCTTCCTAAAACCATATTTGGTTCAAATAAAAAAATCTTAATATTCAAAATTTTTGATGCTATGCATAAAGGTAGTGACATGTAGCCACCTGTTGAAATTAATATATCTATTCTTCTCTTTCTTAAAAAAAAAATAGATTTTATAATTAGATAAATTATAAAAAAAAATTGAAACGGTAATAAAAAAATGTTTTTCGATATTTGAGGCACATTAAAAACATCGAAATTATATTTATTTTTATCTAAAAACTTCATGCCTCTAAAGTCTGTTGACATAAAAACATAAAATTGATCTTTCAGATGTTCGTATAATATTGTTGCTGGAATAACATGACCACCAGATCCACCGGTACTGATTAAGATTCTTTTCTTCATTTAATCAATTTTTCTTTTAGTTAAATTTAATATTATTCCTGATAATATTGATACGCCGATAATTGACGAGCCCCCATAACTTAAAAATGGTAAAGTCATGCCAGTTGTAGGAAGTAACCTAATATTGACACCAACGTGAATTAGGGCCTGAAAAATAATCAAACACACAGTCCCAGTTAAAACTAATTTAATTTTCTCATTTTTTTCTGAATATATTTTTTTAAAAACAGTATAAATAAAAAATAAGAACAAAGTTAATAATAGTATAATTGAAACAACACCAAATTCTTCTGATATTACTGAAATAATATAGTCAGTATGGGCCTCTGGTACTTTGTTTTTTAACGTACCTTCACCAATTCCTTTTCCAAAAAATCCACCACTGCTAATAGCATCTATTGCCTTATTTGGTTGAAACGTATGAGTTCCATCAATTGGGTAAAAAAATGATTGAATTCTACTTTTTATGTAATCAAATTTTGAAATAAAAAAAAGCATATAAGTTAAAGATAACAAGGAGAAACTAATTATTGTAAAGATTATTGGTAAGCTTACACCAGAAATGAAAACTAATATAGACCAAGATAAAAAGATAAGTAATGTTTGACCAATATCTGGTTGCACCATCAGTAAAAGACAGACTGGAATAATTGCAATGAAAGTCAATAAATACTTAAAGTAAATATTAAAATTTTTTTCACTACAAAGAATTTTAGCTATAAAAATAATTATAAATGGTTTGACTAATTCAACGGGTTGAAATCTAGGTAGAAAAAAAAGATTGAGCCACCTTCTGGAGCCCTTTACTTCTGCTCCCAAAATTGGTACCAAAAATAATAGAAATAATGACATAAAGAAAAGATATGTCGAAAACTTAAAAAGATTTTTTTCACTTAATGATGAAAAGAATATTAAAACTATCAATCCAATAATAATAAATATCAAATGTTTAAAAAAGAAAAAATAATTATTAGTATCTAATTTATCAGAGGCAATTAAGGAAGTTGATACTAGAGAGAAAAATAACCCCAAGCTAAATAATAATATTATTAATATAAAAAGTGTTTTATTTATATTTTTCCACCACTCGTAATAAGATTTATATAATAAATTAAAATTAAGCATCTATATATTTTTTAATAAGTTTATTAAAATATTTCCCACGTTCCTCAAAATTTTTGAAAGTATCAAATGAAGCAGCTGATGGACTAAATAAAATTGTTTTATGGGCTGTATTTTTATCAACTTTAATCTCTAAAGATAATTTTTTTACCAAACTTTTTAAATCTAAAAAAAATTCATACTTCATTAATTTTTTTAATTTATTAATAAAAAAATTTTTATTATTTCCAAAAATATATGCTTTAATATCTTTGGAATCTTTTTTAGATAATAATAACTTATCTCCTTTTTTAGCTTGGCCACCAACTATCCAGTAGACATTTGTTAAAGATTTTAACAAACTTACTGATGCAGAGAAGGTTGTTGCTTTTGAATCGTTAATAATTGTTAATTTTTCTGAATGAAAAATTGTTTCTTGTCTATATCTTAATCCTTTAAATTTTTTTAATGTTTTAATTAGAGCATTTTTTTTAAGTTTTAATATTTTAGCAACTTCTAAAATAAATTGCAGATTCTTCTTGTTTCCATCAGTATTAAAATATTTATTATTTATTTTTTTTAGGATAAAACTATCTATATCTTTTTCAATTTTTATTACCTTAGGTAAAAAATTCTTAGATTTTAATTCTTTCTTAATGTAATAATTTTTTGTATTTAAAATGGCAAAGTCTTTTTTAGATTGCTTCTTTATTATTTTAAATTTGGCACTTATATATCTATTTATAGTCTTGTGTCTTTCAAGGTGGTCTGGTGATATATTTAAGATTAGTGATATATTTGATTTAAATAATTTACTATATTCTAGCTGATATGATGAGGCTTCAATTACAAAAACTGTTTTATTTGTTACTTTTTTCTCTAAAAGCACTGGATTCCCAATATTACCTACTAGTCTAACATCTACTCTCTGATCCTTTAGTGCTTCGTATAAAATTTTAGCAGTAGTTGATTTACCATTAGTTCCAGTGATTGTTATCTTACTATTTTCTTTATAATTATTATAAAAAATATCTAAATCTGTATAGATTTTTTTTGAGTTTTTTTTTAAAAATTTACTTAAATCGCATTTATTAATATCTATTCCTGGACTAATTATTATGTAATCAAAATTTTTTTTTATTATTCTTTTATTATCAGCTTTTTTTTTATCATCATGTGTAGCGACTTCGTTATTTTTTTTTAAAAATTTAAAAGCAGATAATCCACTCTTTCCTAAACCATAAACTAAAATTTTTTTCTTATAAAAAATGTTTGGATTATTCAACATTATCTAAGTTTCAATGTCGCCAATCCAATCATAGCAAGAATTATTGCAATAATCCAAAATCTAATTACGATAGTGGATTCGGGCCAACCTTTTTTTTCATAATGATGGTGAATTGGAGCCATTCTAAAAACTCTTTTTCCTGTCAGTTTAAAAGATATTACCTGCACAATAACTGAAACAGCTTCTAAAACAAATAAGCCACCTGTTATTGCCAAAACTATTTCATGTTTAGTAATTATCCCAATTGCTCCTAATGATCCACCAAGCGCTAAAGATCCTGTGTCACCCATAAATATTTTAGCTGGTGGTGCATTAAACCATAAGAAGCCTAAACATGATCCAATAATTGATCCACAAAAAACAGCCACTTCTCCCATGCCTTCTAGATAGGGTATATTCAAATACTCTGAAAATAATATATTTCCTGTTACATAACTAATAAAAGCAAAACAACCTGCCACCAATATAACTGGGACTGTTGCTAATCCATCAAGTCCATCTGTTAGATTCACAGCATTTGATGAACCGACAATTATGAATACTGAAAACGGTATAAAGAACCAGCCTAAGTTTATTATTAAATTTTTAAAAAAAGGAAAATATAGGTTGGTAAGCTCAATATTTTGTGAAAAATGAGATAACCCAAATACACCTATTGATGCTATTAAAATTTGTACAATAAGTTTAAACCTAAACGAAATACCAGAAGAATTTTTAAATTTAATTTTTTTATAATCATCATAGGCACCAAGTATACCAAAGCTTATTACTATAAAAATTAAAAACCATATGTGGTAATTAGATAAATCTCCCCATAAAAATATTCCTGAAAATAAACCTAATAATATTAGAACACCTCCCATTGTCGGAGTTCCTATTTTTTTAACAATATGTTCAGACGGACCATCCTCTCTTATTGGATTTAATATTTGCCTTGTAGAGAAAAATTTAATAAACGGTGTACCAACTAATAAAACTATAATCATAGAGGTAAACATCGATAAGCCAGTTCTGAAAGTAAGATATTTGAATACATTAAGAAAGCTGTACTGATCAACTAATTCAGAAATGAGACTATAAAGCATTATTTTTACCTGTTTTTAATCGATTAACAAAACTGTTAAGTCCTGTAGAGTTGGAACCTTTAATCATTAAATAATCATTATTATTTAAAGTGTTTTTAATCAAATCAATTATTTGAGATTTGTTATTTATAACAATCCCTCTTCTATTTTTATTAAGGTTATTAAAAGTCCACATAATATGATCACCAAAAACATTAACATTTTTAAGAGATGTTTTGTTAATATTTTTTCCAATTTCTATATGTAATTTTTTTGAATATTTTCCAAGTTCTAACATGTCACCAAGGATTAAATGTTTTTTTGAATCATCAATTTTAATCATGTCAAAATTTATTAATGCTGTTTTTAAGGATAGTGGATTTGAATTATAGCTTTCATCTACAAGGTAAAACATTTTCTTAAATAATTTTATTTTCACTATGTCTCCACGTCCACTTGGTACTTTATGATTATAAAATATATTTTTATCTAATTCATGTATATCTTTGAAGATTGATACAATTGTAATTGTTGCTAACAAGTTTTTGAGATCATTTTCAAAAAAAGAATTTAAATAAAAGTATGTTTTTTCTTTATTGATATTTATAGAAATTTTATATTTTAATTTTGTTTTTTTAATTGAATCTAAATTAGTTGATGCACTTTTATCTTTTAAGCTGAAAGAAAGAATTTTCAAATTTCTTTGTAGTCCAATCTTTTTATGAAAATTATAAAATTTGTCATCTTTATTTAGAACAAGATATCCATTATCTTTTATATTTTTTATTATCTCTGATTTAGCTAAAGCTATTTCATTAATATTTTTAAAATTTTTAATATGCGCATAGGAGATATTTGTAATTACACCAACATCAGGTTTTATTATTTTTGATAAGTAATCAATTTCTCCTTTCTTATCCATTCCAATCTCAAAAATACCAAAAGCATCATTTTTTTTTAAATTAAATAAACTTAATGGAACACCCAATTTATTGTTAAATGACTTTGGGGAGTAGGTTACTTGACTAATTTTATTCAATGATCTTCCTGTTAATTCTTTAAGCGAAGTTTTTCCACAACTTCCTGTTATTGATATAATCTTACTTGATAAGTTATTTCTTAATATGGAGGATGCTTCTGTTAAAAATTTTAAGGTATCTTTTACTACTATTTTTTTTTTAGATTTTTTTTGGCTATTAACTATTGCCAGGGATGCTCCATTAGCCAGGGCTTCTTTAGCAAATAAATTACCATCTTTATTTTTACCTTTAATTGCAAAGAAAATATTATTTTTTTTAATTTCTTTTGAGTTAATCGATGCATTTTTAATTTTTAGTTTTGAAGAAATATTATTTGAATTACTTAATTCCTTTAAAATGTTCAATTTAAAGTTACTTGAGAGTGCTTTATTTTTAATTTTAATATTTTTTAATATTTGTTTTTGATCTGAAAATACTTTTTTTATTTTTTTATATTCTTGAATTTTCTCATGCCCCTTACCTGCAACAATCAAAATATCACCAGTTTTAAGATCAAATATTGCTTTCTTGATTGCATTAGCTCTGTTTGAAATTTCATAGACTTTAGATTTATTTATATTTGTTCTTATGGAGGTTCTTATTGTTTTTGGATTTTCATATCTTGGATTGTCATCTGTTAGATAAACCCTATCACAATATTGATTGGCGATTTTACCCATCATTTTTCTTTTTGTTTTATCTCTATCTCCACCACAACCGAAAACTATTAAAATTCGTCTATTTTTAAATTGTTCTTTTAAACTCTTTAGAGACGCCTCTAGTGCATCAGGTGTGTGTGCATAGTCCAATATTACTTTTGAATTGTTTTTAATAATTCCAATTTGTTCCAATCTTCCACTTACTGGTTTCAAATTATCGATTGTATTAATTATTTTTTTAAAGTTTATACTACTTTTAGTTGCTGCTATCATCGCCATTAGAATATTTTTAATTTGAATCTTTCCTATTAATCTTGTTTCAAATTTATAAATATTTTTATTATATCTTATTTTAACCATTTGTTTTTCATCGTGATACTCATGAGAAATTATTTGCAAATTACTGTTATTATTTGAAATTGTTTCAATATTGTATTTATTTTTTAGGGCTACTTCTTTAATTCTTCTGTATTGAGGAATTTCTATATCACTAATTATGTTGCCATTTTTTATTAATAATTTTTCAAATAAATATAATTTAGATTTAAAATAATCATCAAATGTTTTATGATAATCTAAATGATCATGAGATAAATTAGTAAATATACCTGTTTTAAATTTCAATCCATCTAATCTATTTTGCTTAAGACCATGACTAGATGCCTCCAATATAACATTGTTAATTTTTTCTTTTTGAAGTTTATTTAAAATCACACTTAAGGTAATGGGGTCGATAGTTGTGTTTGAAACTTTTTTTATATAATTCTGTGTTTTAATACCTAGGGTTCCAATTGAAGCTACTTTTTTTTTATTTAATTTTAAAATTTGAAAATAGAAATCCGCGACCGAAGATTTTCCATTTGTTCCTGTTACTGCAATTATATTTTTTGGTTTGTTTTTATAAATTGTATAGGCAATTTCTGATAAAGACTTTCTCACGTTAGAAGATTTTATAAATAATACATTTTTTTTTATACCTTCAGATTTTTGATTTGAAATAATAGTTTTTGCACCTTTTTGAATAGCATGATTAATAAATTTGCTTCCATTTATTTTAGTTCCTTTTATTGCAAAAAAAATATTATTTTTTTTGCACTTTACGCTGTTGAAACAAATACCAGAAAAATAATGATTTCTATGTTTTGATTCTATACCTTTAATAAAATTTCCGATGATCATAGATTAATTAATTTTCTATATATTTTGTGGCTAGAATAGGTCCAATTTTATCTATAATTTTTCCTGCTGCCTCAACCGATGTCCATCCAGCTGTGTTTCTTGGACTACCTTTTAACTTAAACCCTGAACCATCTCTATATTCGTATATATACTCTTTATTATTTTTTGTAGATTCGAGCATTACTACTAAAACATATTTTGGGTTTTCTGTTGGAAAAATTGATGCAAGCGTATTAATTTTGGTATTAGAATATACGCTATTATTTACCTGTTCTGCTGTCCCAGTTTTACCACCCACTTGATACCCCTCTACATTTGCCAACTTCGCAGTACCCTCTGTGACAACTTTTCTAAGGATACTGTTCATTTTTTTTGAAACATCATTGTTTAAAATCTTTTTTCTTTTATTTTTTTTGTCTAAAACTTTTTTGATTAAAGTTGGTTTAATATCATAACCTCCGTTTGTAATTATTGAATAACCTTTGGCTAATTGTAACATTGTAGTAGTAATGCCATGGCCAAACGCAATGGTTTCGAGCTTACAACCTTCATACCAATCTATTGGTTGAGGTTTACCTACTTCACTAATATCAAAGTCTATTTTTCCCAAAATACCAATAGTCTTTAAAAATGATTTATGTTTTTCTATTCCCACCTTTCTTATAATTCTAACTGATCCAATATTTCCTGACTTTATGAGAATTTGTTCGACGGTTAAGTCAGGTGGCATGTTATCATCATATTCTTCAATATTATGTTTTTTTCCACAACTAATACTTTTTTTTGATTCTAAAAATTTTGTATCAGGCTCTATTAATCCTTCATTTATTCCAGATGCTATAGTAAAAGTTTTAAAAACTGAACCTAATTCATAAGTTCCTTTTGTGATTCTATTAATGTAATTAACATCAATAATTGTTTCTCTTTTATTTAAATTAAAATCAGGCAAAGAAACTATAGACAATATTTCACCATTATTTACATTCATTAAAATAGCTGCACTTCCTTTCGCCTCAAATATTTTTTGATATCTTATAAGTTCTTCCCTAATTAAAAATTGAATATCTGCATCTACTGTTAATTTAAGAGGTTTGTTTATTTGCTTTAACTCTTCATCAAAGAATTTTTCTATTCCTGAAATACCATTATTATTATTATCTATTTGCCCAATAATATGGCTAAAAAGATTATCTTGTGGATATAACCTGATTAAACTTGCCTCTGAAGATATTGATTTATCTCCAAGCATCATAAGTTCTTCGTATCTTTTAGGTCTTACGTTTTTTTGTAAATAAAAAAATTTATCTTGATTCAACTGTTTTTTAATCATTGATAGATTCTTATTTTCATAAATATAATTTAACATTAGCAATAGATGTTTTTTATCAATAACTTTAGCAGGATGTATACCTACGTTAATTGAGTCAACTGTTTTAGCTAGATAAGTCCCATTTCTATCAATTATATCTGCTCTATAATTTTTTTTAGTAATTAGTGGGCTAACATTTTTTGTTATCTTTTTTAACGAACCTAAATGAAGAAGTTGTATTGAATAAATTGTTGAAATTATTAGAAATACAAAAAAAATAAATGCTATTCTGTTAAACTCTATATTTAAATTCGTCTTACTCTTCTTGTACGAAAATTCATTCTCATAATCCTCTAAAATAACGTTACTTTTTTTATCACTCATCATTATTCTTTTTTAAAAAATCACTTATTTTAATAAGATTATTTTTTTCAGATAATTTTTTAATTTTTGTGACATCAATTTTTATTAAATCTTTTTCAAAAAATTGAGACTGATATTGTATCAACTTATCCGGTGCACTCAAATAGCTGTGCTCTAAAAGTACATCGCCGAGCTCAGATTTTAAAGATCTAATATTTTCGTTTAAGGCAAAAATTTTATCTTCAATTTCTTTTGTTGAATTTTTTACTAATGACGTGGCTAGGATTAATATAAGAATAGCTATAAATGTTGCTTTCTTCATAATTTTCTGGAAAAATTTTCAATTTTAATTAAATGATCAAATTTTTCCACAATATCAGTTTCAAAATCATAAAAGTCCTCTTTTTTTATAACATATCTCAATTTTGCTGATCTAGATGGCGGGTTTTCTTGAATTTCTTTTTCAGATGGAACAATTGGTTTTTTACTAGTAGATTTGAACAAATTGATTTTTTCTTCACCCTTTGGCATATACCGTGAAACACTTTTATTTTCTGATAGACTTTTAAAAAAATATTTTACTATTTTATCCTCAAGTGAATGAAATGTGACTACTGCTATTATACCGTCTTTTTTGACAACTTTTGCTGCGTTAATTAATCCATAAATCAACTCACTAATTTCTTTATTAACAAATATTCTTAATGCTTGAAAAACTTTTGTTGCGCTGTGTGTTCTTTGGTTTTTTTTTCTTTTTGAAGACTCAATAATTCTTACCAGTTCCTCTGTCGTTATTTCTCTAGTTGCCCTATCTTCTACAATGTTATGAGCTATTCTATTGCTATCTTTTTCATCTCCAAAATATTTAAATATTTGTGCAAGTTCTTTTTCATCTAAATTATTAATTGCTTCTTTTGCAGAAAAATCATTTATTCCCATTTTCATGTTAAGTTCACCAACCGTCTCAAAAGATAAACCTTTTTTAGGATCTTTTATTTGTGTGTAGGAATAACCTAGGTCAAAAATTACTCCTTTTATATTTTCATTTTTTAATTTTAAATTATTTAGTTCACTAAATTTAATATTCTTAAATATGAATCTATCTTCAAATTCATTTTGGATTTCTTCAGCTTTTTTTAAACTTTTTATATCTCTATCTAGTGCGATAACTTTTGTCTTTTCAAAATTTAGAATTTTCTGTGTGTATCCACCTTGTCCAAATGTACAATCAACAAATGTGCCACCATATTGAGGGGTAATAATGCTAATTATTTCACTTAGCAATACCGGATAATGATTTCTCGTATCTGGTATTATGGTGGCTATCATTTATTCTCTTATAGACCATTAATTTTTTTGTCTTCTCAAAAATGCAGGAATTTCCAGATCATCATCTTCAGAATTATTTTCAGTAATTTCCAATGATAACAATCCTGCTGTTTCTTCATCTGAGCTAAACAAATCTGGTGAAGTTTCACCTTCTACACCAAAGTTTTCAAGTCCATTAGAAATTTTTTCTGCTCCTAATATCTTACTTTCTTCATTTTTGCTATTTACGTTAAGTACATCTTTTGAAAAAGATTGCTCACTGTCACTAATTTGACTTTCTTCAACAATCATTTCAGCCTCCTGATTAGCGGCATTATGTTCGTTCCGTAATTCTGAAGAATGGTTATTTGTAACTGTTTCTGCAATAATTTCATTTTCTAACTTTAATGCGTTTGCACCATGAGAAACGGGGCTAGGCATAGTAGGTGAAAAATTAAATGACTGGGCTGAACCTGTTACACTAAAATCTGAATAACCAGGGTTTCTATTTTGTATTCTGTGAACCATATTAATTACAGATTTTGATTCTGGCTGTTGTCCATCTAGTGCTGTTGCTACGATCGAAACTCTAATCTTGCCATCAAGTTCTGCGGAAGTAATAGCTCCTATAATTACTTCAGCTTCCGGATCTACTTCAGCTCTTATTTTGTTTACTACTTCATCAACTTCAAAAAGTTTGAGATCTTTACCACCTGTAATATTAACTAATAGTCCTTTTGCACCTTTCAATGTGTAATCATCAATTAATGGGTTGCTGATTGCCATATCTGTTGCTTTTACAGCTCTACCTTCCCCTTCGGCTTCTCCTGTTCCCATCATAGCTTTACCCATTGAAGCCATTACAGTTTCAACATCAGCAAAGTCTAAATTAATTATACCCGGTCTAACCATTAGGTCAGTTACACTTTGTACTCCTTGCATTAAAACATTATTTGAAAGTTTAAATGATTCTTCAAATGTAGTTTGTTCGTTTGCAATTTTAAAAAGATTTTGATTTGGAATTACAATAATTGTATCCACATGTTTTCTCAACTCTTCAAGACCCTGTTGCGCGGTTCTCATTCTTGAAGGACCTTCATATAAAAAAGGAAGTGTAACAACTCCTACTGTTAGGATATTTAATTCTTTTGCAGCTCTTGCAATAACATGCGCTGCTCCTGTTCCGGTTCCTCCACCCATACCGGCAGTAATAAAAACCATATTTGCACCTTGCAGTGTATTTACAATATCATTTAAAGATTCATCAGCTGCAGCTTGACCAATATCATGCTTGGCTCCCGCACCAAGCCCTTTTGTTAAATTTAATCCAATTTGAATTTTTGCTTTAGCCTTACTTAATTTTAAATCTTGGGCGTCAGTATTTACAGCAATGAATTCTACTCCTTGTAATCCATTATTAATCATTTCATTAAGTGCATTTCCACCTGCACCACCAACACCTACTACTAATAATCTTGGTTGTAATTCTTTTATCTCTGGTGATTTAAAGTTAATTGTCATTTTTATTTCCCCTCATTGTTATTAAAAAGTTTTTCCCATTTAAGGCTTGCTCGATTGATATTTGCTTTTTTTCTTGCATTTACCTTAAATTTTTCAAATGCTGCTGGTTCCCAAATTTGAAATGTTTGTCCTTGACCAACAAACAATATGCTATTTTTTATTTTTGCATGTTTTAATAATTTTGTAGAAAGTGAAATTCTACCCTCACCATCAAATTGTAAATTTATACTTTCAGATAAAATTGATGTTGCAAAAAAATCTCTTTTTTCTTCAAATGGACTTAAGGAATCTATACTTGCAGAAAGTTTTTCAATTCTATCTTGGGAACAAGCTTCAATAGATAGATTGTTAAATGATGGATAACAAATAACACCATTGTACCCTAGATTTGAAAGATGTGATCTATAGCTAGATGGCACTGACACCCTTCCCTTTTTGTCTATTTTGTTCTCGTAAGTAGATAAAAACATAATTTTTATATATCATAAATTCCTTATTTGGGAATATATGGGACTTTATGGGTATTTTAGGATTGTGTCAAATGTTGTTTTCTACCATATATATTAGTAATTGTGGACAGATATGATGTATTATTATTAATTATAAATTCAATTTTTTTATTTGTTTAATACAATCCAACAATGAAAAAAGAGAACAGAAATGATTCAATTGTGAATCAAAAGGTGAACATTTAAATTTGTAAACAATTGAGTGTGTATAAGTTTGCCAGATAAACTATAAGCCGGGTTCTGTCATTTAAACATGTCATTTCTCTAGGCCCAAGATCACTCTTAAGCTCAAGCAACTAACCCTGATGACTAGCCAAAGACGGCTTTTAGTTTTGCAACAGTGTCATCTCTACTTAGTCTTGCTCCCAGTGGGGTTTTCCAGCGTTCATTGT
>Ga0307986_10002007_pt1 | contig 14641 bp, 14 predicted proteins | sample EllFjometageno82_FD_203170 | JGI IMG/M metagenome (GOLD analysis project Ga0307986, IMG submission 203170) | Marine microbial communities from Ellis Fjord, Antarctic Ocean - #82 | ecosystem: Environmental > Aquatic > Marine > Unclassified | place: Southern Ocean | collected 2014-10-09
TTAACAGGTTTGCTTTTATTTCTTGGTATTTTTTTAATTAATTAAGTATTTTTTATGAAATTAGATGAATTGATAGCTATATTAAAGCGCCTCTACAAAGAATATATCAAAAAACATTTTCCTAAAATATTAATTGCGCTGTTAATGGCATTGGTTGTGGCTAGTAGTACCGCTGGAATAGCTTGGTTGTTAGATCCTGCTGTTAAAAAAATTTTTATAGAAAAAGATAGAACTTTAGCTTGGCTTATTCCTTTGGCGATAGTTTTTTCATTTTCAGCAAAAGGTTTATCACTTTATTCGGCTCGTATGATTATAATCAGGGTTGGAGCTGCCATAGGTGGAGAGATGCAAAAACAAATTGCTAATAAAATTTTAACATCAGATGTAGAAACTCTGGATAATAGACATTCTGGTAAATATATTTCAAATATTACTTTCGATACAGGTCAAGTTATACAACTAGTTAGTTCTGGAGTGTTGAACTTGATGAAAGATACTTTCACAGTAATTACTTTAGTTTCTCTAATGTTTTATCAAAATTGGAAGCTAGCAACGTTTGCTATTTTTATGATGCCGCTCGCTGCATTTGTCTCAAGAAGTTTAGGAAGAAGAATTGGAAAAGCAACCGGTGAGGGTAGTATAATTTCAGGAAAACTAATTTCTTTTTTAGGTGAGGTTCTTAAAGCTTCTAGAGTAATTAGAATTTATCAGAAAGAAGAAACTGAAAACAAGAATGCACAAGCTGTAATAAATGAGATGTTAGAAAAGGAAATTAAAATCTCAAGTATTTTGATCAGAGCAACACCAATCATGGAAATATTAACGGGATGTATGATAGCTGGATTTATATTTTTTGCTGGAAGACTGATAGATGCTGGCGAGATAGGTGTTAATAATTTTTTCTCATTTTTAGCTGCTATGATGTTGTCCTATCAACCAATACGTTCGCTTGCTACAATCAATATGCTTGCCTATCAAGGTGCTGCAGCTTCAAAAAGAATATTTACTGTATTGGATGCTGAAATTAAAATAAAGAATGATAGTTCTTTACCAGATCTTTTAATAAAAAAATGTCAAATAGAATATGACCATATAAGTTTCAGATATGGAGGTATCGATAAAAAAGCTATAAAAGATGTGAACTTAAAAATTGATGGTAATAGTATGACAGCTTTTGTTGGTCATAGTGGTGCTGGTAAGAGCACTATCATCAACTTACTGCCAAGATTTTATGATCCTCAGCATGGCAAGATTACAATAGATGGTCAAGATATAAATAAAGTAACATTAAGCTCATTACGAAAAAATATTTCTTTAGTAAGTCAGGATATAATTTTATTTGATGACACAGTGAAAAATAATATTGCATATGCCAGCAACAACGCTAGCGAAGAAGATATTTTTCAAGCGTGTGAGTTTGCAGCTGCTAGTGAGTTCATAGACAACCTTCCAAAAAAATTTGATACAATGATAGGAGAAAATGGTGTTAGATTATCCGGTGGCCAAAAACAAAGATTGTCAATTGCAAGGGCTATACTCAAGAAAGCGCCAATAATACTTCTCGATGAGGCTACATCATCATTAGATTCCGATTCAGAAGAAATAGTACAAAATGCAATAGTTAATTTGACTAAAAATAAAACAACACTAGTAATTGCCCATCGTCTTTCAACTATACATAGTGCACAAAAAATATTTGTTTTAAAAGATGGTGAAATTGTAGAGTCTGGTGATCATGACTTTCTAATCAAGAATTGTAATGAGTATAAATCATTATATCAAAAACAATTGAAATAAGGTCGATGTTATTTTTTTATAAAATATCAACTATTATTTTATATCCCTTTGTTGTTCTTTTAATTTACTTACGTTCTTTTTTTAACAAAGAAGATCAAGTAAGATATAAAGAAAAAATTTTTTCCTCTTCTTTCAGAGTTTTAAAAAATAATCGTAAAAAACTAATCTGGTTCCATGTAGCCAGTATAGGTGAGCTTTTAAGTATTTTACCTTTGGTAGAAGAGATAAATAGTTTTAATAAAAATATAGAATTTTTAATTACCAGTGTTACTTTAAGTTCTTCAAATCTATTAAAAAAAAAATTGTCTCAGTATAATAATATTACTCACAGATTTATGCCTGTAGATACAGAATATTTATCAGAAAAATTTTTAAGCGCGTGGAAACCTGATTTGATTTGTTTTGTGGAATCTGAAGTATGGCCAAATTTTTTATTTAAGATTAAAGAAAAAAAAATTCCCTTAGCTTTAATTAACGGAAGAATTACAAAAAAAACCTTTATGCGTTGGAATATACTCGCAAAATTCGCTCAAGCAGTTTTTAATAATTTTGATTTATGTATTGCGTGTAGCAAAGAATCAGAAAACAATCTTAAAAAACTTCAGACAAAGAATTTATCTTATGTAGGTAATTTAAAGTATTCAGTGAAAAATAAAAAAGAAAATCTTGAAGAATCAAACATAAAAATACTCAATACTTTTAAAGTTTGGTGTGCTGCCAGCACTCATGATACTGAAGAATCTACTATGTTAAAGACACACTTAGAAATTAAAAAAAAATTCAAAAATACCTTAACTATTATTATACCAAGACATATAAAAAGAGTTCCTGAAATTAAAAAACTAACTGATGAATTTAATTTAACTAGTCAAATTTTGAATGATGGTGACTTGATAGACGGAAAGAAAGAAATTTTAATAATCAATTCCTTTGGTGTTTTGTTTAAATTTTTTAGTTATTGTAAAAATATTTTTATTGGTAAATCACTAATAAAAAAATTAAAAATGGTCGGCGGTCAAAATCCTATCGAACCAGCTAAATTTGGTTGTAGAATATTTTATGGCCCATATGTTTACAATTTTCAAGAAATTTATGACTACTTAAATACTAAAAATATTTCTGAACAAATAGTTGACGAAAAAGATCTCGCAGAAAAAATAATTCAAAACTTTGAGAGCCCTAAAAAAATTGAGGAAAAGAATATAAATTTATTAAATAATTATGGTATTAAAATATTAAATCATACACTTTCTGAACTAAACAAGTTAGTTAATATAAAAAATGAAAATTTTTAAACCAAAATTTTGGGATAAAAAATATAGTATAATAGGTTTTTTTTTACTTCCCTTGTCTATATTTTTGCAAATTTTGATAGCCCTAAAAAATAAGATTTCCAATCAAAAAAAATTTTCTATTCCAGTCATTTGTGTTGGTAATATCTATGTAGGTGGAACTGGAAAAACACCTTTGAGCCTTGAGATTTTTAAAATTTTAGAAAGTTTGAATAAAAAAGTTGCTATAATTAAAAAATCTTATACGCAACATGACGATGAATTTAAGCTAATCGAATCTAAAGGGGCAAAACTATTTAAAAATTCATCTCGTTCTTTAGCTATCAACGATGCTATTAAAAATAAATTTGAATGTGTTATCTTAGATGACGGGTTTCAGGACTTTTCTATTACTAAAAATTTAAACATAATATGTTTTAATGAAAAGCAGTTAGCTGGAAATGGTATGACATTGCCATCAGGCCCGCTTAGAGAGTATTTTTCTGCTTTAAAGAAATGCCAAATTGTTGTTATTAACGGAGATACAAATCTTAACTTTGAAAAAAAAATTAAAGATATTTCAACTGATATAAGTATTCACTACTCAGAATACTCACCAACCAATATAGAAAATTTTAAAGGTAAAAATTTACTAGCTTTTGCTGGTATTGGAAATCCTGATAATTTTTTTGACTTATTGGAAAAAAATAAATTTAAATTAACAAAAAAAATTGCTTTTCCAGATCACTATAATTATACGCTGAAAGAATTAAATGATCTAATATCTCTTTCTATAGAAATGAATTCACAAATTATTACAACTGAAAAAGATTTTTATAGGATAAAACATTTTCAACTATCACAGATACAGTGTTTAAATATTGCTGTAAAAATGGTAAATAAAAAAAAATTTGAAAACGAAATTAATAAATATTTATGATAAAAATTATAAAATACTTTTTTCAGGCTATTATAATTTACATTTTTTTTATTACTATAAAACTCTTTGGTTTAAAAACATCTAGAAAATTATTCTCATATTTATTTATCAAAGTAGGTCCATTTATAAAATCTAATCAAGTGATTGATGAAAACTTGGACAGATTTATAGGTTCTTATAATGAAAATAAAAAAATGAATATAAAACTAGAAATGTGGTCCAACTATGGAAAAACTTTTGTAGAATACTTGTTTCTGAAAAGATTGAGAAAAAAAAATTCCCATATTAAAATTAAAGGTGAAGATATTTTACAAAGAATAATTAACCAAAATAAACCTGTGATTTTTGTGTCTGGTCATTTTGCTAACTTTGAACTGATGTCAATGGAACTAACAAAAAGAAACATAAATTTAGCTACTATTTACAGGCCTTTGAATAATTTTTTTTTAAATCCTTTTATGGAACACTTAAGAAGAGCTCATGTTTGCAAACATCAAATCAAAAAAGGAGTGGCCGGTGTTAAAAGTGCGTTAAATTATATTAAAAAAAATTATAGCATAGCTTTGATGGTAGATCAGCGCGTTAGTGAGGGGAAAAGACTACCCTTTTTTGAACACATGGCTTTAACAACCACGCTCCCTTCTCAACTTGCAGCAAAATATCATTTAGATATTGTACCTATTTATATTTCGAGAGTTAAAAATGATTGTTTTGAGATGGAAGTTTTTGAACCTATAAAAATCAATAACAAAATAAAATCTGAGACATTTAAGTTAAATATAGCGATAAAAATAAATAAAATAATCGAGCAAATGATTTCTAAAAATCCTGGTCAATGGATCTGGACTCACAATCGTTGGAAGTAATTTTATTTTTTCTTTAATTTTTGGTTTTTTATATTTGCTTCTACTGGTGAATAATAAGCCTCTTGAAGATCAACATTCCAGTAATTTAATTTTTCTAGAGGTATTTCTTTCTTAGAAACAGCGCAGACCACATGATCGCCCTCTTTCATGATTTCAAAAAAATTTGGTTTATACTTAAGCACAGCTTTTTTTTTATTCATATACAGAAATGATATATATAGTATATTTTCTCATATGAATATTGCTTTAATAGGTAGTGGAGGTCGTGAACATGCAATATGTCTAAAACTATATAACTCTAAATTGACAAAAAAAATATACTGCATTCCAGGTAATGCTGGAACGAAAGATCTTGCGGTAAATTTGAATATAAATTTCTTAGACTTTAAAAAATTACTAGAAGCTATTAAATTTTATAAGGTAAATTTAGTTATAGTTGGACCTGAATTACCCCTGGTCAAAGGAATAGTAAATTTTTTAAGAAAAAATAAAATCAAAGTCTTTGGGCCAAATAAGTATGCTGCGCAATTAGAAGGTTCTAAAGCTTTTATGAAAAAATTGTGCAAAAAAAACAAAATACCAACAGCAGCATTTAAAATCTGTAAAAATAAAAAAAATGTTCAACAATTTTTAAATCTCCATAAAATGCCAATAGTCGTTAAAGCTGATGGGCTAGCGGCTGGTAAGGGTGTAGTAATATGCCATTCAAGAGAAGAAGTTGAAAAATTTACTAAAGAAATTTTTTTAGGTAAATTTAAGACTTCAAAAAAATTAGTGCTTGAAGAGTTTTTAGTAGGCGAGGAAGCAAGTTATTTTTTAATTGTAGATAAAAAAAAATTTTCTTTTATAGGTTCTGCTCAAGACCATAAATGTGCAGGAGAAAATGAAACAGGTCCAAACACAGGTGGTATGGGCGCCTATTCACCAGCTCCTATTATAGATAAAAAATTAGAGTATAAAATCGTAGAAAGAATAGTTAAACCTACCCTTGCAGCTCTTAAGAATAAAAAAAATGCTTACACTGGTTTTTTATATGTAGGTCTAATGATTAAAGATAACAGCCCTTACTTGATAGAATACAATGTCAGAATGGGTGACCCTGAATGCCAGGTAATAATGCCAAGACTCAAAACAGATTTGGTAAAAATATTAAGTGCAGCAGTAGATAATAAACTTGATAAAATTAAGATTCGATGGAGTAATAGAAAATGTATGACTACAGTATTGTGTGCAAAAGGATACCCAAATAAATATCAAACTAACAAAATTATTAATTTAGAAAAAGTTAACTTAGATAAAAATTCTCTCATATTTCATGCAGGTACAATAATGAAAAAAAAAAATTTAGTTTCTAATGGAGGACGTGTTTTAAATATTACAGTTTTAGGTAGTACCTTTTTAAAAATACGAAATAATATTCTCAAAATAATAAAAAAAATTAATTGGGAATATGGTTTTTTTAGAAAAGATATTGGATGGAGGGTAATTAAATCTAAATGAGAATTATCAGTGGATTTTTAAAAGGAAAAAATATTAATTTTTTAAAATCATCCACAACTAGACCGCTTAGAGATTTTGTTAAAGAAAGTATTTTTAATATTATCAAACACTCTAGTCTAATTAATGTCTCTATTGAAAATTCAAATGTATTAGATTTATACGCTGGTGTTGGATCGTTTGGTATAGAGTGTATTTCTAGAGGAGCAAAAAAAACAACTTTTGTAGAAAATGACAGTAAAGCTCTAGTGGTTTTAAAAAAAAATTTGAACCATTTAAAAATCGATCAAAAAAGTGAAGTATTTTCAACAAAAATTATCTCTTTTCTAAATCGAAGTAAAAAAGGTGAATACGAGATAATATTTTTTGACCCTCCTTTTGCAGAAAATTTTTTTATTAAAGAACTCAAATTATTAAAAAATATAGGCATCTGTGGAGAAAATCATATAATTGTTATTCACAGAGATGGAAAATCTATGGATAGCCTGAAGGGTTTGCTTAATATTATTGTAACTAAAAAATACGGAAGATCAAAAATAATTTTTGCAAATTTAAGCTAAATATTTCTTGGTCGTAAGTTTAACCTCTTCCACCGCTGGCTGATCGAACGGGTTAATTTGTATTAATTTTCCTATTAAAGCTGTTTCAAGCATAAAGTATGAAAATAATTCACCTATAGCTTTTTCATTAACTTTGTTAATATTAAATTCTCTATATGGGAAATTTTTTTTTTTTAACACTTTAATTAGTCCTTTTTTTTGAGATTCTATAACTTTAGATAACTCTTTATTCGCTATAAAATCAAAGGCTTTACCAAAAATATTATCATTAATTTTCATTTTTTTTTTTAAATCCAAACTAAAAATATAAAATAATTTATCTTTGGGTCCGTCTAAATATAATTGCATTAAACTATGATGGTCACGTGGTGCATTCGATACAACTGGTATTATTCCCTTTCCTTTTTTGCCTAAACTTTCTGCTATCAATTGTTGGCACCAATAAAGAAAATCGTTCAATTGAGGGGCATAATTGAGAAGTATAATAGATTTGATTTTTTTTAAATTATAAATATGAGCTAGTTTAACAACATTTTGGGATAAAATAAATCTTTGATTTGCATCAAAGAAACGCAATAAGTTTTTTCTAAGATCATTTATTTTAAGTCCCATAAAATGAGCTGGCACCATTCCTACCTCAGATAAAACTGAATATCTTCCACCAAGATAATCTTTGTGACTAATGTGAAGTATTTTTTTTTTTTTTGCTAATGTATTTAATGGGTTTTTTTTTTTCTCAGTTATAATAATAGTATTTTTATTACTAATCTTGTCTTTGAGTAAATTGCAGTTAATCAGAGTCTCAATAGTATTTCCAGATTTAGAGATAATAATGAAAAGACTTTTTTTTAAATTATATTGTTTCTTTGTTTGTTCAATTTTTAGTTGATCTAGATTGTCTAAAAATAAGAAATTTTTTTTGATTTTTTGTTTCAAAAAAGAATACATGGCTTTAGCACCAAGTATAGATCCACCCATACCTATTATTACTATGGTATTGTATTTTTTAAAATATTTTAAATTTGATTTATTGAAATCTAAAAGAAAGTTATCACTTAGAACATTAAAGGTATTTTTTTTATAATCTAAATTCCTATAAATATTTTTTATACTTTTATTTGTTAGTATCTTATCTGCTGAGTATAAATTGTTATTAAAATAATTCTTATTAATATTATTTTCTAATGAAAAACTGTTTTTATTTTTATTCACTATTTTATTTTATTAAGTATAGAGTTTTCAATCGATAACGATTTAGATTGTTTATTTTTTGTTTGTGAATTTGTCTGTTTTAATATGCTCTTTACACTTTTTGTTTTGTTTTTTTTTGTAAGTGAGCCAGGTTTAGGAATAACGTCAAAATCTGGCGGTCTGCTTAATGGTTCTTTTTTTTTGATTAAAAATTGATTATTTGATTGTGTTTTTTCATTCCTCAAAATATCTCCAGCTTCTTTTAGGGAACCACAGCTGTTTAAGATTATACTTAAAATAAAATAAATAGATAATAACTTTATTGCTTTCATTTTTTAATCAAGATTACATCTTTACTTATTAAAAGAATTATTCCAATGGTAATAAATATATCTGCAATATTAAAAGTAAACCAGTGAAAATTATTAATGTGAACATCTATAAAATCTGGTACAGCAAAATAAGTTAATCTATCGTAAAAATTTCCGAGAGCTCCACCTAGAATTAGTGAAAACAATACTTTATCTAATAAATTTGCTTTACTAGTTAGGTTGATTAAAAAAACTATAACTAGAAAAATTAAAAAAGTTATAGCATGATAAAACATGTTTGCATTGTGACTAAACAATCCAAAACCAATTCCCGTATTCCAAACAAGGTCTAAGTTTAAATAATCGTTAACAAAAAAACTTGTTTTGCTTTCTGCTTGATGCTTTATGACAATTATTTTTGAAACTCTATCTAAGATAAAAACAATTATAGCAACGACTATAGAAACTATTAATTCTTTTGAAAAAATTTTTTTCCTATAGTTTTTGGAAAAATTCATATATCTAATTTTGCTTACTAGTTGCTTCTTCGCATCTTAAGCATTTATTTTCTAAAATTTTCCAACATCTAGGGCATTTTTTACCATTTGCTTTTTTTACAATAATTTTTAATTCGCCTTTAGTCTCTTTAATTTTAGTTGCCTTGGAAGTTATGAAGTATTCTTCTAAATCTAATCCCTCTAATAGATTAAATTTTTTTTCACTTACATGAATTAAAATATCTGCTTCAAGACTAGATCCTATTTCTTTGTTTGTTCTCTTCTCTTCAATAGCAATATTAACTTCTTGTTTGATTTGATAAAGTTCTTTCCATTTTTTTTCTAGCTCTTCATTTGTCCATGATTTTGGTATTTTTGGAAATTCTGTTTCATGTATGCTTTTTTCATTTTTATTTAATAAATTAAATATTTCTTCAGTGGTAAAAACAAATATTGGAGCTAACCACTTAAGTAAGCACTCTAGAATAATATTTAAAACAATAACACAGTCTTTACGTTTTTTTGAATTTAAGTCTTCACAATATAAAACATCTTTTCTTATATCAAAATAAAACGAAGAAAGTTCTAATGAGCAGAAATTAAAAAGTTCTTTATAAAGTTTATGAAAATTATAATTTTTAAGATTTTCTTTGATGGCCTGGTCTAAGTGAAACACTCTACCTAAAATATACCTCTCTAATTCTGGAAAAGAATTTAAATTAATTTTTTCAAAATCTTGTTTTTCAAAATTATCTTTTATATTTCCTAAAATAAATCTAAAAGTATTTCTAATTTTTCTATAAGACTCTGCGTGTTGTGCTAATATAGCATTGTCTATTCTTAAGTCTTCCGCGTAATCAGAAGAAGCGACCCAGGCTCTCAATATATCTGCTCCATAATTTTTTAAAATATCATCAGGTGCAATTACATTTCCTGCAGATTTTGACATTTTCATTCCTTTGCCGTCAACTACAAATCCATGTGATAAAATACTTTCGTAGGGAGCTCTTCCTCTTGTTCCGCAAGACTCTAGTAGCGATGAATGAAACCAACCTCTATGTTGATCTGATCCCTCAAGATACATATCTGCTGGCCACTTAAGATCTTTTCTTTTTTCAAGTACAAAGCTGTGTGTGCAACCACTATCAAACCAAACCTCGACAATATCCGTGAGTTTTTCGTAATCATTTTTATTGTATTTTTCACCTAAAAATCTTTTTTCATCATCAACAAACCAACAGTCTGATCCCTCTTTTTCATATATATCGGCTATACGGTCAATAACTTTTTGATCCTGAAGAGGTTTTTTTGTTTTTTTATTAATAAATATTGGTAGCGGAACTCCCCATGATCTTTGTCTAGAAACACACCAATCAGGCCTCCCTTCTATCATAGACATTAATCTTTCTTTTCCTTTAGTTGGGTAGAAAGTAGTGTCGCCTATTGCTTTAATCGCTTTATCCCTTAATGAATTTTTTTCCATAGAGATAAACCATTGAGGTGTTGCTCTGTAGATCAGTGGTGCTTTTGATCTCCAGGAATGAGGGTAACTATGTTGAAGTTTATCATTTTTCAATAATTTTTTAAGTTCTTTTAATTTATCAATAACTATTGGATCTGCTTTAAAAACATGAGTCTTGGTAAAGAAAGGAATCTCACTAGTGTAATAGCCTGAGTTGTCCACTGTATATTTTGATGGTATGTTGTGTTTGAGGCATAAATTAAAATCATCTGGACCATGACTAGGGGCACAGTGAACAATACCAGTTCCTTGATCTAAAGTTACAAATCTTGCTTCAAGCATAGGAACATCAAAGTTATAACCTAAAGCTTGAAAAGGATGCGTACATATAGTGCCATCAAATTCAACACCTTTAAAAGTTTTTAAAATCTTAAATTTTTCTATACCACAAGATTTTACAATTGAATCTAAGAGATTAGTTGCAACTACAATTTTTTTTTCTTTAAAATTTTCAAGATCACTAATCTCAACTAAAGAATATTCAATAGCACCATTAAAAGCCAAAGCTTTATTTGCAGGGATTGTCCACGGTGTTGTAGTCCATATAATAATATTTGAGTCTTTTAAAAAATCTTTTTTAGTATTTTTCACTTTAAAAGCTACAAATATAGTATTTGAAGTATGGTCTTTGTATTCTACTTCTGCATCTGCTAATGCTGTCTTTTCTACAGTTGACCAAAATACAGGTTTAAATCCTTGGTACAGACTTCCATCTAATAAAAACTTACCCAGCTCTCTTATAATTTGAGCTTCTGCTTCATAGCTCATTGTGGAATAATAATTTTCGAAATCTCCTGTTACACCAAGTCTTTTAAATTCTTTGATATGTATGTCTATCCACTGTTTAGCAAACTCTCTACACTCTTTTCTAAAATCTTTAATAGGGACTTCATCTTTATTTTTTTTATTTTTTTTATACTGTTCTTCAATTTTCCATTCGATAGGAAGTCCATGACAATCCCAGCCTGGCACATAAACAGAATCTTTACCATTCATTTGATGAAAACGAATAATCATATCTTTTAAAATTTTATTTAGTGCAGTTCCCATGTGAATGTGTCCATTAGCATATGGCGGACCATCATGAAGTATGAATTTTTCTTTACCTTTTGAATTTTTTCTAATTTTTTCAAAAGTTTTATTCTTCTCCCATTGCTTCAGAATATCAGGTTCTTTTTTAGCAAGATCTGCTTTCATGGAAAAAACTGTTTTGGGAAGATGCAAATTTTCTTTGGACATTATTTTTTTGTACTTATGATATCTTTTTTTATTTGAGCTTTTAACTCGTTAATGTTTTTAAATTTTTTTTCTGCTCTGATAAACTTTATAAAGCTAATCCTTAATATCTTTTTATATAAATTTCTCTTTATTCCAAATATATTTACTTCTAGTAGTAAGTTTTTGCCACTAAATGTTGGTCTATATCCAATATTTGCTATTCCTCGTTTTTTTAAATTATTAATCTGAACCTGAACTGAATAAACACCAAGTTTTGGTATTGTATAAGAGTTTAGTTTGATATTACACGTCGGAAAACCAATTTTTCTTCCTCTCTGAATTCCTTTAATCACTACGCCCTCAACGCTCCAAGCTCTACCTAATAATTTTTCTGCCTCTTTGACTCGCCCATAGTAAATAGTTTTTCTTATTAAAGTAGATGAAACTATTTTTTTTTCTTTCTTATAAGGAGAAGTAATCAAAGTTTTATACAAATATTTTTTTTCAAATTTTTTTAAAGTTTTTACGTTACCAAGCCTTTTTTTTCCAAATTTAAAATTTTTACTAACAAAAATAAATTTACTTTTAAGTTTTTTAAATAGAATTTTTTCAATAAAGTTTTCTGCACTTAAACTTGATAATTTTTTATTAAAGTTAATTATTACTAGAAAGTCTAAATTCATTTTTTTTAAAAAATAAATCTTCTGACTTAAGGAATTAATTCTATGGTTTTTAATACTTTTGTCAAAAAACATAGTTGGCACAGGTTCAAAAGTAATTAATCCAAATTTTAAATTATTTTTTTTAGCTTTTTTATTTGCTTCTTTTAAAACTTTTTGATGACCTACATGTAAACCATCAAAATTACCAATTGCGATTACTGAATTTTTGTGTGTTTTTTTTATACTTAAATTTTTATAAACAATCATTTCACCAAACAAGTTCAGGTTGATAATAATTAAAATTAACTTTATATTTTTTAGAAAGATCTCTTAGCTCATTCTCTTCTGTAAATTCGGAACGGTGAACACCTTGAGATATAAAAATTGAATCAATTTTCATATCATTAGCACCTTTAATATCTGTATTAAGATTATCTCCGATAGCTATTACTTTCTCCTCTTTACTAAAACACATCTTGTAAATCTCTTTATATGGTTTTCCAAAGTAAACTGTTTTTCCCCCTAGTGATTCAAATATTTTAGCTATTGAACCAGCACAATATTCTTCTATGTCACCTCTATGAACTGTCAAATCTGGATTTGTGCAAATCAATTTTTTTGAAGTATGCTCTCTCAATAAGTTTTTGTAATAATCAAGATCTCCTTCTTTATTATTAAATAATCCTGTACACAATATAAAATTACATTTTTCTAAAGTTGTTTTATTCTCTTTAATAGTAAAAAAAACTGAACTATCTCTTTCTGGTCCTAAGTGATAAAAAAATTTACCGTAGTATTCTTTTTCTAATGCTAACATGGCCGCTTCACCTGAGGTCATAATATTTTGTAAATATTGATCTTCCATTTTTAATTCTTGTAAAAACTTTTTAACTTCTTTGCTTGGTCTTGGTGCGTTTGATAAGTAAATTACTTTTTTTTTTCCTTGAATTAAATTTTTAACTACTTCTATGGCCTTAGGATTAAGCTTAACTCCATTGTGAATTACACCCCATAAATCAATGATATAGGTGTCATAATTTCTATAAATTTCAGCTAGATGATTTAATTTTTTCACTTTTAATCTTTTCGTTTTAGTTGTTTATAGAAAAATAAGCAAAATATAGCAATATAGGCTATTTTTTAGAGTGTTATAACGTGTTAAACCACTTGAAATTTTAGGAAAAAATACCATATCAAGCATACACACAAAATTAAAGGAGCAAAAATATGAAATTTAGACCCTTACACGACCGAGTACTAATTAAAGTACTTGATAGTGAAGCAAAAACTGCAGGTGGAATAATTATTCCGGATACTGCTAAAGAAAAACCACAAGAAGGTGAAGTTGTGGCTGTTGGACCTGGTGGAAAAACAGAAGAAGGTAAATTATTGCCAATGGATGTAAAAATTGGAGATATCGTTCTTTTTGGCAAATGGTCAGGTACTGAAGTTAAAATTGATAACAAAGAATACAGTATTATGAAAGAATCCGACATCATGGGAATTTCAAAAAGTAAATAAATTAGAGATAAAAAAAAGGAGAAAAAATGTCAAAAGTAATTAAATTTGGAACAGAAGCACGAGCTAAAATGCTTAACGGCGTAGATATTTTAGCAAATGCTGTCAAAGTTACATTAGGTCCTAAAGGGCGAAATGTTGTTATGGACAAATCTTATGGTGCACCAAGAACTACTAAAGATGGTGTTTCTGTAGCCAAAGAAATTGAGCTTGAAGATAAATTTGAGAATATGGGCGCGCAAATGGTTAAGGAAGTTGCTAGCAAAACAAATGACAATGCTGGTGATGGAACTACTACCGCAACTATTCTTACTCAAGCAATTGTTAAAGAAGGATTAAAATATGTTACAGCTGGAATGAATCCAATGGATCTTAAACGTGGGATTGATAAAGCAGTTGAATTTGTGATCGATAAATTAAAAGCTAGCTCTAAAAAAGTAAAAACTAATGAAGAGGTTGCTCAAGTAGGAACAATTTCTGCAAATAGTGAAAAATCAATCGGTGATATGATTTCAAAAGCAATGCAAAAAGTTGGTAATGAAGGAGTGATCACGGTTGAAGAAGCTAAAGGTTTTGAAACTGAGTTAGACGTAGTTGAAGGTATGCAGTTTGATAGAGGTTATTTATCTCCATACTTTGTAACTAATACAGAAAAAATGATTACAGAATTAGATAATCCTTTAATTCTTTTAGTTGAAAAAAAATTAGCAAACTTACAAGACATAGTTCCTTTGCTTGAAGCAGTTGTTCAAGCTAGTAGACCTTTGATGATAGTTGCTGAAGATGTTGAG
>Ga0307986_10002008_pt1 | contig 14637 bp, 21 predicted proteins | sample EllFjometageno82_FD_203170 | JGI IMG/M metagenome (GOLD analysis project Ga0307986, IMG submission 203170) | Marine microbial communities from Ellis Fjord, Antarctic Ocean - #82 | ecosystem: Environmental > Aquatic > Marine > Unclassified | place: Southern Ocean | collected 2014-10-09
AGGTTAGTATAGGAAAATACCCCAATCGCGCACAAAGTAATATTCATTCTGATTATATGAATTGGAAGTATGGCATCTATTGGGAAGAAAACAAAAACGCCTTTGAAATTTGCCTCGAAAAGATTGAAGACGGTATTCAATGGATATATGATAACACGATCAATATGATATTAGGTTTAAGGCAAAACCGAAAGATTCGCGTACGGATTGACCCGTCAGATACCTATTCGATGGATCACACACTAGCGCATATCATTCTACCTATGTTGGAGCAGTTGAAATTGCATAATCATGGATCACCTAATGTGGATGATACAGATGTTCCAGAAGAACTCAAATCCGTAAACGCACCCGAAAAAGAGATCGAACATGATATTGACGAAAACCATCATGCTCGATGGGATTGGGTCATGGACGAAATGATTTGGGCATTTAAACAAAAATGGCGTGATGATTGGGAAGGTGACTTTTACGAGTATAAAGACGCTACCCCAGAAGAAAAGGAAAAGAGCGATACTGAAAGTCTTTTTGGTCTTAAACTTGTATGGGAAGACCGTGAAGGACAGAAGGCACACCAAGACCGAATGACAAACGGCTTTAGGTTGTTTGGAAAATATTATGAAAATTTGTGGGATTAGAAGATGAAATTTAAAGCGACACCCGACCACGAGTTTATTCAATCCCGCGATAAACAGGCGAAGAAACTTAGCCAACAGACCCGCGGCGCAGATTGTGAATTTATCGAATACCATCAGGCAATAGTCGACCAATTTCAGACCATTTACGAGGGTATGGAGTATGACACCACTCACACCGCAATAGGTAGGATAGACTATAAGCAATTCGCGCAAAATGGAGTGCACGTCAGTACCTGGATTAAAGCTCGTATTGATGAAGGAATAATTGATGCGCTAGGCATTTGGCGCTGGTTACCGAATAATCGATACGTTGAGCTGGAAGAAGATGTGCCTGTACAGTACGAAATACTAGAGTATGTTAATGCCCAAGAAGCTATGAAGCACTGGGTACAAACCACACCCGCCGCTGGTAGATTTAAATATCCGTTTAATTGAATTAGGGGGATTTACATCTGGGTCGAAATAAGATAGTATACTTATATCAACTAGGAGAACTACATCATGGAACAATTCATAAAAACACTTGAAACACTCCCCTTCGATGAAGCTCGTTCCGTAGCTGTTGGAGTTGCTCAAGACTACTTTAAACAAGCTCGTACGATCAACCAGAAAACAGGCCGAATGAACATCGTCCGCGATCTTCAGAACGCACCAAATAAAGCAGAGATCATTCGTATTAGCTACAATCAGCTTCTCGCAGCTGGTGGGCTTGGTACAGTTAACAGTGCATTCCGCAAACTTCACTCCAACGTCTGATGAGCGGTCGTGCTGAACGTATAATAACTAATAGAATTACCAATAACCCCAATATGTTAGTACCGCTTTACCTAATAATGTCATACGCTTATTATATGGAAGATGCCCCGATCGTCTCTGATAGTTTTTATGATAAGCTTGCTCGTAAGCTATTGAAAGAGTATGACAACATTAGCCATCGGCATAAATGCCTTATAAGTAAAGATGCGCTCACTGCGGGTAGCTTTCTTGGGGATTATCCTAGTATCGCAGCAGGAGCATTAAAAGATTTTAGAAAGAGGATTTAACAATGTATAAAGTATCTTTAAAAACAGTGGACGGAGTACAGTGGCTCGGGTATCATCCTACAATGGGGTATGAAACTTTCGTAGAAGAAAGCGTCGCAACTGTATTCGACGAGCCTATGACTATCGATTCACCCTTAATCGAAGATTGGATTCATCCTAAAAATGTATTGACGGTGGAATCAAAAGAAATTAACAGTAAGCGGTAGCCAATGCATAAAATAGGCTTCACCGCTTCAACATTCGATCTACTGCACTCGGGACATATTGCTATGCTTCGCGAAGCAAAAGGTGTGTGCGACTATCTCATTTGTGGTTTACAAATAGATCCTACCTGTGATAGAATAGACAAGAATAAACCTGTACAGACTGTCGTTGAAAGACATCTGCAGCTAGATGCCGTACGCTATGTAGATGAGGTTATACCATATGCTACTGAAGCAGATCTGTTGGATATCTTACAGATGTATCCGATCGACGTACGTATCATCGGCGATGAGTATAAGCTACGCGATTTTACCGGTAAAGAAGAATGCCGTCAGCTTGGCATCGATGTACATTATAATAAACGAAACCATAGGTTTTCGTCTTCGGGATTGAGAGAAAGGGTGAGTAATGAACAGAGTCGCAGGTCGAACGTTAGCAGAGGGTTTGAAGAAGCTACGGCACACCCTATATCATCAGGGTTACCCTCTGACGACAGGTAGTTGGCAAGGTACAACAGCTCCGCCTACCTTTCTGGAGATTCTCCACGCTGATCTAGTAGCACTGATGTACCCCGATGCTAAGCAGGCGTCAGATGAACTTGGTGCTTCACAGCCGTGGGCAGATGTACACTTCGGTGAACGTGTCGGGGGCAAGCCGCTTAATCCGCCGCCGTCGCATACTATGTGGCTTAAAGATACCGAAAAATATATGTCGGATAAGCAAGATGCATTTTCGCACTCGTATCCTGAACGTATGTGGGCACCGAGTATAGATGGTATCAGGTTCAAGACCGGTAATCTTGGACATGCAGTAGAACTACTAAAGAATGATCCTACGACTCGACAGTGTTATGTCCCTATGTGGTTTCCTGAAGATATTGTAGCAGCGAATGAAGGTGAACGTGTGCCGTGCTCATTCGGCTGGCACTTCATGGAACGAGGTGGACAACTCCATTGTTCCTATCACATGCGCTCGTGTGACGTCGTACGGCACCTGCACAATGATCTATACTTTGCCAATCGGCTTACCCAGTGGATGATTGATCGCAGCGGAATAAAAGCTGAAGTAGGGTATTTACATTTCAGCTCAACTAGTTTACACTGCTTCGAGAACGATCGTTACGCCCTTGGCAAATTAATAGGAGTATAGGATGTGTGGATTCATTGCAGGTAGAGACGTAGATCAAGACCTGAGCCAGGTCATTGAGATGATGCACTATCGTGGTTTACCTGGCTATAAAGGCTATAAACGGATTGATGCCTTTCAGTTTGCTCACTATAGCTTACCGTTCGTTAACCTTGATCCCGACGTCTGCGTACAGCCTGTAGATAATCAGCACGTCTCCCTCTTCGTCGGCGAGATCTTTAACTATGCAGAGCTGGGTTACGACACTGACATCGACTGTGCTATTCAAGAGTTTCGCAGCAACCACATCACGCCTTTCGACTCATTCCATAAATTCGATGGCTTCTGGTCATTCGTTACATTACATAACGGACACCTTATTGCGGCAACTGATTATCTTAGTCAAAAGCCTGTATACTATCGTACTGACATGGAAGCACTGGCATCAGAGATTGATGTATTAGTGTCTCTCTCGCCGTGCTCGCGCGACGAGGTCTTCCTATCCAACACGTTGAAATGGGGTTATTCGCCAGATCCCCGAACCCCGTGGAATGAGATTAAACAAGTACCGCCGGGTCATTACTATTATAAAGGTAACGTACATCCTTACTGGGATTGGAATAAAGTGCCGATCACCACACTCCGTAATGATGTTATTACCGCCACCAAGCTACGTCTTGGTGGACAGCGTGATGTCAGCATCTTGCTATCCGGTGGTCTCGATAGTACTATTATCCATAACATTATTACTAAGCATCTCGGTCGAAGTGTTACTGCTATCCACGTAGACAATGGTGAAGCAGACTTTGCGCATCTAGTTAATCCGGATGCTGTACAAGTGTCTCTTGATAATGTTAGCGATCTTGAATCGATATTGGTACACCAAACGCCAGTCGATCTTGGGTCTGTTAAGCCACAGATTGCTATGGCTAAGAAGCTACGAGAACTTGGTTTCTATGCGGTATTGACAGGAGATGGTGCTGATGAACTATTCGGAGGTTATCGTCGTGCAGCAGAGTATGATAGTCAATATTCAGATATGTTTTGTGAGCTGCCGTACTATCATATGCCTAAGATCGATCGTACTATGATGCGCCACACTATTGAAACTCGTTCACCGTTCCTTGCACCATCCGTGTGCAAGCATGCTATGAATGCACCATACATAGAACGCATGGGAGTAAAGACGCTGCTTAAAGAAACCTTTAAGGATATTGTCCCACAACAGATCCTAGATCGAGATAAACGAGCGCTAAAAACAGATGCTATTCGCACCAATCCGATGGATAATCGTGCAGCACTTGATAGACATTGGCGCACTTTGGAGTTTACATATGAGTAAAAATACGGTAAAATGGGATAAGCGATACATGGATATCGCTCGCAGTGTCTCGGCGTGGTCTAAAGATCCATCCAGTAGGGTAGGCGCTGTTGCCGTGGACGGTGATGGGCAGATCCTTACTACAGGATATAATGGCTTTCCTCGGGGTATCGAAGACAGTGAGGATAGATATAACAACAGAGAGGTTAAATATGAACTGATTGTTCACGCCGAAATGAATGCCATCTTTAATGCTACCTACCATGGGGTAGGTCTAAGAGGTGGTACGATGTACGTGTCAGGATTACCGTGCTGCAATAAGTGCGCGCTTGGTATTATCCAAACCGGAATCAAACGAGTCGTTATGGATGGTAATCCCCATGGCGACAGATGGAAAGATGCATGGAATCTTTCTGAAAAATTATTTAATGAATCAAATGTAGAATGGGAATTTATCTGATGTCTTCAATTATGGATAAACTGAAAAAGAATAGTAAACTTAAGGCAACGGAGATCCTGAGCAAGTCTAGGTTTTTTAACGACAAAGAAATGATCCCGACAGATGTGCCTATGGTCAACGTAGCACTGTCAGGTAGTATCGACGGAGGTCTGTCCCCGGGACTTACAGTTCTTGCTGGTCCATCTAAACACTTTAAGTCTTCATTTGCGCTGCTGATCGCTGGCGCTTATATGAAGAAATATCCAGAGTCTATTATGTTGTTCTATGATTCGGAGTTCGGATCTCCCCAATCATATTTCAAACAATTCGGCATCGACACAGCCCGTGTATTGCACACACCCATTACCAACGTCGAAGAGCTTAAGTTTGATATGATCAATCAGCTCGAAGAAATCGATCGGGAAGATAAAGTGATCATTGTGATCGATTCAATTGGTAACGTAGCATCTAAGAAAGAGATGGAGGACACCCTCAACGAGAAATCAGTTGCAGATATGTCTCGCGCCAAAGCACTCAAGGGACTGTTCCGTATGGCTACCCCTTACTTGGCTATGAAGAATATCCCACTACTGGCTATTAACCACACGTATCAGGAAATGGGTCTGTATCCAAAAGCTATTGTATCTGGTGGTACAGGTATCTACTATTCCGCAGATAATATCTGGATCCTCGGACGTCAGCAAGAGAAGAACGGTAAAGAGGTCACGGGATACAACTTTGTTATCAACGTAGAGAAATCGCGCTTTGTAAAGGAAAAGTCTAAGATCCCAATCGCTGTATCATGGGCAGGTGGCGTACAAAAATGGTCTGGTCTCACGGAAGTCGGTGTCGCGGGCGGGTACGTGCGTAAGCCATCTATGGGCTGGTACGAAGCAGCCGATCCTAAGACCGGTGAATTACTATCGGGTAAGGTTCGTATGGCAGACACGCTTAAACAAGAATTCTGGCAACCTATCTTCGACCAGACGGACTTCAAAGACTTTGTACAGAAACAGTACGGTATTGGTCACAAGTCCTTAGTAGATATGGATGCTATTGTCGATGCGGATGAAGGCTAATGGAATACAGTTTTGCTGATAACGGATGGGCGGTGCAAATACACACGCCTGTCCAAGAGTTAGATGAAAAAGATTGTAAAAAAATTGTAGAATTGCTTATTCAACATACATTAGTATATTGGAAAAAACAAATTTTAACCGAGCAAGAGATCGTAGATTTCAGCGCAATTTTCGGGGATCATAATTACACTGTCACGAATGAAAATCATGATGCCCGATCCTCTCGCGCGCAGGCTTATTATGTAGACAGAAAATACTCAGGACTGATCCGCATTTCTGGTAAAGAAGATGAAAACGGATACGCGGGTGTTTTCGGGCACAAAGAAGATCTTGATTGGCATATAGATAAAATTTATCATCCCGCTCGCAAACTTATTTCTTTGCTATATGGCAAAGAAGGTACGAAACATTCCGTCACAAAGTTTTGTAATAGTATTTTAGCTTATGACGCTTTATCGGATGATAAAAAGAAACGATATCAAGAAATGTCTATTCGTTTCGGTATGGGTCGTTGGCGGAAAGATTTTAAGGACGAAGCTTATCATAGTTCTATCCGAGAAATGAATAAGCTACCAGAAACGTATCATAAGCTTGTTTGCACGAACCCTTTCGGTAAAAAAGGATTGTTTATCTCTCCCCTACAAACTATAGGGGTTTCGGGTATGAGCCATGATGAAATGATTGCATTTACAGAAGAAATGCTAAGTTATCTCAGTCAACCCCAATTCGTTCATAGTCATGACTGGGATGACGGGGATTTGATTATGTCAGACCAAATGTTTGGGCTGCATAAAAGAGACCATTTTGAAAATATAAAAGAAAGAGTGGTTTATCGAATAGGCATGGGCTACGATAGAATTTATCCAAATTTAAAATACGAGGGCTATAATGGAAACCTTTAATCAATCAATTAAACTAGAAGAAAACGTAGACTATGAGCTTGTCCCAAGTGACGGAGAAAACTGGGATATTCGACTATTGCAGGGGGATTTTACTGAAACGGTAATCGCCTTTAAGAAACTGCAGGTGTCAGACGACGGAGAGCATCTAAAGTTCAACTTTGACCTGGTTTCATCCCCGGATCCGGATCTGACCGTGGATAGTTACGAACTTCAAAAACATATGGGTAATGTTCTAAACGGTATTTTAGAAAATAGCTCAACTCGGACGAATGAACCAGCTAAGTGAAAATATTAATTATGGGTCTTCCTGGGTCTGGTAAAACGAGGATGAATTGCACACTGTGGGGTTTACACGGGGTACAGAGTATGTTATAATGAAGGTACCGAACATCGTAGATATCAGCTACGGTCGAGGTGTTGGCTACACATTCACACAGCACGACCTTGGGAAAGATGTTCATAACATTTCAGCAACTAAGATTCGTGCGCAAATGCGAGAAAAAGGTGAACTTTGATTAATGCAAGCATAGAACAAACCATTCTAAGAAATCTATTAACTAGCGATGAGTACATGCGACGTGTGATACCTTTCATCCAACCAGAATATTTTGAAGGGGTATATCAACAACTGTTTCGTGAGGTGGCACAGTTTGTTACTAAGTATAATAAACTGCCAACCGCAGAAACATTTAAAATCGAGCTTGATGAATCTACTAAGTTCAACGACGAACAGTACCGTCACGCCGTAGAGATCATTCCGGAGATCTTTCGAGTAGAAGAGACCGACGAGACATGGCTCTATAACCGTACAGAGAAATGGTGTCAAGACCGTGCACTGTTCAATGCAGTCATGGAATCTATTACTATTATTGACGGGAAGCACCAGAAGCTTACTAAAGATGCTCTTCCCGATCTGCTTACCAAAGCACTATCTGTTACATTCGATACAAATATCGGCCACGACTATCTCGAGAACGTAGAAGAACGATATGCGTTCTATCACGCACAGGAAGAAAAGACCGCATTTGACATTGATCTATTTAATGAGATTACGAAGGGTGGGCTATCTAATAAATCACTGAACATCTGCCTTGCAGGTACCGGTGTTGGTAAGTCTCTCTTCATGTGCCATGTTGCTGCTAGTGCTCTTAACCTCGGTAAGAATGTGTTATACATTACCCTGGAAATGAGTGAAGAACGCATCGCCGAACGCATTGATGCTAACCTACTTGATGTGCCTATTGATCAAATCGAACATATGAGCAAAGAGATGTTCAGTAATGCGGTCAATCGTCTTAAGACCAAGACAAACGGCAAGCTGATCGTAAAAGAATATCCGACAGGCTCTGCTAACTCCAATCACTTTCGTGCACTATTAAATGAATTAAAGCTAAAAAAGGGATTCATTCCCGACATTATTATGATAGACTATCTAAATATATGCTCATCAGCGCGGATGAAAATGGGAGGTTCAGTAAACAGTTATGCGTACATTAAGGCAATCGCTGAAGAGCTACGCGGGCTTGCGGTTGAGTTTGACCTACCAATCGTATCTGCAACGCAAACGACTCGTACAGGTTTCAATAGCTCAGATCCAGGGCTTGAAGACACGAGTGAGTCTTTTGGATTACCCGCAACAGCCGACCTAATGTTTGCTCTTGTATCTACTGAAGAACTAGAAGCTCAAGGTCAGCTTATGGTCAAACAATTGAAGAATAGATACAACGATCCAAACAAGAACAAGCGGTTCCTCATTGGCATCGACCGCAGTAAGATGCGACTCTATGACGTAGACGATACAGATCAGAATCTGGTAAAAGACGTGCCAGTGTTCGACCATTCGAACCAAGGCGAAGACCAAAACAAATTTCAAGACTTTAAATTCTAGGAGAATATCATGGGAAATAAAACACGCAGCAGTGGGAACCTATCCAAAGGCACACGTCGGAGCTCGATGAAGACCGGCAGTGATCACGTACATCTTGCAGAGAAAGCGATTAGAAAGCTCGATGCGCTGATGAAAGGTAAGGACGTTACGTTTACTATCGAGAATCCTAATAAGGAACAGACCAATAAGCAGTACATTAAATATAAAGTTCGGGGTAAAGACTACCTGAGGTATACGCAAGGCGGCAGCGATATGAAAGGTATCCGAAATCCTTTGTATGTAATGGGTGGAGAATAAGAATATGAAGCATGCATCTGATGCTATGAAAGCGTATCTGGTTGTACAACCAGCGCCCGCAGATGAATTTAAAGATGACTGTAAAGATGCTCTTGAACTTATTGCCTATTGTGCACGAGTGTCTAATCCATCGAACCAGATGAACAATGACACTGGGGAAAAGCTTGTACGGTATCTTGTTAAACACAAACACTGGTCACCTCTTGAAATGGCCAGTGCAACAATCGGAATTGATACAACCCGAGACATTGCACGCCAGATCCTGCGACACCGCAGCTTCTCGTTCCAGGAGTTTAGCCAGCGCTACGCTGATCCGAACGATCTAGAAGACTCATTTGTTCTACGTGAAGCGCGCCTGCAAGATCCAAAGAATCGTCAGAATAGTATTCCGTGCGAGGATGCAGAACTTCAGAAAGCATGGCTCATGAAGCAGGCCCAGATTATTCATGAGTGTAAACTTGCATATAAGTGGGCAATAGATAATGGCATTGCTAAGGAACAAGCACGTTGTGTTCTACCAGAGGGTAACACGGTGTCGCGTATGTACATGAATGGCACACTGCGTAGTTGGGTGCACTTTATTGAGCTTCGTTCCGGCAATGGCACCCAGAAAGAACATATGGAAGTCGCCCGCGCAGTCGCACAAGCGATCGCGAAGATCTTTCCTATGGTAGAGGAGTTTGTAGATGTCTGAGAAGCTTTCCACGTATTACGCTGATCCCCCAGGTCGAGGCTACTGTGAAGTTCGTATGGACTTTAAAGAAGAGACGGCGTACATTCTATACTTCGATGATAACGGTAAACAGTTTTTCACCGAAGACTTTCCAAACAAGTCATTGCGATATGTCGAAGATGCCGCAGAGAACTGGGCACTTGGTATAAAAAAATTAGATTAATTTAAATTAGGGGGTTTACGGATCTTTCGTATTAGTATAGTATAAGTACTAATAAAAGAGGTGAATTATGAGAGCAGTAAACTTAGCAAGTAACATTATCTACGGCTTGGCGGTTGTCGGTATTCTTGCATCGGGTAAAGTAGCCTATTCAAAAGATATATATCAAAAAGAAATGAAATGTCTTGCCGATAATATTTACTTCGAATCTTTAAACCAGTCCGTAGTTGGTCAAATGGCTGTAGCAAATGTTACCATGAACCGCGTAAACTCTAAGCATTTCCCAGACACCATCTGTAACGTTGTCTGGGAATCAAAACAATTCTCTTGGACCCATGACGGCAAATCTGATGTTCCTGGTAATAAAAAAGCTTATGCCAGGGTTTACGACATCGCCGAAATAGTGTACAATGGAACAGTTCCTGACCTCACAGAAGGCGCTACATTTTATCATGCGGATTATGTTAACCCATCATGGAACAGGGCAATGACGCTGGTAGTTAAGATTGATACACATATATTCTATACACATAAAGGTCGTTAATGAAACTATTAATTATTGGACACGGTCGACACGGTAAAGATACCGCCGCCGAGCACCTCCGTGATAACTATGGTCTTACGTTTAAATCGTCTAGTATGCACTGCGCTGAGAATGTGGTCTATCCTGCGCTCAAAGATCAGTTTGGCTATACCTCAGTCGAAGAATGTTTTGCAGATCGTTCGAATCACCGATCCAAGTGGTTCGATCTTATCTCGGAATACTGCAGTGAAGATCTTGCCCGCGTTGGTCGTGAGATCTTTGAGGTGTCGGACATCTACTGTGGTCTGCGTAATAAACGTGAGTTCCACGCTATTAAAAACAACGGTCTTATAGACTTTACTATTTGGGTAGACCGATCCGATCACCTCCCACTAGAGCCAAGATCCAGTATGTCACTCGAGCCTTGGATGGCAGATTTCGTCATTGATAATAATGGTACAATCGAACAGTTCCACCACAACATTGAATCTCTTCATAATCATCTTCTTATGGTGGGCAAAAAGACTTGATTCGCCACTTAATATAAAAAAGGGCATGCCTTATGAAATTAAAATACTTGAAGGACGGAGCTGCGGTAGAAATACTAGACGCTGATATCACCCAGATGAGCGAATCAGATTACGCATTCGTAAAGAATATACTACACGAACATTTGATCGTGGTTATTAAGAACCAGTCCAAACGCGCTTGGGATTATACTAGATTTATTGAAAATATTGGATCAGTCGCCAATTACCCGCAAATGAAGTTTACTTCAGATGGAGAAGATTTTCCTACAGATCAAGTGGTAAAGACTGATGAATGGGTAGGATCGAAAGAAGGTTACCCTGTACAGAGGGTTACTGGTAAGAAAGATAATGGAAGAGTGACCGGTATATTCGGCTCGGGCAAACTCGACTGGCATGCTAATCTAAACGGTCATAACCGTGCTGATGGGGTAGCCTTACAGGGTTGGCAACATTGCGAAAATACCTCCACCTCTTTCTTGAACACAAATCTGGCTTATAATGATCTAGATGAGGATATGCTAGAACAAATAAAAGATCTACATTGTGAATACGAATATGCCCCCGAAGTATGGGCAGCTGGATTACCCGAGGATCAACTTATTCGAATGAAAGGGAATTCGAATAAATATAAGATGTGGTTGATCCAGGAAAATATAAAAGGTGTAAAAGGCCTTTATTTCTATACGAATAATAGATGTAAACTGATCTGTGATGATCAGGATCTTTATAATAAAATTCATGATCATCTATTCCAAGAAAAATACATTTACCAACATTGGTGGGAACCCGGCGATATCGTATTAATGGATCAGCTCTTAACTTTACATAAGAGAGATCAAAATGACCCAGAAATTTTATCGAAAAGGGTTCTTCATAGAATTACATTCGCAATTTCCAATCATTCTGGTTTTATAGCAAATAAAAATGATATCCCATAACCAGGGCTCGAAGACCTTAAAGTGATTTTAAAGTCACAGTGTTAGAATATAACATAGGGGGTTTACATATACCATCTCCTATGTTAATATATAAGATGTAAACGTTGAAGTAACGTGGACACATTCTGGACTTGGGGGCAGTACCCAACGCCTCCACCACAAACATACTGTGACAACTCGTTATATCCACTAGAGTATACACTAGACGCTAAAGGATGAACTCAGTATGTTTTTGATGGGGGCGATAATAGGATCGACAGGTGTGAAAATGAAATGGAGTCTACCGTGTTGGCCTACGTTATTCAGCCAAAACTACTAAACGCAAACAATAACTTTGCTCCTTCTTCTTACGCCCTAGCGGCATAAGCTGATTGGGTATGGATTCCACCTAGAAACAGAACGGGTCCACAACAACTAAACAACTTTTTAATTTAATAGGACTAAAAATGAAAAACTTCTTCTTGGCGACAGCCGCAATCTTCGCCCTTACCACATCTGCATCTGCGGTTGAACTAAACTTCGCCGGTGATATTGAATATGATATCGAAACAGAACAGACCGCAATTGAATTCGGCCCTGCCCTTTCAATGGCTGGCTTTCTTCTAGAACCAAAAGTTCACGCAACTGCTGATATTGCTAATACATCTGTTGACCTTTCTGGTTTCTCGACTAAAGCAACTTATGGCTTGACCCCAAATGTCTCTCTATATGGCACCATTGCTGTAGACAAAGACTTTGGTTACGATACTATGACAGTTGGTACTTCCTTTAACTTCTAATAGCCATTAGAGATTAAAACTACTAAACTACTTAAAGGGCGCTTATTATAAGCGCTCTTTTTTTGTATAAATATAGTAGTAATGAAATGAAAATCTAGATAGGGATCGTACTATGATTAATAAATCACTTATGATTGGTGCATTGATAGTATCACTTGCATCAACAGCTTTCGGACAAGATGTCATCGTGACCGAATCGACGAATGATAGCAATGTGAATTCCACCGCGACTTCTACAACAACTGTTAAGTCACCGCCGCCATCTGCCATCAGCCCATCAATCAATACTTCCAATTCTGACACTTGCACGTTGGGTGTTTCGGGTGCCGTTCAAACACAAATTTTGGGCATCTCTGCTGGTAAGACTGTACGAGATATGAATTGTGAAAGATTGAAAAACGCAAAGACGCTATATGATATGGGAATGAAAGTTGCTGCTGTATCTGTTATGTGCCAAGATGAACGCATTTTCAACGCCATGATGGATGCAGGAACACCTTGCCCATATGACGGCATGATCGGTGATGATGCTAAAGCGGCTTGGACTGCAAACCAAGATAAGCAACCTAAGATTGGCAGAAGCAAAATATTGAAGGATATGACCAGTGATGATAAAAGCACTATTAAGGGCCTCGGCGCTGTTGGTGGCATCTTCCTCTTACTCTTACTCTGATGTCATAAACGGCCAAACTAATAACGCGGCATCCTCTGGCGATACTTGGGATATGCGAAATGTGTTACCCGCTCAAGCAGGATTAACTGTTAATGGAATATATCACAGATACACCATTGAAAAGAATATAAGCGATCCAGCGATTGTGACTATTCAAAATGATGATGCGATCAACGGCGGGCACGTTTTTAAAAATGTCGATGATTGGACGGGAATACCGGGAAATACGAAGGTTGGCTTCGATCCAATAGCAAGTATTCCATCAACCCGTTTTGGGGATGGTTCTATTAGTGTGGATGGATTGGGAACTATTACTGACAGTACAATTCTATATACCTATACCTACGACACTTGCTACAACCCTATCGCGGATCCGAGTTGTCCGGGATATGAAGCATCTCTATATCAGTATTTACTTGATAGTGGGCTATTGAATGGCACAGTAGATACGACTGATCCATATTATAATGAATATGTGCAAAATGCGCTAGACCAAGAAACCGAAACTGAAGAAGCCGAATTCGAAGAAACACAAGAAGAAGAAGAAGAACCAGAGGAAGAACGGTCTATGGAAGACATGCTTTCTATCGCTGGTGCTGCGGAAGATTTGGTGGATGCTGCACAACAAGCGGGGATGCTTGCACAACTATCAAATGTTTCAATGATGAATTTATATTATGATGTTACCATAAATGGTGGAGTTTATAAAGAAAGTCTGAAGTTTGAAGACAAGGAAATTCAAGACAATAGAAAAGCCTTGAGAAACCTAACTCAACAAAAAGCACATAGAGATATGGTGCGTTCTCAGTATGATTAATATAAATAAGAACAAAAGTAATAGGAATTCTAAAATGTTCAATCTAAAAACCTTAACCATCGGTGCAATTGTTGCATCTGTTGCAACATCAGCAATATCGCAAACCCAAATTACAGGGTCAGTTCAATCTAAATGTTCTGTCCATACAGACACACAGGGCGTCTATGTTAACTCATCCCCAAACATTCTAAGCACCGCAGCAACCGGCGGTGGTGTCGCACCTCGTGTGCGTTTTGATGTTGCCCTTGCCAATAACTATAAAGCGCATGTGTCATGGCCTTATGCATTTTCGAGCAGCCCAGCATTGAGTGATGCTGTTGCTTGGGCAGGTTCGGTTGAAGTTGGTCAGGTTTCAGATCCTCTTATGTCTGCATATGAAACATCGAAAGTTGTTTACAATAACACTTCTGTCTATGATTTAACGATCGCCGGCAGCACTTGGTTCAAAGTCGAATCCACTGCGACTTATGGCTACGAAAAATCCCTGCCCGGTGGTAACTACACTGCGATCGTACTAGCGGAATGTATTGCAAAGTAATGAATAGATT
>Ga0307986_10002010_pt1 | contig 14637 bp, 16 predicted proteins | sample EllFjometageno82_FD_203170 | JGI IMG/M metagenome (GOLD analysis project Ga0307986, IMG submission 203170) | Marine microbial communities from Ellis Fjord, Antarctic Ocean - #82 | ecosystem: Environmental > Aquatic > Marine > Unclassified | place: Southern Ocean | collected 2014-10-09
AATAAAAAATGTTTACCATTATCTTTTCTAAATTTTTCTTTAATAGAATATTTTATTAAATTTAGAAATAAGCATATCTTGTAAAAAAAACTCATTTTTCGTCTCGCAAGTTTTTTATATTATAAGTAATTACCGTTTTGAGTCTTAATAAAAATAGAATTGTAACTAATATAAAATAATTCATATTTTAAAAGTATACTCGATTTCTGTACCAAATTGGACTCACGCATACTCAAAAATATCATTTTAAGTTGAAAAAGATTTGTTGTATAATAAGTTTAAGGAGAGGGAAGAGGTTGATACGCAAGACTCATAGGCATTAGATCAGTGGTTTAATCCCATTTCCCGTTACCAAATATGAAAAATATAGAAATGTTCTGCATGTGTTTACACGAACATCACTTGATAAATATAAAAAAACTAAACTATATACCGGTTGGATTAGGGGTAAATACTTATAGTGGAGAGTGGTTAAACGATAAAACCGGTAAAAATATATCTCATAAAAATAAATATTATGGAGAGTATACTTTCTATTATTGGTTTTGGAAAAACTATTTATCAAAAATATCTAACAATAACTGGATAGGTTTTACAGGCTACAGATATCACTGGGCAAATAAAAAAAATATAAGCTCAGACGAATTAAATAAAATTATTAATAAAGAAAATTTTTCTGAATATATTTTGAAAGAAACTAATAATGAATGGAATAATTATGATGTTATACTTGGTGAAAAAATTTATGTAAATCGCTGGAAACTCAGCAAGATATTAAAAAAAGGTTTTAGAAAATTAACAAAGAATCCTTTCGCCTTTTCAAAAAAAAATCAAAATATTAAATTACACTTTGATATATTTCATGGTGAAGGCCTTCTTGATCAGGCAATCGAACTTTTAGATAAGGAAAATAAAGAAAGTTTTAAAGATTTTGTAAATAAAGAATCTGCTTTTAATAGAGAAAATCTATTTATTTGTAAGTCAAAAAAATTAATGAATGCCTACTTCGAATCGGTTTTTAGTTGGTTAGTAAAGTGTGAATCTATTTTTGGATTTAATTTGCACGGATACTCAAAAACAAGAATTTATGCTTTCTTAGCCGAAAGATATCTCTCATATTGGTTTCAAAAAAATGCAAATGTATTAGAATGGCCAATATTCTTTTTTGATACAAACAGAAATAGATTGAATAATTGAATATATCACATTGTATTAAAAAAAATATAATGTTATTGAACTGTAATTATGTCTTTTAAAGAATTACCTATCATGGCGGAGAAAAAAAAGGGAACTCTCTTATTTTATCCCTATATTTCAAAAAAATCGTCATCAAACATAAAAAAAGTTTTGTCAACAAGATGGATCGGACAAGGTCCTGCAGTAGATAAATTTGAAAAAAAATTTCAACAAGTTTTTGCTAATAAAAACTCTGCTTTAGCAACTGGTTCCGGTACTGACTCGCTTCACTTAGCTTATTTGTTAGCAGGTTTAAAAAAGGGCGACGAAGTTATAACCACAGTATTCACCTGTACAGCTACAAATATTCCCCTTTTATACATTGGGGCAAAAATCAAATTTGCAGACATAGATCCTGTGACGATGAATATAAGCATTCCAAGTGTTAAAAAATTAATCTCAAAAAAAACTAAAGCGATTGTTTGCGTTCATTATGGTGGGCTACCATGTGATATGGATGAACTAATAAAATTATCAAAAAAATATAATATTCCAATAATAGAAGATGCTGCTCACGCCATGGGAGCAAAATATAAGGGACGATCAATAGGAAGCATAAGCAATTTTACTACATTTAGTTTTCAGGCAATAAAACATTTTACTACCGGTGACGGAGGAATGCTGACAATTAAAGACAAAAATTTACTAGGTAAAGCAAAAAGATTAAGATGGTTTGGAATTGACAGAGAGGGAAAACAAAACGGCACTTGGGAAAACGATGTTTACGAAACTGGATACAAGTATCAAATGACAGATATTGCAGCAACATTAGGATATGACTCTCTCCTAGAATTTAATAAAATATTGCTACATAGAAGAAAAATATTTCATATTTATTTAAATGAATTAAGCAAAAACAAAAACATCATTTGTATTAATGACAATAACAAAAATAAATACCACGCAGCATGGTTGTTTACTATTGCCCTTGAAAAAAAAGATTATTTACAAAAAAAATTAAGAGAACATAAAATAGAAACCAATCAAGTTCATTTTAGAAATGACAAATATTCCATATTTAAAAAATTTGTGAAAGGTCAAAAATTTAAAAATATGGACTTTCTTGAAAATAAGTATTTAGTTTTACCTGTTCATCATAAAGTTTCTCCAAATCAGGCCATGTATATTTCAAGGCTAATTAATAAACTTATATAATATTTTAGTTAATTTTTTTTCTAATAAATTTACTAAGAGGCTTTTCATAATATCGGTAACTTATATAAGAAAGCAATAAAACAGATAATAGATACGATAAAAAAAAGATATTATTTAAAAATATTGTATCAGGTAAGCCTAATAAAAAAATTGTTAAAATTATCGATAGCATAATTGGTATATGCAGTAAATACATGGAATAAGTAAGATTACCAAAAACATCTAATTTTTTTTTTTTATCACTTTTTATTAAGTATTCCAGGGATATAAAAAAAAGTAAAATTCCAGGAGTAAATATAAAGATTTTAAAATTTCCTACAAAGGATAAAGCAATCAATAAACCTGAAAGTGGTATTAAATATTTTTTTTCTTTAATTTTTAAGTTTAAGTAATAAATGATTATACCTGTAAAAAATAATCTGAAACAATCTACAAACCAAGACGACTCTAACCCTAAGCTAGAGAGAAGAAATTTGTCAGTTATTGTTGCTAATGTGTATATTAGTATAGCGTATTTAACTCCAAATTTTTTAAGATAAACTATCGATATAAAGAAAGTAAAATAGATTAATATTTCCACAGAAACACTCCAAATTGGTAAATTGAAAGATTCTCCCTCCCAGCCCGAAACAAAAAAAATGTGAAGAACAAATCTTAATATATCGTTATTTTCTAAAATTTGATGCGTACCTAAAATATAATAGTTTGTAATTTGAAGAACAGTCACAAAAATCAAAGTTAAAAAATGTAAAGGGTATAATCTTGAGAATCTATTAAAAAAAAATTTTTTACCTGAAATTTTGTTTGTTTGTTCCAAATAAACAAGTGCAAATATAAATCCGGATATACCCCAGAAAATAGGAACTGCATAATAACCTTTGATATAAAAAGCTTGTAGAAAGAAAAAAAATGGCTGCATCGACGGATCGCTTAAGACTTGCAATGTTGAAAAAGATGTCCTGGGGTAAAAGAAAAACTGATAATGAGCCACAACAACTGCAATCGAAGTTATAAATCTTAAAGCTTCAATAAAATGAAATTTAACTATCATCTAAATTATTTTTTTCATTTTTGCTACACTTACTGATGGATTAGGAGGAAAATCAGTAGTTGATTTAATTTTTTTAATGTCGGGATTATATTTTTTTGCAAAATTGTAAACGGTTTGAATTTCCCCACCAACATTGTAAACACCTTTTTTATCCAATAGCTTTACTATTAATGGAACGATTTGGTCATGAAATATAAAATTTAGCTTAATATTAGAAAAAGCTTTTTTATGAATAAACGGTTCTTGAGTAACACAAGCTCTTAAGATCAAAGAATTTTTACACATCTGAACCGCACATTCTCCTCCAAATTTTGACCAACCATAGTTATTCCATGGTAATACAGAGTCTGTTTCTTTGTAGTTACCTTTTTTCCCCGCATAAACATAACTTGTAGACATGTATATAATTTTAATATTTAATTTTTCACAAATCTTAACAACATTAGCTGTTCCAATAATATTAAGATCAATACTTTTACCAACCTCTTTAACGTGAGCTTCCATAGGTCTTGATAAACCAGCTAAATGCATTACAGCAAATGGTTTTTGTTGTTTTAAATACTTTTCAATAGTTTGAATTTTTGTAATATCTAATTTTTTTTTAGTTGGAAATATAAATTGGTATTTAGATTTTATTTTTTTAAATGACTGTGCAAATCTACCGGTACCTCCCGTTACAACAATTTTTGTATTTTTTTTTTTCATCAAATATCAACTAAGTTTACTAAGCTATTAAGATAATTTGAATAATTACAGTTACCATAAAACTTGATAGCCATTTCTAACTGTTTTTTCGTAATCCATTTATTTCTTAGAGCTATCTCTTCAACACAGGCTATTTTTAGTCCTTGTCTGCTCTCAATAGAAGACACAAAATATGATGCATTATAAAAATCTTGAATATTTCCAGTATCTAACCAAACTCCACCTCTCCCTATAAACTCAGCTTTAAGTTTTTTATTTTTTTTATACTTATTAAGCAGGTCAACTATTTCTAATTCATTTCTTTTTGAAGGTTTTAATTTCTTACTGTATTCAATTACTTTGTTGTCAAAAAAATAGAGGCCAGTTATGGCAAAATTAGAAAAATTTTTTTTTGGTTTTTCTACAATTTTGATAATTTCATTTTTCTTATTTATCTTTGCTACACCGTAAAGATGTGGATTTCGTACGGGGTGTAAAAAAATTTTTGCACCACTTTTTAGATTAGTACTTTTTTTGAGAGCTTTGGTTAAGCTTTGACCATAAAAAAAATTATCTCCTAAAATTAAAGCAACATTTTCTTTTCCAATAAATTTTTCACCTATTCTAAAGGCATCAGGCAAACCTTTTGGTTTTTCCTGCTCTGCATATGTAATCTTGATTCCAAGATTTTTTCCATTAGGTAAAACTTTTTTAAATTGATCAATCTGGCCTTTATTAACAATTATTAAAATATCTTTAATTTTAGCTAACATAAGTACCGACAAGGGATAAAAGAAAAGTGGCTTATCATATAACGGTAAAAGTTGTTTGTTTACAGCTTTAGTAATTGGACTCATTCTAGAACCGGTTCCACCAGCAAGAATTATGCCTTTTTTTATCATATTTTTAAACCAACCCTATTTACATATTCTTTTTTTGAAATTGATTTAAAGAATTTTTGATTAAGCATATACCAATCTATAGTCTTCGACAGACCTTCCTTTATTTTTACAACAGCTTTCCACTTAAATTTTTTTTCAATTTTTTTGGAACTCAATGCATACCTGACATCATGTCCAGGTCTATCTTTGACAAAATTTATTTTAACATTTTTATTAATTTTAGATAACTTACTTTTCATTAGTTTTAATATTAATTTTGTTAATGCTATATTTGTTAAGTTTATATTACTTCCTATATTATAGCTTTCACCTATTTTACCTTTTTTTGATAAAATTTCTAAAGCCGCACAATGGTCTTCAACATATATCCATTCTCTAGAATTTAAACCTTTTCCGTAAATTGGAAGAGGTTTATTATTTAATATATTAAATATTAATTTTGGAATTAATTTTTCTGGAAATTGTTTTGGACCATAATTGTTCGAGCAATTAGAGATTATAGCTGGAAAATTATAAGTTCTGACGTATGATTTAATTAAATGGTCGGCGCTGGCTTTTGAAGCTGCGTATGGTGAGCTAGGTCGATAAGGATAATCTTCGTCGGCTCTTTTTGAGCTGTCAATTATATCGCCATAGACTTCGTCTGTAGAAACATGAATTAATTTAGTTTTTTGTTTAGCATTTTTGTTGTAAAATTTTATCGATTCTAAAAGGTTAAAAACTCCATTAATATTACTGTGAATAAATGGTTCAGGTCCATCTATTGATCTATCAACATGCGTTTCAGCGGCTAAATTAAAAACCACAAAAGGCTTAAATTTTTTTAGGGTTTTAATAACTAGTTTCTTGTTATTAATATCAGATTTAACAAAAAAATAGTTATTTTTACCAAAATTATTTAGCTTATATTCATTTCCTGAGTAAGAAAGTTTATCTATATTTACAACAAAGTAATTTTTTTTTAAAAAATGCTGAGCTAAATTACTACCAATAAAGCCAGATCCACCAGTTATTAAGATTTTTTTCATTCTAATTAAATAGATTATAATTGTTTTTAATATTAAATTGCATAAATAAATATTTTATAAAAATAAATAATGTTTAAATAATGACGTTTAAAGATCTTACAATTGTAATTACCACCTATAAAAGCGAAGATAAAATAGAAAATTGTTTAAATTCAATTGATTCTCACATTAAAGTGATAGTAATAGAAAATTCAAACAACCAAAAGTTCAAAGTTTATATTGAAAGTAAATTTTCAAATGTTGAATGTATTCTGGCTAATAATAATTTAGGCTATGGAAAAGCAAATAACATAGGATTAAAAAAAGTTAAAACTAAATATTCTTTAATTCTCAATCCAGATACTGTTTTAGAGAAAGAAACAATAAATAATTTTTTTATTTTTTTACAGGAAAAAATAAATTTTGCTCTTTTGGGTCCATTACAGTACAAAATGAAAAAGGAATTAAAGATTGACGAAGGCAAAAATTTAAATTTAACCGAAGAAAATAGTATAACAGGACACGCGATGTTTCTAAACATGTCACAATTTGCTAATGTCGGTTTTTTCGACGAAAATTTTTTTTTATATTACGAGGAAGAAGATCTATGTAAAAGATTAAAAAAATTGAATAAAAAAATATACGTAGATAAAAGAATTAAGATATTCCATTATGGTGCAAAATCAGTGAGTCAATTTTTTTTTAAGGAAGTTGAGCTAAATAGAAACTGGCATTTGATGTGGTCTTTTTTCTATTACCATAAAAAACATTTTAATTATTTTTATGCTCTAATATTGATTTTACCTAAATTTTTTTCTTCGTTAATCAATATTTTTTTTTATAAATTAATTTTTAAAGATGAAAAAAGTAAAATATACACAAAAAGACTAAGTGGACTTTTAAACTCAATGCTAGGAAACACTTCTTGGCACAGACCAATTTAAATTGATTTATTTGATCGATAAATATACTTAAATATAAATGATAAGTTCAAAAAAAACAATTATTGTTACTGGAGGAGCAGGTTTTGTAGGTTCGAATCTAATTAAACTATTAATAAGTAAAACTAAATTTAAAATTATAAGTCTAGATAATTATTCAACAGGTACAAAAAAAAATCACATAAAAAATAAAAGAATAAGTTATATCAAAAGCAACACTAAAGATATTTCTCAAACAATAAAAGTTCCCAGAAAAATTCATTCTATTTTTCATTTTGGTGAATTTGCAAGAATCCATCAAAGTTTTCATAAAATGAGTGAATGCATTGATTCAAATACGATTGGGACTAATGCAGTTTTTAATTTTTGTCTAAAAAATAAAATTAAGCTTATTTATTCTGCTACATCGGCAACTCTTGGAAATCACGGAAGTGATAAAAATTTATCTCCGTACGCATTTACCAAAGCAAAGAATTTGGAGTTATTAGAAAATTTAAAAAATTGGTTCAACTTTAAATTTGAAGTAATTTATTTTTACAATGTATATGGCCCAAACCAAATAGGATTAGGAAGCATGGCTACTATTATCGGTATTTTTGAAAATCTTTATAAAACTAAAAAATTATTAACAGTAGTAAAACCTGGCTCTCAGTCTAGAAGATTTACACATGTCTCTGACACTGTTGATATCTGTTTTTTTGCATGGAAAAAAAATCTTTGTAGGCATTATAGTATTTCAAATAATAAATCTTATTCCATCCTAAGTGTAGCAAAAATGTTTAAATCGAAAATAAAATATTTACCCAAAAGGTCTGGTGAAAGATTTACATCAGCACTAATAAATACTAATCTTTCAAATAAAGTACATAGATACTTTGGGAAAATTGATCTTAAAAATTATATTAATAATTTTTTAAGAAATAATGTTTAGTGACCTGGAAATTCTATTAAGCTTTCAGTGAAGTAGGATTTTTTTTTAAGTAAATTATTTCCAGGTAAATCAAATAAATTTATAATAAAAATAAATCCAGCAACAACACCTCCTGAAATCTCAATTAACTTAGCTGCAGCTTCTGCCGTACCTCCTGTTGCAATAAGATCGTCAATTATTAATACTTTGTCACCCATATCAATTGAATCTTTGTGAACTTCAATTGTAGCCTCACCATACTCGAGATGAAAATCTACAGAGTGCCTTTCAGCGGGCAATTTGTTTTTTTTTCTTAATAAGATTAAAGGTTTATTTGTTAAGTAAGAAACAGTCGATGCAAATATAAAACCTCTAGATTCTATTGCTGAGACTTTATTGAATTCTATTTTCTTTGATATTTCTATAATTTTATCTATTGAATAATTAAAAGCATCAGGATTCTTAATTAAAGTTGTGATGTCTCTAAATAAAATTCCCTTTTTAGGATAATCTTTGATTGATCTTATGTATTTTTTTAAGTCCATATTTAACTTCAATATCTAACAAAAAACCATTAATAGTTAAATGATGAAAAAAAGAAAACTCGGGATAATTGGTGGTAGTGGTCTTTATAAGATGGAAGGCTTTGAAAAAACTACCTGGAAAAAAATTAAAACAAGTTGGGGCAGTCCCTCAGATCTAGTTTTAACTGCAAAATTAGGAAACGAAGAGATTTGTTTTATACCAAGGCACGCAAGAGGCCACAAAATCAATCCAAGTAATATAAATTTTAGAGCTAATATTGACGCTTTAAAACAATTAGGAGTAACTGAAGTAATTTCTGTATCAGCTGTTGGGTCTTTAAAGAAAAATTTAAGTCCTGGAACATTTGTAATCGTTGATCAATTTATTGATAGAACCTTTGCGAGAGCAAAAACTTTTTTTGATGACGAAATAGTTGCCCATGTATCAATGGCAAAACCAGTCAGTCCATCTTTAGGTATGTGCTGTGAATCAGCATTAAAAAAATTAAATATTTCTCATCAAATGAAGGGAACTTATGTTGTAATGGAAGGACCTCAATTTTCAACTTTAGCCGAGTCTAATCTTTATAGATCTTGGAATGCAGATGTAATTGGAATGACTAATATGCCAGAAGCTAAGTTAGCAAGAGAAGCGGAAATTAGATATTGCTCTGTAGCTATGGTGACCGATTATGATTGTTGGCATCCCGATCATGACGAAGTTGATGTAGCAATGGTTATTCAAACTCTTACAAAAAATGCAGCAAATGCTCAAAACATGATTAAAGAAGTTATTAAAACATTTAGAGATTTTTCTGTAGATAAAGATCCTGCCAATGATTGTTTGGACATAGCTATTATTACAGATCCAAAGTTAAGAACTAAGAAAACAATAAAAAAACTGCGCTATATTGCTGGTAGAATATTGAATAAAAAGTAATGCATATTAATGGAAAAGCTTACAGAACAATCTGGTTTGAAAATAATATTGTTAAAATAATAGATCAAACAAAACTTCCCCATCAATTTATTATTAAAGAACTTAAAACAGTTAAAGATTCAATTAATGCTATTAAAACTATGGAAGTTAGAGGAGCACCACTGATTGGCGCTACTGCTGCCTACGGATTAGTTTTATCTATTATAGAAAAAAATGATCAATCTTTCTTAAAAAAATCTAGTGAAGATTTAATTAACTCTAGACCTACAGCTATAAATTTAAAATGGGCAGTAGACAGAATGGTAAAAAAATTATTAGTTGTTAATAGCAATGAAATTTTAAAGATAGCTTTAGAAGAAGCAAAAGCAATTGTAGAAGAAGATGTTAATTTTTGTAAAAATATTGGCCTTAATGGTCTTAAAATTATTGAAGAAATAGGAAAAAAAAAAAAAGACACTGTAAATATTTTAACACACTGTAATGCTGGTTGGCTCGCAACTATAGATTGGGGAACCGCAACTTCTCCTATCTATCATGCGCACCAAAAAGGGATTAAAGTTCATGTTTGGGTGGACGAAACAAGACCAAGAAACCAAGGGGCTAACTTAACTTCTTATGAATTAAACGAAGAGGGTATTCCTAATACGATTATTGCAGATAATACTGGAGGAATTTTAATGCAAAGAGGCCAGGTTGATATATGCATAGTTGGTACTGATAGAACGTTATCAACTGGAGATGTGTGTAATAAGATTGGCACTTACTTAAAAGCATTAGCTGCTAAAGATAACAATGTACCTTTTTACGTGGCTCTTCCGAGCTCAACAATAGATTGGAAAATTAAAAATTTTAAGGATATTCCTATAGAAGAAAGAGACCCAACAGAGCTTTCACATATAGAGGGATTAGACAAAGACAACAAAATTCAAAAAGTTTTAATTTATCCACGAAAGAGTAATGCAAAGAATCTAGCATTTGATATAACCCCAGCTAAATTGGTAACAGGTTTAATTACAGAAAAAGGTGTTTGCGAAGCATCAGAAAATTCTTTGAAAGGTTTATTTAAGTGAGTAAATTAAGGTCTGAAGTAATTAGATATTCCAAGAAACTAAATTCTACAAATTTATCAGCATTAAGATCTGGAAATATTTCAGTTAGAGTTAAAGAGAAGGGTGTAGACGGATTCTATATAACACCTTCAGGAGCTAAGTATTCATCACTAAAAATTAAAGATATAATGTTTGTTTCCTTAAAAGGAGTATTTGACAAAAAAAAAGGTAAACCATCTTCAGAATGGAGATTTCATCAAGATATTTATGTGAATAAAAAAAAAGCCAAAGCAATAGTTCATGCACACTCTACGTGTGCGACAGCTGTTTCAACACATCAAAAATCTATCCCAGCATTTCATTATATGATCGCCCTAGCAGGCGGGGAAGATATAAAATGTACAAAATATGCAACTTTTGGAACAAGAAAATTATCAAATAATATTTTATCTGCACTAAAAAATAGATTGGCATGCTTGATTGGGAATCACGGTCAGATTGCATTTGGAGAAAATTTAAACAAAGCTTTTGAGCTAGCCCAAGAGGTTGAAAATATTTGTAATCAATATATTAATGCCCTAAGAATTGGAATACCTAAAATACTTTCTAAAAAAGAAGTAAAAATAGTTTTAGGAAAAATGAAAAATTATAAAAGGGAGTAGTTTTTTTATGATTAAAGTCGGAGAGCACATCACATTAGATTTTCTAGGTGTTAAAAAAAATTATGAAAAATCTTTTTACGAAAAAATTATCTATAAAATTGCAAAAGCTGCCAAAGTAGAAATACTTAACGTGAGTAGTCATGAATTTCAACCTCAAGGATTTACTTTAGTTGCCCTGTTATCTGAAAGTCATTTTAGTTTTCATACCTTTCCCGAAAGAGGTGTGATTAGTTTTGATTTCTTTACGTGTGGAAAAGTTCATCCAAAAGTCGCTTTAAAAATATTAAAAAAAGAAATTGAACATGAAAGAATAGTCGTGAACAGTTTTAATAGAAGTAGCGTTAGTTTGTATGATGATATTTACTCAACACCTGGTCAAAAAAAATATTATGTAGTTAACAATATATTGGAAACCTTTACATCTAAAGTCGGTCAGTTTGTTGAAGTTATGAATCTAGAAGAATTTGGAAATGCTCTTTTTATTGATCATGAAATTCAAGTGGCTGAAAAAGATGAAAAAATTTATAGTTCAACTTTTTTTAAGTCTAGTTATGACTTAAGCAAAAAGAATAACAATGTTGCTATTATAGGTGGTGGTGATGGTGGAGTGGCTAGAGAATGTCTTGAAAATAATACTAATTATATAGACTGGTACGAACTTGATCCTGAGATAGTCGATTCTTGTTATAGACACCTACCTAAAGTTTGCTCAAAAGTTAAAAAAAGTAATACTGTAAATACTTTCTGGGGTGATGCATTTGAGAGTATTAAATCTGTAGAAGATTCTAAGTACGATAAAATTTTTGTGGATCTTAACGATGATCAGTATTGCATAGACCTTGCTAGAAAAAACATGAAAGGCTTACAAAGAATTTTAAAAAAAGGTGGAATAATTACAGCTCAAGTTGGAAGTAAAGATAAAAAGCCTAAACAAGTTGAAAATTGGTGTAAAGTTTTAGAAAAAAGTTTTGGAAACGTCACAGTTTCAGGTGTACACATTCCTAGTTTTGACTGTAATTGGAATTTTGCATCATCTATAATGAAATAAATATTTAATATTTATTTCTCATATGTTCAAAGTTTCCTGTATTCAAATTTGTTCCAGTAAAGATATTAAAAAAAATTTAAGTATTTCAAAAAAACTAATTCTCAAAGCCATACAACAAAAATCAGATTTTATAATCACACCTGAGAACTCCTCTTTATTTGGTTTAAATAAAAAACAGTTGTTACAGATAGCAACAGTTATGGAAAAAGATGTTTATTTAAGTGAAATTCAAAAATTAGCTAAAAAGTATAAAAAATGGATTTTAACTTGCATTTTAATTAAAGAAAAAAATAAAATTAAAAATAGGTCAGTATTAATTAATTCTAAAGGATTGATTACATGTTATTATGACAAAATACATATGTACGACGCAATGCTTAGTAAAAAAGAAAAATATTTTGAATCAAAAACTTTTTCCTCAGGAACGGAGATTAAGACTGCTAAATTACCATGGGGAAAAATAGGTTTTTCAATTTGTTATGATGTACGATTTCCTAATATGTTTAGAAAACTTTCTAAAAAAGGATCTTTATTTATATCTGTGCCTTCATCTTTTACAGAAACTACGGGAAAAAAACATTGGCATAGTTTATTGAAAGCAAGAGCTATAGAAAATTTTTGTTATATTTTTGCTCCAGCACAAAGTGGCACTCATTGGAATGGAAGAAAAACCTATGGTCACTCTTTAATTGTTTCACCCGATGGAAAAATAATCAAAGAATTAAAAAAAGGTACGGGCGTGATAACAGCTAATATAGATCCTCATATTTCAACAATTTTAAGAAAAAGAATTCCCAGTCTTAATAAAGATTAGAAGTGAGATTTAACTTCTTTAATATTGGAGCCTAAAATATCATTAATTTCTAATTTAATTTTAGCTCTTTCGTCATTGTTTTTATAGACACTTCTTGATAGTTCAATAAATTTTTCACCAAAATCATTATTTTTTTCTGCTAATCTTTTTCCGTTTTCTACATCCCAAAGTTTTAGGTTAATAGACCTTAACTCATTGATTAATCCTTGAATCTTTGATGTATCAGATATTGTATTTTTTAAAGTGGTATTCAGTGAAGAAAATTCTTTTTCTATATTCTCAAGTTTCTGGCTATCATTGATTTTTTTTTTTTTAATTTCCAGTATAGTTATTTTGTCTATCAGTTCTCCAGCTGATATTTCAGCCAATATTTTGTCTAATTTGTTATTCATAGTAGTTTTTTTGACTATACTATAAATATAAATTTATATAGTTAAAAAAATGACAAATATATTAATTATAAAACATGGATCTCTTGGCGATCTAATCCAAGCGAATGGAGCCATTGAAGATATAAAAAAATCTAATTCTAGGTCGAACATAGTACTCCTAACCTCATTTCATTATTTTGATCTTATGAGCAGGTGTCCATATGTCGATGAAGTTATGATAGATAGGAGACTTCCCAGATGGAATCTATTGTATCTTTATAAATTAAAAAAAAAATTAAATGCCTACAATTTTACTCATGTCTTTGATTTGCAAAACTCTATCAGGACTAAATTTTACAACAAATATCTCTTAAGTACGCCAATTTGGTCGTCAACAGAAACAATTTTAGAAAAAGGTCAGCTAAAATCAGATTTTGACGAAGAACCTGTTTTAAAAAGAATGGAAATTCAATTAAAAAAAAGTGGAATTAAAACTGAAAACGTAAAAAAATCAAATTTAAACTGGGCCCTAATTAATATTAGAGATGTTACAAAAAATTATTTTGACAGTAAATATATTTTAATTTTTCCTTTTTGCTCAGGAAGGTTAATGGTAAAAAAATGGCCATACTACACTCTACTAATTTCTCAGTTAAAAGCTAAATACAATAAAAAATACCAGATAGTAATTGCTCCTGGACCAAATGAAATTAAAGAATCTAAATCTTTAAATGCGCTTACAGTTTTAGATAATGGAAAAGCACTAAGTTTAAATCAATTAATAAGTTTAATAAAAGATGCTAGTTTTGTTATAGCGAATGATACTGGACCTGCACATATTTGCGCACACATGAATAAACCCGGATTAGTTTTATTTGGGAGTCATACTTCAGCATATAAGGTTAGTATTGAGTCAGAAAAGTTTAAATCGATCTCTGTCAAAGATTTAAAATTACTTAAAACGGTAACTGTGATGGAAGAAATTAAAAAAGTATTAAATTAAATTTAAATATTGTTTAACGATATTTTCCCACTTAAAATTTTTAGAAAATTCTTTAGCTTGTAAACCTAAAACTTTATAACGATTATCTTGAAAAAATTTTAAAATCGTTTCATGTATAGAGCTCAAATCATTTCCATCGCACAAGTATCCAGTATTTCCTTCGTTTATTGCATCAGCCTGTCCTCCATCTAAACCACCTATAGAACCTTTTCCATAACTACCCGCTTCGATAAAAGATATTCCAAATCCTTCAACAGATTTTTTGTAAGTAACTGACGGCATTAAAAATAAATCAGCCTCATTAAGAAGCGCTACTTTTAAATTTTCTTCTGTTCTTGGT
>Ga0307986_10002011_pt1 | contig 14629 bp, 16 predicted proteins | sample EllFjometageno82_FD_203170 | JGI IMG/M metagenome (GOLD analysis project Ga0307986, IMG submission 203170) | Marine microbial communities from Ellis Fjord, Antarctic Ocean - #82 | ecosystem: Environmental > Aquatic > Marine > Unclassified | place: Southern Ocean | collected 2014-10-09
TATTACAGGCTCTTTATATAATAAAATGTCTGCTTTAGAGAAAAAAGCTTTAGAAGTTGCTGCGAATGCATCTTTATCAAAATCAATGAGTTACAGAATATATGAAAATGGAAAAGCTCTACATGAGCTAACTACTAAGCATGGTGTTATCTTACATGACACACCTGCTGACTATTTTCCAGCATATATGGGTGCAGCAAAAGCAGCTTTAGAAAAAAATGCGGCTAAGAACCCATTCTTTGCTAAAGTATGGCAGTCACAAAAAGATTTTGCTGATATAGCCGTACCTTTTTGGTCTGGATCTCAAATGTCAAATGCTAAGCTAGGAATGGCTCACGCAGAAACATTAAAGTAGTATTTAGATAAAATAATTATAACTGAAGCGGACTTAATAGTTCGCTTTAGTTTTTTTTTAGAGAATTTTTTATGCCAAGAAATCATGATTCACAAAAACCAAAAGAAGAAATCAAGCCTATGAATCTTGATATTTCAGATGAAATGATAGCTGAAAGAAGAGGTGGTTCAGGTCCAATGCCTAAAGATATGCCTAAATGGATGGCTTTAACTATTACAAAAATTGATTTCGCCAACAAGTGCATTGGCAATGTGGTTTGTTGGATTATCATACCATTGATATTTGCAATGGTTTATGAGGTTTTAGCTAGAAAACTTTTTAATGCTCCAACGATGTGGGTATACGATATGAGTAGATTTTTTTATGGTGCACTCTTTATGCTTGGTGCGGGTTATGCTTTATCAAAAGGAGTTCATATTAGAGCAGATTTTTTATATAGAAATTTTAAAACTACAACACAAGGTAGAGTAGATTTCTGGTTGTACTTAATATTCTATTTTCCAGGTTTACTTGTGTTTTTATATATGACAACTGGATTTGTTCAGGAATCAATTATGAGAGGTGAAAGGGGAATGGACACAGCTTGGATGCCATACATGTGGCCGATAAAATCATCTTTATGGTTAGGAATAGTATTTTTACTTGTTCAGGGAGTATCAGAATTGTTTAAAAGTTATTGGGCTGCTACTAGAGGTGTGTGGCCTGGAGGAGACAAGTAATGTTAGCAGAATTTATGGATCCAGCTATTTTAGGCTTTATCCTTATAGGTGTAATGTTATTTTCTATATTTGTAGGTTTTCCAATATCATTTACTTTAATATTTCTAGGTTTTTCCTTTGGGTATCTTGGGTTTGGTAAGTTGGTATTTTATTTAATGACCTTACAGTTTTCAATGGTTATGACCGAACAAACCCTTGCTGCTGTTCCACTCTTTGTCTTTATGGGAATAATGATGGAGCAAGCCGGTTTAATGGAAAGATTATTTTCAGCATTTCAATTAATGTTAGCTAAGGTAAGAGGCTCTTTATATTATGCGGTACTATTTGTTTCAGTTATTTTTGCAGCTGCAACAGGAATTGTTGGGGCGTCAGTAACAATTTTAGGAATTATGGCTGCTAAATCTATGAATAAATCTGGTTACAATGTTCGATTAGCTGCAGGAACAATTACAGCGGGAGGAACCTTAGGTATTTTAATCCCACCAAGTATTATGCTTGTTGTGATGGGGCCGATAATGGAAATCCCAGTAACAGATTTATTTGCTGCTGCAATTATTCCAGGAATATTGTTAGCAACACTTTACGCCGCTTACACAACTATAAGATGCTGGATAGATCCTAGTCTAGGACCAGTTCTCCCAGTTGAGTTAAGAGCTACTAGTATGTTAGCTGTTTGGAAAGAGTTTTTTATTGGATTAGTTCCTCCTGCAGCCTTGGTATTTGCTTCGCTTGGAAGTATTTTATTTGGTTTTGCGACACCAACAGAGGCAGCTGGTTGTGGTGCAATGGGCTCTTTACTTTTAGCATTAGCTTATAGAAAATTAACATTTGGAAGATTACAAGAAGCTTTAGTTAAAACTTTAGAAATTTCAGCATTAATAATGGTTTTGGTTGCAGCATCAAATTTTTTTGGAGCTGTGTTTTCGAGACTTGGAACACCAATGCTATTAACTGACTTTTTGCTTGGTCTAGAAATGAATAGATATTTAATTCTTGCAATGATTATGGTTATGATTTTTCTTTTAGGTTGGCCATTAGAATGGGTTCCTATTGTTATGATTATAGTTCCGATTATATTACCTTTAGTTGAGGCTTTAGGATTTAACTTAACTTGGTTTGCAATTCTTGTAGCTGTAAACCTCCAAACTGCTTGGCTTTCACCACCTGTTGCATTATCTGCATATTTTTTAAAAGGTGTGGTGCCAGAATGGGATCTTAAAGATATTTATCATGGAATGATGCAGTTTATGCTCATTCAAGTTATTGGGTTAATATTAATTATAGTATTTCCACAAATCGCTTTATGGCTTCCAGCCTATCTGTATGGACAGTAGACTTTATTAGTTTATTATAAAAAATTGTGAATCAAGATATATCAAAAAAAAATCAATTAAATTATGAACTTGTAGGAATTAATCCTAATGAAAAAAATTGGGACTGGAAAGATTTATTTTGTTTTTGGGCAATTAATATTCAAAGTGTAATTGCTTTTTCACTTATTGCATCACTCTATCTTGTTTATGAGTTAAGTTTTTTTGTTGTGCTATTTGGAAGTTTACTGGGTTCTTTTTTTGTTTTTTTGTTTGCAAATTTAGTAGGAAGATCGTCACAAAAATATGGATTATCTTTTCCGGTAATTTTGAGAACCTCTGTGGGGGTAAGAGGAGCAAAGTATCTAGCTCTCTTTAGAGGTGTAGTTGCTATTTTTATGTTTGGTATTCAGACATATTTTTTATCAAAAGCATTTAATTATTTAATTAGAATATTTATTTATTCCATCGATAATAGTTTCCTTGATCATGATATTTTTTTGATTTTCTATTTAGGTTTGAATAGTATTGACTGGGTTTCGTTTACTTTTGCAATTTTATTGCAAGCATTTCTATTTAGTAAGAGTCACAAGTTTAATAGATTAATAATTAATTTTTCTGGAATAGCTGTTTATTTGGGGATGTTGTTATTTTTTTTAGTGGTACTACTTATCGATGTAAAGTTTGTTTTACAAGCTTTTGGTGATATTTTTATTCTTAATAATATCTTTATCAAAAATAATATCTTGCCCTTAATCACTGTAGCAGGAACAGTTTTTGCTTATTTTTCATTTGTTATTGTTAATTATGGTGATTTCAGTCGGTTTGTTAAAAATGAAAAAGAATTAACAAAAGGAAACTTAAGTTTAATTTTAAATTTAATATTTTTTTCTTTTTTTGCTGTCTTCATATCAATCGGTGCGGATGTTTATCTTAATAAGAATTTAGAAAATATGGAAAGAATCTTGACTAATCCTACTGATATAATTGGAAAAATAGACAACATCACAATTACCGTAATAGTCTTATTTTTTATAATTTTTGCTTCGGCTTCAACAAATATGATTGCTAACTACATACCAGCACAAAACGCATTAATAAATTTTTTACCAAGTAAACTAAATTTAAAAAGAACTGGATTAATTATTTCTTTTTTTGGTTTTTTAATTGGTATTTTTTGGCTAACCTTATTAAGTCAAATAGGGTTATTGGCATTCATAGATACTTTTGCATCTTTATTTGGACCAATTTTTGGTGTTATGGTTGTAGATTATTATATAATTAAAAAAAAAAATTTAGTTAATAAAGATATTTTTTCTCTAGACAATAATAGTGAATATTTTTATTCCAATGGCTGGCATATTAAAGCTATTTATTCAATAACTGTTGGTTTTATTTTTGCTGCTTCCACAATCTGGAATGAAAGTTTGATGAGTTTTCAAACTTATTCATGGATAATTGGTGCCTTTATCTCATCTTTGACTTACTATCTTTTAACAAATAAATAAATTTTATGCATAAGTTTGATTTAAAAAATAAAACTGCAATTATTACTGGTGGGGCTCAAGGTTTTGGTCTTGATATAGCTAAAAGATTTTTAAACTCTGGAGCAAAAGCTATTATTTGGGATATTGATAAAAAAGAATTAATTAAAGCTTCAAAGAAATTAAATAATCCAAACCTTTCTTTTGATGTTGTTGATGTGTCCAATTCTAAAAATGTTAAAGATGCAGTAGATAAAATAATCAAATCTACCAATGTCGATATTTTAATCAACAATGCTGGAATCACTGGCTCAACAGAATCCTTATGGGACTATGATGTGAATGAATGGAACAAAATAGTACAAATAAATTTAATGGGAACATTTAATTGTTGTAAATTTATTGTTCCTAATATGATTAAGAATGGTTATGGGAGAATTGTTAACGTTTCATCAGTTGCTGGTAAAGATGGAAATGCTAATGCAAGTGCATATAGCTCTGCAAAAGCGGGAGTAATAGGTTTAACCAAATCACTAGGCAAGGAACTAGCAGATAAGAATATTTCTGTTAATGCTGTAACGCCAGCTGGGGCCAAAACAAGAATTTTAAATCAAATGTCAAAAGCACATGTGGCAAAAATGCTATCAAAAGTTCCAAGAGGGAGATTTTTAGAAATTGAAGAATTTACCTCTTTAATTTGTTGGCTATCATCTGAAGAAAATTCTTTTTCCACAGCAGCAGTATTTGATATTAGTGGTGGTAGATCTACTTATTAAGCTTTATTTTATTGTCTTTTTTGAAATTTTTATTTTCTTTGGAGATTACCGGTGCAAAAATTATTATTGACCAATAAATTAAAAGTACAAATATAGAAATTGATTTCATACGGTTGGTATATTGTCTAATCTTGAGTTTAGAATGTCTTAAATATGTTCAAATATTGTTTTTCAGGAAATAATAGCTATACCAAGACTATATGTTAAAAAAAATTTTATCAGTTGTATTCATATTCTCCTTGTATGTAGAAAATTCATTAGCTGAAAAGGTTGTAGTTTTTGATTTTACCAAAGAAGAGTTTAAAAAACTTAAAGTTAAAAAAGTTAAGGGTGAAACAACATGGAGCTTGGGATCTAATGAGAGCGGTAATTTTATCAAAGCCGAAGCAGAAGGTAAAGGTTCTGGACTTGGTAAGGAAGTTCAAATAGACCTTTCCAAAACACCCTTTATTAATATAACTTGGAAAGTGGAGAAAGGTTTATCTGGAATAATTGAAAATAGTAAAAAAGGACACGATTATGCAGCTAGAGTTTTTGTAATTAAAAAGACAGGCTCTACAGCACTCTCCAATAGAGCAATAAACTATGTTTTTTCTAGTAATAATAATGTGAATGAAAATTGGCCAAGTCCTTACACAAAAAAATCAATTGATTATGTTTTATCCACAACTAAAGACAAATTAAATATTTGGGTTACTGTTAAAGCCAATGTAAAAAAAGATTTTTTGAAACTTCATGGTTTAGATGTAGTTAATTTATCAGGTTTGGCAATTATGACAGACACAGATAATTCAAAATTAAAAGCCATATCATATTATCAAAATATCTATTTTTCATCAGAGTAACTAAATATTTAATACTAAGTAATATTTTTTATAAATAGAATTATGCACAAAAATTTTAATCACAATGTTAAAGTATACTATGAAGATACAGATTCTGGCGGTATAGTTTATTATGCAAATTATTTAAAATTTTTAGAAAGAGCCAGAACAGAAGCTATGGCAAGTCTGGGCTTTACTAATAAAAAAATTGAAAATGATTTTGGGGCATTAATTGTTGTTAAATCTTGCAATATTGAATACAAAAAACCTGCTTATTTAGAAGACATATTAAGTATTAGATCATTTATAAAATCTATAACAAGGACTTCATTTTTTATGAATCAATTTATATCAAAAGGAGACAATTTAATAGTAGAGGCAAAAGTACACTTAGTTTTTTTAAATAATCATGGTAAACCGACCAAGATACCAGATGTCTTGTTTAAAGATTTTAAACCTTATTTTTGCAATAGTATTAAAGCTTAAATTATTTGTTTTGCTTTAATTAATAATTGAGTCATCATTTTGAAGTTAATAACTTTTGTATTGACATTCCTTGGACTAGGATGATAACTCGGTAAGAGAGTTTTACCATCAGGTAATAAAATTTTTTTACCATGTTTAAATAATAATTTTTTTTTAAATTCATAATTTTTTTTATAAAATTTAATACAATTTTCAAAAGCAACCTTACCCAATGTTATAATAACTTTTAAATTTTTGAGATTTTTAATTTCATTACCAAAAAAATTAGAACAATTATCCAATTCATTATTAAGTGGTTTATCATATGGTGGTACACATTTTAAAACATTGGTTATGTAAGTTTTATTTAATTTTAAGCCATCACCTACGTGAGTGGATGTGGCTTGATTAGAGATTTTTGTAGCCAGCAAACATTTAAATAAAAAATCGCCAGATTTATCACCAGTAAAAGCCCTACCAGTTCTTGCCCCACCATGAGCTGCTGGTGCAAGGCCTACAATCATGAGTTTAGCATTCAGATCACCAAATCCTGTAACAGGTTTGCCCCAATAAACATCATTAATATTCTGTTTTCTTTTATTTTTCGAAATTTCTTTACTAAAATTTATTAATCTAGGGCATTTCTTACATTTAATTATTGAATTATTCAGTTTTTTAAATTTAATATTCATTAATGAATTTAATTAAGATTATTATATTTCTATTTATATCTTTCAATCTACCATTAAAAGTTAATTCAAGTACTGATTTTCAAAAAATATTGAGCGATGGTGGCAAATTAATATTTATAAGACACGCTTATGCACCAGGTATAGGAGACCCAGATAATTTCGATTTATCGAATTGCTCCTCACAAAGAAATTTAAATGATGAAGGTATTGAGCAATCAATAAATATAGGAATTTTTTTTTTAGAAAACAATGTAGTAATTGACAATGTATTATCTAGCGAATGGTGTAGATGTAAAAAAACAGCTAAATATGCATTTAAAAAATATAAAACTAAAAATTTTTTAAACTCATTTTATAGTCAAAAATTTGCCCACAAAAAAACTAGTCAAATCAAAGAATTAAAAGAATACATCAACAAGTGGGACGGTAAAAAAAATTTAATACTCGTTACACATTATGTTGTAATATTAGAGGTTTTAAATTTAGCCACATCATCAGGTGAAATTGTTATAGCTGATAAAGACTTTAATATTCTTGCACGGCGAATAATTAGCGATAATTAAAACTATATTTTTATTATAAAGAAATATATGATAAATTTATGTCATCCAAAAAAGCAATGAAGCTAGCTCAAAAGCATGCTTTTGCCAAACATCGAAGCAATATTACAAATACTAAATTTGGATCCAAAAAATTAAACTTTACTAATAAATCTAATAAGGCTCTTAATACAAATAAGAAGTCTTAACTTTCTTTGTCAAAAAGCTCTACTTTATTACAGGTAGATATTTTTGAAATAGCTTCTTCACCATTAATTACTGTTTTAATATTAATCATTGGATTATTTTTTTCAAAAACTAGCTGTGTATAAAACTGTGGATAGCCGACCTTATCGGTAAAAATTAAATTTTTATCTTCGTATAAGAATTTTTGTAAAGTATTTTTTTTTTTTATACTTAAATCTGTTGTTTTGTGTTTTTTAAATGTTTTACTGTCATAAACATAGTTTCTTGTCATTAAAGACTTATCGAAATCTAAAATGTATTCATTTTTAATAAAACTATCATTTAAATTCTTGCATCCTGTTAAAAGCATAATTTCAGAAAAAACTACTGTCTGTAAATTAATCAAAAATGTTGAAAATATTAAAAACTTAATTTTAAAATTATTTTTTTTCATGTTTATCAGAATAAAAAAGCATGATTAGAAAAATAATTGTCCATACGAATACTGAAATAGTTTTTATAAATGATGTTTCTGCACTCCATAAATTTAGTACCACGGCCCCAAACACTATGCCAAGAACATAAATTATAGTTACTAATGTTGATTTATTCATTAATTTAATTTTTTTTAAATAGAGAGACATCATTTTCTTTTTTAAGTTGATAGGATCCTTTAAAATTTTCTAATTGCCAGCCGGTTAACCTTTTCTCTAAATTCATTAAGTTCTCTTTTTTCAAATTTTCAGTCATTCCTTCTGATTTCCATATTTTTTTTCATTGTTACTTCTTCCACATCCATAACTGTAGCCCGTTTGCGGGTCAGTCTTACAAATGCTTATACATGGAGAAATGATCATTTTATTGTAAATATTCTATTAAATATAATTTATTATTAATATATTTTAAGATTATTGTCATTGGACAAATTCAATCAATAATATATAAAGCGACTTAATTTATGGGCGAATGGCGGAATTGGTAGACGCGCTGGTCTTAGGAACCAGTTTTGAAAGAAGTGAAGGTTCGAGTCCTTTTTCGCCTACCAAAAAAATTAAATTATGAAAGTAACAGTAGAAAATAAAAAAGGTTTAAACAAGGATCTAAAAGTTTTTATAGATAAAAAAACTATGAATACTTATATGGATGAAAAGTATGAAGAGATTAAGAAAACTATTAATCTAAAAGGTTTTAGACCTGGTAAAGTTCCAAAAGAAATTCTAAAAAGACAATTTGGTCAATCAATTTTTAGCGAAGTTCTTGATAAAGTTTTAAAAGATTCATCGACAAAAGCTCTAGAAGAAAATAAAATTAAGCCAGCAGGTCAACCTAAGCTTGATTTAAAAACCTATGGAGAAGACAAAGATCTTGAGTATGTTATATCAGTAATAGAGTTGCCAAAAGTTGAACTTAAATCTGTTGAAAATATTAAATTTGATGATTATTCAGTTAAAATTGACTCAGATGAAGTTGATAAAAGAATTAAAGAAATAGCGAAAAGTCAAAATAATTTTAAAGATGTGGAAGATGACGTTAAAGCTGTTGATGGGAATTTGGTAGTTTTTGATTATAACGCCACCATAGACGGAAAAGATTTTTCAGGTGGTGAAGGTAAAAACACGCAATTAATTCTTGGAAAAGATTTATTTATTAAAGGATTTGACGAACAGTTAGTTGGAACAAAAAAACTAGAAGAAAAAATCGTTAATGCCATACTACCAGAGAATTTTCCACAAAAAGAATTTGTTAATAAAAAAGCTAAATTTGTTTGTAAGATTACAGCTGTAAAAAAATCAGAGGATATAAAGATTAACGATGAATTTGCAAAAAATTTAGGTGCTAAAGATATGGATGATTTAAAAAAATTAGTATCAAAACAAATTAATGATGAATATAAAAACTCCTTAGATAAATTAACAAAAAATCAAATTCTTAAAGAAATTGAAAATTTTAAGGTTGATGCAATACCAGAAAATTTAATTGAAGAAGAGGTTAAAATTTTATCACAAGGTATGAGTGAAGAAAGTGCTAAAAAAAGTAAAAAAAACTTTGAAGACATTGCAAAAAAAAGAATTAAAGTTGGATTGATTTTAAATGAATTCGGTGAACAAAATAAAATCAGTGTTACTGAGCAAGAAGTGCAGGCAGAAGTGCAAAAACAACTTAGAATGATGCCCGGACAAGAAAAAATGGTAATGGATTTTTATCAAAAAAATCCTTCAGCTTTAGCAAGTTTAAGAGGTACTGTTTATGAGGAAAAAATTATAGATTTAATTAAGACTAAGGCAAAACCTATCAAAAAAGAGATAAGCAAAGTCCAAGCTGAAAAAATTTTAAAGGAATCACAAAAACATGAGAGTGATAATTCAGAAGAAAAAACAGCTAAAACAAAAGTAAAGAAAACCAAATTAAAAACAACTCCTGCAAAAAAAACAAGTGCATCTACCGTAAAGACAAAAAAAGTTAGCAAAAAGTAATCACAAGCTGTATAAGTTAAGAGAATCAACTTATGACAATAAAATTTTCTGAACACATGAATAACTTGGTCCCTATGGTTGTTGAACAATCGAGTAAAGGGGAAAGAGCTTATGACATTTATTCAAGGCTACTAAAAGAAAGAATAATTTTTTTAGTAGGACCAATTAATGATAACATAGCTTCCTTGGTTACAGCACAACTTTTATTTTTAGAATCTGAGGACCCCAAAAAAGATATTTATCTTTATATCAATAGTCCAGGTGGACTTGTCACAGCTGGTTTGGGAATTTATGATACAATGCAATATATTAAACCTGATGTCTCAACACTCTGCATTGGTCAGGCAGCATCAATGGGGTCTTTTTTGCTAGGTGCTGGAAAAAAAGGTAAAAGATTTTCATTGCCTAATTCTAGAATAATGGTTCACCAACCATCTGCTGGTTTTCAGGGTCAAGCAACTGATATAGAAATTCATGCCAATGAAGTTCTTTCTTTGAAAAAAAGACTTAATGAAATTTATTCTAAACATACCGGAAAATCAGTTGAAGATATAAAAAAAGCTCTTGAGAGAGACAACTTTATGACGCCAGAAGTTGCTAAAGAGTTTGGTTTAATTGATGAAGTGGTAGATAAAAGATCTTAATACACAACATCTTGTTTTTTATCAAACGTATACTTGATTAATATTGGTTATCTATATTAGAGTAGTCGAATTGATTCGTTTATAAATTTATGACAACAAATAATAAAAATATTCTTTACTGCTCTTTTTGTGGCAAAAGCCAACACGAGGTTAGAAAATTAATAGCAGGTCCAACGGTTTTTATTTGTGATGAATGTGTTGAGCTTTGTATGGATATTATTAAGGAAGAAAGTAAAGAAAACTTTGTAAAACATCAGGATGGACTCCCTGCACCTAAAGAAATTTGTGCCATATTAGATGATTATGTAATTGGTCAGCAGCATGCAAAAAAAGTTTTATCTGTAGCTGTTCATAATCATTACAAAAGATTAAACTATGAAAGCAAAACTAGCAAAACAGTAGAACTTTCTAAATCAAATATTTTATTAGTTGGACCAACAGGTTGTGGTAAAACTTTATTAGCTCAAACTTTAGCGAGAATTTTAGATGTTCCATTTACAATGGCAGATGCTACGACATTAACAGAAGCTGGATATGTAGGTGAAGATGTAGAAAACATTATTTTAAAATTATTGCAGGCGGCAGATTATAACGTCGAAAAAGCTCAAAGGGGAATTGTATACATAGATGAAGTTGACAAAATTAGTAGAAAATCTGAAAACCCATCTATTACACGCGATGTGTCTGGTGAAGGTGTTCAGCAAGCATTATTGAAGATTATGGAAGGAACAGTTGCTAGTGTGCCACCTCAAGGTGGTAGAAAACATCCTCAACAAGAATTTTTACAAGTTGACACAACCAATATCCTATTTATTTGTGGAGGAGCTTTTGCTGGATTAGAAAAAATAATCTCTCAACGAGACAAAGGAACATCTATTGGTTTTGGTGCTGATGTAAAAAAAACTGATGATAAAAAAACAGGTGAATGGATGAAGAGCCTAGAACCTGAAGATTTATTAAAGTATGGTTTAATACCAGAATTCATTGGTAGACTGCCGATGATTGCAACGTTAGAAGACCTTGACGAAAAATCTTTAATGAAAATATTAATGGAACCCAAAAATTCATTAGTAAAACAGTATCAAGAATTGTTTAAATTAGATGGTGCTAAATTAAATTTTAAAGACAATGCAATTAAAGAGATTGCAATTAAAGCAATTACCAAAAAAACTGGGGCAAGAGGCCTAAGGTCAATTTTAGAAAATATTTTATTAAAAACAATGTATGATTTACCAAGTCAAGATAATGTTGAAGAAGTAATCGTTGATGCTAGTGCAGCTAGGGGCTTAACACAACCAATCATAGTTCATACAAAGAACAATAGTAAAACAAAGACAGAGAAAACGTCCGCAGCTTAATTTTAACGTTAATAAACATTAAATAGCTATTGCAATATCAAATTTAATATCCATATTCAGAATATGAATGTTAAAATTGAACGTCCTTTATTACCATTAAGAGACATAGTCGTTTTTCCAAATATGGTTATCCCATTATTTGTTGGCAGAGATAAGTCTATTTTAGCTTTAAATGAAGTGATGAAAAAAGATAAAAAGATAATACTCGTTACACAAAAAAATTCTGAAATTGACGACCCAAAGAAAATAGATGTTTTTACATACGGGTGTGAGGGAAATATTCTTCAATTATTAAAATTGCCTGACGGAACAGTAAAAGTTTTAGTTGAGGGAATTAAAAGAGTTAAAATATTAGACTTTAAGGATAATGAAAGTTTTATTATCTGTGAGTACGCACACCAGCATGATGTTATAACAAAAGATGAAGATCTAATCCCTTTAGCTGCGACAGCTATTAGAAGATTAGAAAAACTTACATCAATAAATAAAAAGATTTCTAATGAAACAATTAATGGTATTAAAAAACTAAAAGATGCATCACATATAGCAGATAATATTGCCTCACACCTTACAGCAACAATATCTGAGAAACAGCAAATCTTTGAAACCATTGAAGTTAAAAAAAGACTGAATTCTATAATTAAAATTATGGACAATGAAACTAGCATAATAGGTGTTGAAAAAAAAATTAGAGGTAGAGTTAAAACTCAAATGGAGAAAACTCAAAGAGAATACTATTTAAATGAACAGCTTAAAGCGATTCAAAAAGAATTAGGTGAGATTGAGGATGGTAAAGATGAAACCTCAAGTTTAAATAAATCTATTATAAAATCAAAAATGCCAAAGGATGTAGAAAAAAAATGCATGGCAGAACTTAAAAAATTAAAAAATATGAGTCCAATGTCGGCGGAAGCAACGGTTATAAGAAACTACCTAGATTGGATGATAGATCTTCCTTGGTATAAAAAAGATCAAGTTGTTATTGACCTTAAAAAAGCACTTGCAGTTCTAGATGCTGATCATTTTGGTTTAGAAAAAGTTAAAGAAAGAATTATTGAATTTTTAGCTGTTCAAAAAAGAATGGAAAAAATTAAAGGTCCAATTTTATGTTTGGTTGGTCCTCCTGGAGTTGGCAAAACGTCTCTTGGTAAATCAATTGCTAGAGCAACAAATAGAGAATTTGTAAGGGTATCAGTTGGAGGTATGCGTGATGAAGCAGAAATTCGAGGTCATAGAAGAACTTATATAGGGTCTCTTCCTGGTAAAATTATTCAAATGATGAAAAAAGCAGGAACTAAAAATCCGTTAATACTTCTTGATGAAATAGATAAAATTGGAAACGATTATAGAGGTGACCCATCTTCTGCATTACTTGAAGCTTTAGATCCTGAACAAAATGCAACATTTAATGATCACTATCTAGAAGTTGATTATGATTTATCAGATGTAATGTTTGTAACAACAGCTAATACTTTAAATATTTTACCTCCATTATTAGATAGAATGGAAGTAATTAGACTAGCTGGTTACACAGAAGATGAAAAAATTAATATTGCAAACAAATACCTTTTACCAAAACAGATTAAAGATAATGGTGTTAAAGAAAAAGAAATGACGCTATCTAAAGATATTGTTAAGGAAATTATTAGAAGTTATACAAAAGAATCTGGTGTGAGAAATTTAGAAAGAGAAATTTCGAAAGTAGCTAGAAAAGTTGTAAAAAAGGTTGTCTCTGGTGAAGAAAAAGAAGTTCAAGTTAATTTAGAAAATCTTTCAGATTATCTTGGAATTAAAAAATTCAAATTTGGTGAGCTTGAAAGTGAAGATAAAATTGGTGTTGTAACTGGTTTGGCCTGGACGGAATATGGAGGAGAAATACTTAAAATAGAAACTGTTACCATGCCGGGAAAAGGTAGAATGCAAATTACTGGCAAATTAGGTGATGTCATGCAAGAGTCAGTTAAAGCTGCAAAATCATTTGTTAGATCTAAGAGTTTAGAATATGGAATTATTCCGCCTTTTTTTGAAAAAAAAGATTTTCACATTCATGTTCCAGAAGGAGCAACGCCTAAAGATGGTCCATCTGCTGGAGTTGGAATGGTCACATCTATTGTTTCTGCAATCACAAATATTCCAGTAAGAAGAGATGTTGCAATGACAGGTGAGGTAACATTAACAGGCCAAGTATTACCTATTGGTGGTTTAAAAGAAAAATTACTAGCTGCACATAGAGCTGGCATCAAGCAAGTTTTAATTCCAAAAGAAAATGAAAAAGACCTAGTTGATATGCCAAAAAAAATTATTAATGACATTAAAATCACGCCAGTTCAACATGCTGATGAAGTTTTAAAAATAGCTCTTACAAAAGAGTTAAAAAGAGTTGAATGGGTTGAGGTAGAAAAAATTACTAAATCTGATGACAAATCTCAAGCTAGTATTCAATAAATATTTTAAAATATAAAATTTCTGAAAAGACTGTTTTAGAATGGAAGAATTGTCTTAATGATCTTCCAGAGAACAACCTAAAAAAAATTAAATTAATTATAGATAAAGGAGAGCTTATTTATATAGATTAATAAGATGGTATTAAAAAAATGCAGTTTGTTCACCTCTGTGCTCAATCTCAACTACCTTTTAAGTTTGCTTTCTCATATTAGTTGTTATAAATAGTCCGTTATTTGGTTTTGGGCGGTTAGCTCAGTTGGTAGAGCATCTCGTTTACACCGAGGGGGTCAAAGGTTCGAGTCCTTTACTGCCCACCAAAATAACTAAAGTGGGGGTGTAGCTCAGTTGGTTAGAGCGA